>Ga0082335_1009616_pt1 | contig 10336 bp, 8 predicted proteins | sample Subgrocontami58m_FD_72375 | JGI IMG/M metagenome (GOLD analysis project Ga0082335, IMG submission 72375) | Subsurface groundwater microbial communities from S. Glens Falls, New York, USA - GMW37 contaminated, 5.8 m (SPADES assembly) (version 2) ... | reverse complement strand
GTTCCGGAGGCGTATGTTCGAGCGCGGACTTGACCGCGGTCACGATGCTGTTGAGCGGCTCGCTCAGCGCTTCGAGAATTTCGTTGCTCGATATGGTGAAGCTGCGCGGAATGCCCTCCGCGAGGTTTCGGCCCTTCATTTCCTTTTCGCGTACTTCGGAGCCGGGAAACGCAGACCCAATCGACTTCTTGGCCTGCTCTGCAGTGGCCTCGCCGATCAACATGCCGTAATTGCGGCGAACATAGTTGATGATAGCTTCATCGAACTTGTCCCCGCCCACGCGCACCGACCCCTGGTAGACCAGGCCGCCCAGGGAAATTACGCCGACTTCGGTCGTGCCGCCGCCGATATCGACCACCATCGAGCCGCTTGGTTCGCCTACCGGAAGGCCGGCGCCGAGCGCTGCCGCCATGGGTTCCTCGATCAGGTATACCTTTGAGGCACCGGCGCCAATCGCCGATTCACGAATCGCACGCCGTTCGACCTGGGTTGAGCCGCTGGGCACGCAAATGATGATCCGCGGACTGGGTCTGAATATGCGGGTTTCCAGCACCTTGCGGATGAAGTGCTTGAGCATCAGCTCAGTCACGGTGAAATCGGAGATCACCCCGTCCTTCAGCGGCCGGATTGCCCTGATGCTGCCCGGGGTACGGCCCAGCATGCCCTTGGCGGCGAGGCCTACGGCCAGGATTGCCTGCTTGCCGTTAGGCCCGCTCTCCTGGCGGATTGCGACGACCGAGGGTTCGTCGAGGACGATCCCCTTGCCGCGCACGTAGATGAGGGTGTTGGCGGTACCGAGATCAATGGCGATATCCTCGGAGTTGAAGCGGGAAAGAAAGTGCAACATGGAACCTTTTGGGGAAGCGCAAGACCGCAGAGCCGCAGGGCTTCACGCAACCGCTGAGTATACCCAGAGTTCGCAGAGCCAATTAGGTCATTCAGAGTACCGCTTTGTCGAGCCCGAGTCTTGGAATTCAGCACGTGCTCACGTGATACGCGCCACTTTGGTTCAGGACTTGGTTAGGTCAGGTTCGCGACCACAAAGGCCACCAGCGCACAGGCGCCCAGCGTCAGCAGAAATAAATCCCGCAGGCTTGCCTTGTCGACGGCGGTGATCCCTTCCTTTTTCTTGCGCATCATGTTCCATTCAACGATCATCAGCAGCAGCCCGAGGCCGGCGGTAATCAGCACGGATTTCATTACCAGAGTCATGCGTTTCTCCTTTTCTAAATGTCCGGTCAAAGCTTCATCGGCAAGATTACCATTTGCAGACCCTGTAGGTGCAGGCGGCGCTGGATCGCCAGCGCCGCCTGGTTATGCAGCAGGCGGATGAGCCAGTTTTCCTGCTCGAAAATCAGCTTGCTGGCGAAGAAGATGCAGTTCGGGAATTCCTCGTGCACCTGTTCGGCCAGCCTGGTGACTTCGTCGATCGGGTCGGTGCCGAAGCTCAGGTAGGATTTTGCCGCCCAGCCCTTGCTGTGGCAGAAATTGACGAAGTAGGTGAGCGCCACGTTGGCTTCCATTTTCATCATTTTCATGTCCTCGTGGCCGCCGTAACTGTGCGAATCGACCGTGCGCACGTTGAGGAAGATGAAATTGCGGAAGTGGTCCGGAAACATGCGCTGCACCCAGAGCAGCGCGTGCAGCCCGCCGCCGCGGCTCGATCCCACCAGGAACACCGCGGTTGGCAGGGACGGATCGGGCTTGGGCGCGTTCACGATGCTGCCGAAAGGCTGGTCGGCGAATATTTCATCGACCTTGCGGATCTGCACCTTGGCCCAGTTGTAGTGGTTGCGGATGGTGAGGCAGATGCCGATGATGGCGACGATGATCAGAACGGTCAGCCACCCGCCATCGGCGAATTTCTCCACCAGCAGCATCGCCAGGATCACCGAGCACACCACGAAGCCGGTCGCCGACAACGCCAGGCGTCCGATCCATTTGCCTGGCTCCCGGCGCTGCCGCCACCAGTAGATACACAGGCCGAACAAGGAGATGGCAAAAGTCAGAAACACGCTGACGCTGTACAGCACGATCAGCAGCGACACGCTGCCGCGGGTCCAGACCAGGATGCCGAGCGCGGCAAGGCCCATCACCAGGACACCGTTCTCCGTGACCAGCCGCGTTGACAGGTAGCGGAACTTGTGCGGCACCCAGGAGTCCATAGCCATGTTCGAGAGCACCGCCGGTCCGCCGAGAAAACCGGTGTTCGCGGCGACGAACAGGAGCCCCCCCTCCAGTGCGAGCACCGTCCACAGCGCCGTCCTGTTGACCCAGGGATCCCATCCCAGGCTCTCGATAATGGCGCCGAAGGCCACCGCGTTCAGCGTCTGGCCTTCGACCGGCTTCGCCTCCCACAGCAGGTACAGCAGGATGATGCCCCCGGCAGTGAAGGCGAGCGACAGCGCCATGTAGAGCATGGTGAGCTTGCCGGTCTTCACGCGCGGCTCGGCCAGCACGTTGACGTTGTTCGACACCGCTTCCAGCCCGGTATAGGTGCCGCCCCCCTGGGAGTAGGCGAGCAGCATCAGCGCGGCGACATGCGCCCAGCCCAGCTGCCCCGACAGCGCCCTGGTTTCTTCGAGCGTGGCCGGGATCAACAGCGGCAACTGGTTTGCATGGGCACCGATGCCGTACACAATCAGGAACGCGTGGGTGATGACGAAGCCGAGAAAAATGGGCAGCAGTACCTTGATCACCTCTTTCATCCCGCGCAGGTTGAGCACGATGAGCAGGATGATGAGAACGACCTCGGCGGCAAGCTTGTGCTCCTGGAAGGCGAGGGGGAGCAGGCTGAACAGCGCGTCCACGCCGCTGGCGATCGAAATGGCGATGGTGAGCACGTAGTCCAGCACCAGCGCGGCGCCGGAGGTCACCCCGGCGTAGGGCCCGATGAGCTTGGTTGCCACGCGATAGCCGCCGCCGCCGGTCGGAAACAATTCGATGACCTGGTTGTAGGCCAGCGCGATGATGAAAACCGTGGCCGCCGTGGCGAGGGCCAGGTACAGGCCGAGACCGGTATGTTCGCCGAGCGCCCGGAACGACTCCTCCGGGCCGTAGCACGAGGACGAGATGCCGTCCGCGCCCAGGCCCACCCAGGCGAAAAACGCCACCAGCGCGATGTTGTGGCGTGTCTCCGCGCTCAGTGGATCCAGAGGCGCGCCTATGACCTTGGTGCGCAATTCGGTGTACAGGGACATGGCGGGCGGATTCAGAGCGACTGGCCGGACTCGATCTTCTTCTCGATGCGCCTGGCGAAGACGGTCATTTCCTTGGCTGCCTGCTTGTCGCCTTTGTTCGTGGCCACGGCAATGCCCTGGCGGTAGGCGTCGAGCGCGGCCTGTTGCTGTCCGTCTTCGGTGAGCGCCCGGCCAAGCAGTCTCCACGCCGCCGAATAGGCCGGGTCCCTCGACACCGCCTCGCGCAACTGCAGTTGCGCGTTATGCGCATCGCCGCTCTTCAGGTATTCGCTACCGAGGGAAAAACGCAACAACGCGCCGTCGCGCGGCGTGCCGATGAGTTTCTGCAGATTGGCAATGACGGCTGATGGCATTGTAAGATTCGGTCGTGATGGAACACAATCCGCAACCGAGCCGCGATTATAGGCTTGTATTATGTCCGCAACAGCGAAGGATACGCCAGCCATGCCTAAAGCCGTGATATCGACTCCTTATGCACCCAGCGCCATCGGCACCTATTCGCAGGCGGTGCGCTGCGGCGACACGATTTATCTTTCAGGCCAGATCGGCCTGGATCCCGAGACCATGCAGCTTGTCGAGGGCATCGATGCGCAGGTGAAGCGCGTGTTCGATAATCTTAAGGCAGTGGCCGAGGCCGCGGGCGGATCGCTAGCTGACGCCGCCAAACTGACGATCTATCTCACCGATCTCGCCTATTTTGCCAAGGTCAACGAGATCATGGCCGCTTATTTCAGGCAGCCCTATCCGGCACGCGCCGCGATCGGCGTCGCCTCCCTGCCGCGCGGCGCCTTGGTCGAGGCCGATGCGATACTGGTGATTCAGTGAAGAGTCAGGAGTGAGGAGTGAGGTCTAAGACCGTGCGTGCAACCGTCGATGGCCTTGCCAAGCCGCGCAAGACGTCCCGGGACCGGCCTTCGCCCTCGTCTCCTCCCTCCTCCCTGAAGACGAAGCTGGCAAAACTCGGCATTCACCGCGACTTCGATCTGGTTCTGCATTTGCCGCTGCGTTACGAGGACGAGACCCGGTTGACGAAGATCGCCGAGGCGCATGAGGGTGCCCCGGTGCAGGTCGAGGGCACGGTGATCGACAGCCAGATCGCCTATCGCCCGCGGCGCCAGCTCATCTGCAAGATCGAGGACGCGAGTGGTCTCCTGTACCTGCGCTTTCTCAATTTTTACGGCAGCCAGGCGAAGGCGCTCGCCCCGGGGGCGCGCGTGCGCGCCTTTGGCGAGGTGCGTCCGGGTTTCTTCGGCGCGGAGATGATCCACCCGCGCTATCGCGTGGTGCGCGCCGGCATGCCGCTGCCCGAGGCGCTGACGCCGATTTATCCGACCACGGCCGGACTGCCACAGGCAACCTTGCGCCGCCGGATCGCCGAGGCCCTGGCGCAATGCGAACTCGACGAAACCCTGCCGGCGGACATCCCCGAGCGTTTCGGCATGCCCGCGTTTCGCGACGCCATCGACGCTTTGCACCGTCCAGGGCCCGGTGAAGACGCGCGCGCTCTCACCGAGCGCAGCCACCCGGCCTGGCAGCGCATGAAGCTGGAAGAGTTGCTGGCGCAGCAATTGTCGATGCGCCTGCATTACCGCGAGCGCAAGCGCAAGATCGCGCCGGCTTTGGGCCGGGCCGGGGTATTGACCGCGGGCCTGCTCGAGCGCCTGCCGTTCCGGCTGACGCGCGCGCAACGCCGCGCCTGGGTCGAGATCGAGCGCGATCTGGGCCGGCCCCATCCGATGCACCGCCTGCTGCAGGGCGATGTCGGCAGCGGCAAGACCGTGGTCGCGGCGCTCTCGACGCTGCGCGCGGTGGAAAACGGCCTGCAGGCGGCGGTGATGGCGCCAACCGAAATCCTGGCCGAGCAGCATTACCGTAAATTCTCCGAATGGCTCGCCCCTCTGGGGGTGCAGCTCACCTGGCTCTCGGGCAGCCAGAAAAAGAAGGAGCGCGCGGCGGCTGCCGCGGACATCGCCTCGGGAGCGACCCGCGTGGCGGTGGGTACGCATGCGCTGTTCCAGGAAGGGATCGGCTTCCAGTCGCTCGGCCTGGCCATCGTCGACGAGCAGCACCGCTTCGGCGTCGAGCAGCGCCTGGCGCTGCGCGCCAAGGGCTTGTGCACCCAGTGCTCGGGCGCTAATGGTGCCGCCGGCGTGGAGCCGCACCAGTTGATGATGAGCGCCACGCCCATCCCGCGCACACTGTCGATGAGCTATTACGCCGATCTGGACGTATCGCTGATCGACGAGCTGCCGCCGGGGAGACTACCGGTCACGACCAAGTTGATTGCCGCCGAGCGCCGCGACGAGGTGCTCCTCCGGGTGCGCGAGGCCTGCCGCGCCGGGCGCCAGGCCTACTGGGTATGTCCGCTGATCGAAGACAACGGCGTTGCGGCGGAAGCCTCCGCGGGCAAGGCGCGCGCGCCGGGGCGGCGCCCCGGCCTCAGGCAGGCGGAGGCGCTGCAGTTGCAGACCGTGCTCGACACCCACGCGCGTCTCGCCGCGGAATTCGCCGAACTCAGGGTGGGGCTGGTGCACGGGCGGCTTGCAGGCGCGGACAAGGCCGCGGTGATGGCGGATTTCGCCGCCGGCAAAATCCAACTGCTGGTCGCGACCACGGTGATCGAAGTCGGCGTCGACGTGCCCAATGCCTCGCTGATGATCATCGAGCACGCCGAGCGCTTCGGCCTGGCGCAACTGCACCAATTGCGCGGCCGGGTCGGGCGCGGCGTGGCCGACAGCGTGTGTATCCTGCTCTACCAGAAGCCGCTCGGGGAGAGCGCGCGCGCCCGGCTCAAGGTGGTGTACGAATCGAGCGATGGTTTCGAGATCGCGCGCCAGGACCTGTTGTTGCGCGGGCCGGGGGAGTATCTGGGCGTGCGCCAAAGCGGCGCGCCGCTGCTGCGCTTCGCCGACATCGAGCGCGATGCCGGCTTGCTCGAGGCGGCACGCGATCTGGCGCCGCAGTTGCTGCAACTGCACCCGGAGCATGCGCGGCGGCACCTGGCGCGCTGGATGGCGGGAAAAAGCGAATTGATGAACGTCTGAAACGATTAACGTCTGAAACGATGAACCTCGCCCAGATCAACGAGCGGCTCACGCTCTACGAAAGGCTGATGCGGCTGGATAAGCCCATCGGCACCCTGCTCTTGTTGTGGCCGACGCTGTGGGCGCTATGGATCGCTTCGGGCGGCCGGCCGGAATGGACGATGATTTGGCTCTTCTGCCTCGGCACGCTGTTGATGCGCTCGGCCGGCTGCGTCATGAACGACCTCGTGGACCGGAATTTCGACGCGCACGTCAAGCGCACCAAGGACCGTCCGCTCGCCGCCGGTCTGGTAAGCGTGAAAGAAGCGCTGTGGCTGGCCGCGGCTTTGACCCTCGCAGCTTTTTGCCTGGTGCTTGCGCTCAACCGGCTCGCGATCGGGCTGTCGTTTGTCGCGCTTGCGCTGGCCGCCACCTATCCATTCACCAAACGTTTCCTCTCCGTGCCGCAGGCCTACCTCGGCGTGGCCTTCGGCTTCGGCATCCCGATGGCGTTCGCGGCGGTGAGCAATCGCCTGCCGGCGCTTGCCTGGTGGCTGCTGCTGGCAAACGTTTTCTGGGCCATCGCCTACGACACCGAATACGCGATGGTGGATCGCGACGATGACATCAAGATCGGCATCAAGACCGCCGCCATCACTTTTGGGCGCTTCGACGTCGCCGGGGTGATGCTATGCTATGCCGCCATGCTCGCCGTCCTCGCGCTGATCGGCAGGAGCCTCGATTTCGGTGTTTCTTATTACCTGGGCCTGGGCGCAGCCGGGCTGCTCATGCTGTATCACTACACGCTGATACGCGAGCGGCGGCGCGAGGCCTGCTTCAAGGCTTTTTTACATAACAACTGGGTCGGTGGCGCGATTTTTGCCGGCATTGCGGCGAATTACCTGTGGCGTTAGAGGATGTCTTAAAATGAAAAAATATGCGCACCGAAAATCCGCGTGCCCGTAGTAAGTACCGTACCCATGGGAAATGTGGCAAGAAGGAGCGTCATGATTCACGTGCTGATCGTCGAGGACCACGAGGAGAACCGTAATCTTCTCAAGATGCTGCTGCAGGCGAACGGCTACCGCGTGACGGCTGCGGGCGACGGGCTGGAGGCGCTGGCCGCCGCGCGGCGCGACCGGCCCGATGCCGTCGTTTCCGACGTGCTGATGCCGAAGATGGACGGCTTTGCCCTGTGCCGCGCCTGGATGCAGGATACGGCGCTCAGGCCTATTCCGTTCATTTTCTACTCCGCCACTTATGTCCGTCCGGATGACGAGCAATTCGCCATGGCGCTGGGCGCGGTGCGCTATCTCATCAAACCGGTGGAGGCGCAGGTGTTTCTGCGGGAACTGCGCGCGATGCTGCAGCAATGGACCGGGCGCGCCGCGCCCGGTCCGGCCGCGCCGCTGGACGACGCCGCTTCCCACGTTCTGCACGAGTCGGCGCTTGCGCGCAAGCTCGAGGACAAGATGGCGCAACTGGAGGCGGCGAACCACAGGCTTGCGCAGAGCGAGGCGCGCTTTCGCAGCCTGACCGAGATGTCGTCGGACCTCTACTGGGAGAGCGACGCCGAGCACCGGCTCACGCGGCGGGCTTCTGCCGGCGAGAAGTCGAGCACGGCGTCGGTGTTCGCGCGCACCGCGCAGATCGGCGAGCGCCGCTGGGACATAGCGTATCTTTCGCCGGATGCGGCCGGTTGGGCGGCGCACCAGGCGGTGCTCGATGCGCACCAGCCGTTCCGCGAGTTTGAGTTCTCGCGCCTGGGCGCCGACGGCACCGAGAAATTTATCTCGATCAGCGGCGATCCGGTGTTCGATGCTTCTGGCGCGTTCACGGGCTACCGCGGCGTCGGCACCAACATCACCAAGCGCAAGCGTGCCGAGAATGCGCTGCGCGAGTCGGAGGCAGAACTGCGCGCGATGTTCGATGGGGTAGTCGACGGCATTCTGGTCGCGGACGCCGAAAGCCGCGAGTTTCTGACCGGAAATCCGGAAATCTGCCGCATGCTCGGTTACCCACTCGAGGAGATCGTTTACATGGGTATCCCGGATATCCACCGCAAGCAAGACCTGCCGCGCGCGATGGAGCAGTTCGAAAAAATGCTGCACGGCGAGATCCAATTGGCCGCGGACATTCCGGTAATGCGCAGGGACGGTTCGGTGTTTTACGCCGACATCAAGGCCGCGCGCATTCGTTTTGACGGCCGGGACGCGATGCTGGGCATATACCGCGACATCACCGAGCGCAAGCAGGCCGAGCGGGCGTTGGTCGAATCGGAACAGCGCTTCCGCAGCCTGGTCGAACAGTCGCTAGTCGGCATCTTCACGATCGACGGGGAGCGGGTGGTCTACACCAACCCGCGCGCCGAGGAAATCCTTGGCTACGAGCCGGGAGGGCTCGCCGGGGCATCAGTGACAGCGCTGATCGCGAACGAGGACCAGCCGGCGGTGGAGCGCGAGATCCGGCGCCTCCTGACCGGCGAGGCGCCCATCGCCAAGTTGGAATTCCGGGCGCGGCGCAAGGACGGCAGCGAGGTGACGATAGGCGCGCAAGGCATGCGGACGCGCGTCGACGACCGGCCGGTCATCGTCGGCGTGCTGCAGGACATCTCCGAGAAAAAACGCGCCGAGGAGCAGATCCAGCGTTATGTCGCGCAACTCGAAAACGCGTTCATGAGCACGGTGCGGGTGGTCACGACCCTGGCCGAATTGCGCGATCCCTACACCGCCGGCCACCAGCGCAGGGTGGCGGAAATCGCGCTCGCCATCGGCGCCGAGTTCGGCTTCGACGCGCGCCGGCAGGAGGGACTGCGCGTCGCCGGCTACCTGCACGACATCGGCAAGTTAAGTATTCCGTCGGAGATCTTGTCCAAACCCGGCAAGCTCAGCCCGATCGAGTTCAAAATGGTCCAGGGGCACGCCCAGGCGAGCTACGACGTGCTGAAGGAGGTGGAGTTTCCCTGGCCGGTGGCCGAGGTCGCGCTGCAGCACCACGAGCGCATGGACGGCAGCGGCTATCCGCAGGGCCTCAAGGGCGAGGCGATCCTGCTCGAAGCGCGCATCGTGGCGGTGGCGAACGCGATCGACGCGCTGTGCTCGCACCGACCCTACCGCGCGGGGCTCGGCATCGAAGCGGTGTTGACCGAGATCGAGCGCGATCGCGGCAGCCTCTACGACGCGGAGGTTGTCGATGCCTGCCTGCGCCTGTTCCGCGACAGGCGCTACCGGTTGCCCCAATGATGCCTCGGTCGCGGAAGGCGAACGCATCCGTGATGGGGCGCAATGCACGGTCACGCGAACAGCGCCGCGCCCCCGGTTTGCGCGCCGGACCGCGTTGACATGGCGCACGTCCGGAGCTTTGCGCCGATCGCGGATGCCAAGGCGCGCGTGCTGATTCTCGGGAGCATGCCCGGCAAGGCCTCGCTCGCGGCCGGGCAATACTATGCGTACGCGCAGAATCTGTTCTGGCGCATCCTGGAGGAAATCACCGGCGCGGCGACCTCGTCGCCCTATGCGACCCGGGCACGGGCGCTGAAATCGCGCAGGATCGCGTTGTGGGACGTGCTCGAGTCCTGCGAGCGCGCGGGCAGCCTGGATTCGGACATCGACGATGCCACCATCAGCGCCAACGATTTCGCCTCCTTCTACCGCGACCATCCGCGGATTGCGCACGTATTCTTCAACGGTGCAAAAGCCGAGGCCTGCTATCGCAAACACGTGCTGCCTTCACTCGGGGATGCACCGGCGCCGCTGAGCTATCGGCGCCTTCCCTCGACTAGCCCGGCCAACGCCTCCATGTCGCGCGCGCGCAGGCAAAGGGCGTGGAAGCAGGCGCTGAGACTGGCGCTGGCAGGGCGCGGACGCGGCGCTTGAGTTTCGGCGAATCAACGGGGATGCGACTGATGTCAGGCATCCTCGAGCAACGCGCCGCGCGCGCGAAAGCCGTCGATCTCGGCCTGGTCGAAACCCCAGTCGGCGAGCGCCTGCGCCCCGCCTTCACCGCGGCGCGGCGCGCCGCGTGCGACGGCCCCCGGGGTGCGCGAATAACGCGGCGCGGGCGCGGGCTGAGTCACGCCGTTGATGTCGACGAAGGCGCCGCGCGCCCGGTTGT
>Ga0082335_1009615_pt1 | contig 10337 bp, 4 predicted proteins | sample Subgrocontami58m_FD_72375 | JGI IMG/M metagenome (GOLD analysis project Ga0082335, IMG submission 72375) | Subsurface groundwater microbial communities from S. Glens Falls, New York, USA - GMW37 contaminated, 5.8 m (SPADES assembly) (version 2) ... | reverse complement strand
CACCGCCGCCGACGCGCCGTGGCCCTTCGCCACCCCCCCCGTGTCGATGCGGCCCGCGGGCGGGAACCCCGGGCGGCAGCTCTTCGTGAGGGGAGCCGCGCCCACCGTGCAGCTCCTCCTCTGGGACCCGTCGATCGAGGCCGGCTTCAGCCCCGCCTGCGGAGCGACCCTCGTCGCGCCCTGGCTCTTCTTCCACAACGGGTGCGACGGCGTCGTCCTCGACTCCCGCACCGGCAAGCCCGCGCCGTGGGAGTGGAGCACCGGCGACCTCCTCCCCGCCTCCGACGAGGTCGGCAAGGGGAGGATCTCCCGCCGCGCCTGCGTCCACGGAGGCGCCCTGTACGCGACGCTGGAGTCGGCCTCGGGGCGCCCCGCGGCCCAGGCGAACGACGACAACGCGGCGGAGATCATCAAGTGCTCCCTCTACGCCTTCGACCTGGCGCGCGAGGGGTACCGCCTCTGGGACACGGAGCGTCCCGCGGGGCGAAAGGACGACGTCGAGTTCCTCTCCGAGGCGACGATCCTCTCGCCCCCCGCGTCGGACGGCGCGGGGGTCTACGTCGGGGCGGGGATCCTGAAGTCCGACCTGCGCCTCTACGCCTGTGCGCTCGACGCGCGGACGGGCGAACTCCGGTGGAAGACGTTCCTCGGCGCGGTGCCGACGGTGGCGACCCAGACCGCGCGCGCGGACGTCCCGCAGCGGTTCTGCCCGGGCCTCGCGCCGGTGGTGATCGGGGGGACGGTCGTCTACTGCTCGAACTGGGGCGTCGTGGCGGCGCTCGATGCCGGGAACGGGGAGCTGAAGTGGCTCGTCAAATACAACCGCAAGCGGGGGACGCCAGCCCCGGGCGACCTGGCCGACTGGGCCGAGAACCCGATCGACGTCCGAGAGGGCAGGGTGATCGTGGCGCCGCAGGACTCCGACTACCTCTTCAGCCTGGAGCTGGCGACGGGGCGCCCGTTCGGCGACAAGCCGTTCGAGCGGGTCTCCGACCGGATGCAGTTCCGCTGGTTCGCGGCGCTCTCCGGGGGGCGGATCGCGATCGTCAGCGACCAGAAGGTGCGGATCGCGGACGCCGACGACCCCGCGCACAAGATCGCGGACGTGAAGCTGGAAGAGCCCGCCATCGGCCGGCCGTGCGTCGACGGGGACGTCCTCTACATCCCCGGGGCGAAGGCGCTCTACCGGATCGGGCTCGCCGACCGTACCTCGAGGGAGCTCCTGCGCTGGCCGGAGAAGGCCCTGGGCGGGGTCGAGCTGGCGCGCGTCGAGGGCGGGCTGGTGGCGTTGACGCGGGAGCGCGTCTACGGGTATGTTAGGTAGTTCCGGGTCCTTGGTTCGACCAGGAACCACGAACCCGGAACTTTCGTCGATTCGGAGGAACCCCATGGCGGACGTGAAAAAAGAAGCGCTCCCGCAGAGCGATCAGGAGGCGGTGCGGAGGCTGAAGGAGGCGTACGACACGATCAAGGCCGAGGTGAGGAAGGCGATCGTCGGCCAGGACGCCGTGATCGACCAGCTCCTCATCAGCCTTTTCGCGAAGGGGCACTGCCTCCTCGTCGGGGTGCCGGGCCTGGCCAAGACGATGCTCATCCGCACCGTCTCCTCGTGCCTCACGCTCGGCTTCAGCCGCATCCAGTTCACGCCCGACCTCATGCCCTCCGACATCACCGGGACCGAGGTGATCCAGGAAGACAAGGCGAGCGGGACGCGGTCGCTCCAGTTCATCAAGGGGCCGATCTTCGCGAACACGATCCTCGCGGACGAGATCAACCGCACGCCCCCGAAGACGCAGGCCGCGCTCCTGGAGGCGATGCAGGAGCACCAGGTCACGGTCGGCGGAAAGAAGCACCTCCTGGAGGACCCGTTCTTCGTCCTCGCGACGCAGAACCCGATCGAGCAGGAGGGGACCTACCCCCTGCCCGAGGCGCAGCTCGACCGCTTCATGTTCGAGGTCTTCGTCGACTACCCGAGCGAGGGGGAAGAGCTCGAGATCATGAAGCTGACGACGGCGCCGTACGACGTGAAGCCGCAGCAGGTGCTCTCCGGCGCGGAGATCCTGAAGCTGCAGGAGATCGTCCGCCGGGTGCCGATCGCGGACAGCGTGATCAAGTACGCGATGTCGCTCGCGCGGGCGACGCGGGTCCGCCAGCCGGGCGTGCCCGACTTCATCACTCAGTGGGTGAGCTGGGGCGCGGGTCCGCGCGCGAGCCAGTACATGATCCTCGGGGCGAAGGCGCGGGCGATCCTGAAGGGGCGCTACTACGTCGCGACGGAGGACATCCAGGCGGTCGCGCACCCGGTCCTCCGCCACCGGATCATCACGAACTTCTCGGCCGAGGCGGAGGGGATCACGACCGACAAGATCATCGACAAGCTCCTGCAGGTTATCCCCTCGCAGGAGAGCGGGGCCTTCAAGGACGCGAAGCTCCCGAACGTCATCGTGGGGGCGGGGAGTCCGTAGTCGATGGAAACCTATCAGAAATATCTCGACCCGAAGGTCCTCAACAAGATCACGAAGCTGGACCTGAAGGCGCGCCTCATCGTCGAGGGGTTCGTGACGGGGCTCCACAAGAGCCCCTACCACGGCTTCTCGGTCGAGTTCGCTCAGCACCGGGAGTACGTCCCGGGCGACGACCTCCGGCACCTCGACTGGAAGGTGTTCGGGCGGAGCGACCGCCTCTACCTGAAGCAGTACGAGCAGGAGACGAACCTCCGCGCCTACATCATGCTCGACACCAGCGAGAGCATGTCCTACAAGTCGGACGAGATCACGAAGCTCGAGTACGCGAGCTACATCGCGAGCTCCCTCGCCTACCTGATCAACCAGCAGCAGGACGCGGTGGGGCTGATCCTCTTCGACCGCGAGATCACGAAGATGCTCCCCGCGAGCACGAGCGCCTCGCAGCTCAAGGGGCTCTTCAACGAGATCGTGAACGCCCGCGCGGAGAAGAAGACCGACATCGCCGCGGTGTTCCACAACGCCGCGGAGCGGCTGACGCACCGCGGGCTCGTGGTGATCGTGAGCGACCTCCTCGACCAGATCGGGAACGTGCCGAAGATCCTCACGGGCCTCAGCCACTTCCGCCACCGCGGACACGACGTAATGCTCTTCCACGTGCTCGACGACTTCGAGATGACCTTCCCCTTCCAGCGGATGACGATGTTCGAGGGGATGGAGGAGTACCCGCAGGAGCTGATCGACCCGCGGTCGATCCGGCGCGCGTACCTGGAGGAGGTGACGAACTTCTGCACGGCGATTCGCCGCGGGTGCCTGGAGCAGAAGATCGACTACGTCCAGGTGACGACGGACCAGATGCTCGACGTGGCGCTCTCGGGATACCTTGCGAAACGGCTCGCGAGGCGGAGGTAGCATGCCGACGTTCGGACCCGATGCGCTGTCTCCCTGGTTCGCGGCCGCGGGGTCGGTGCCGATCATCATCCACCTGCTGAACCGCCAGCAGTACAAGAAGGTGCGGTGGGCGGCGATGGAGTTCCTCCTCGCGGCCCTGAAGAAGGTCCGGCGCCGGCTGCAGTTCGAGAACCTGCTCCTCCTCCTCGTGCGGATCCTCATCCTCTCGCTCCTCGCGGCCGCCCTCGCGCGGCCGACGTTCGAGAAGGCGCCGATCCAGGCGATGGCGACCTCCGACACGCACGTCGTGATCGTGCTCGACAACAGCTACTCGATGGGGTTCCAGCAGGGAGGGAAGACGCCGTTCGAGAGCGCCCAGCGGAATGCGCGGGAGCTCGTGCGCGGGGTGCAGCCGAAGGAGGGGGACATGGTGACGGTGATCGCGATGAGCGATCACCCCTCGTTCCTCATCGGCAAGGACCCGAGCTCGCAGGTCGACCAGGCGGAGAAGCTGGTGAACGACCTGGCGATCTCCGACTACGGCACGAGCGTCGCGAAGACGGTCGTGCTCATCCGCGAGGCGCTCGAGAACAGCAAGAACTCGCGGAAGAAGGTCTACCTGATCACCGACATGCAGCGGTCGAGCTGGCTGCCGGAGGACTCCGACGTGAAGGTCCTCCAGGCGGCGCTCGCGGACCTCTCGACGAAGGCGGAGGTGACGCTCGTCGACGTCGGGGTCGAGAAGGCGCAGAACGTCGGGGTCACGGGGATCGTGCCGAACGAGAACGTCATCGGGACGGACAAGGCGGTGACCTTCTGGGTCTACTTCCGCAACTACGGGAGCGAGGCGAAGGACGCGCTGCCGTTCAACTTCATCGTCGACGGGTCGAAGGAGTCGAAGACGATCTCGATCGGCCCGGGCGGGAAGGTCGACGACCCGTGCGTCTTCCAGTTCCGCGAGCCGGGGGCGCACACGGTCGAGGTGGAGCTGGAGGGGGACCCGCTTCCCGGGGACAACCGGCAATACTTCGCGGTGAACGTGCGCGACCACCTCTCCGTCCTCCTCGTCGACGGCGAGAGCGGCGAGGGGTTCGAGGACGAGGTCGTCTATCTCAAGTACGCCCTGGCGCCGACGGAGGACCCGGGGGAGAAGGTCTCCATCTACCAGACGGAGGTGATCGGCGAGAGCGTCTTCAACGACCCGTCGGTCGACGTGCGGAAGTACGACCTCGTCGTCCTCGCGAACGTCGGGGCGATCTCGGATCAGAAGGTCACGAACCTGGAGTCGTTCGTCGCGGCGGGCGGAGGTCTCCTCGTCTTCCTGGGCGACCGGGTCGACCGCCTCTCCTACAACCAGCAGCTCTTCCGCGAGGGGAAGGGGCTCCTTCCCGCGGAGCTGACGGAGGTCCTGGGGAAGGACGACCAGGAGTGGGGGATCGACTTCCCGCACCACGACCACCCGATCGTGGCGAAGGGGCTCGGGGACCACCCGCAGCTCATCGGGCAGCTTCGCACGAGCCACTGGTACGGGAGCAAGGTGGCCGAGGCGCGGCCGGACACGAAGGTGGTCGCGCGGTTCGACGACCCCGCGGCGAGCCCGGCGATCGTGGAGAAGCAGTTCCAGCGGGGGAAGACGATCCTCGTCACGACCACGGCGGACGGGGAGTGGAACCGCTGGGTCGGGATGCAGGCGTACGTGATCCTCGTCGACAAGACGGCGCTCTACCTCGCCTCGCAGGCGATGGGGTGGCGGAACGTGACGGTGGGCGAGACGCTCGCGCTGCGGCTGAAGCACGACGAGTACCAGAAGAACTTCACGCTGTCGCTCCCCGAGCGGCGCGGCGGGAGGACGGCGATCTCGCCCCCTCCGCCCGACCCGAAGGCGGCGGACCAGGGGTTCTACCTGACGTACAACGAGACCGACTGCGCGGGCTTCTACTCCATCTACCGCCCCGCGGCGACGGGGGGCGGGGAGGAGCTGTTCGCGCACTTCGCGGTGAACGTCGACCCGCGGGAGGGGGACCTCGCGCGGGTGACGGAGGACGAGCTGCGGGAGCGGTTCCCGGGGTTCGAGTTCTCCTGCACGGTCGACCTCTCGCAGGCGGGCGGTCGGGCGGCGATCAAGCCTCCGCCGTCGTCGGCGTGGAAGTGGCTCGCGTGGATGGTCTTCGTGCTCCTGTTCGTGGAGACGACCCTGGCGGCGGTGTTCGGGCGGTCGAAGTAGCGAAGAGAGAGGGGCGAGGGCCGAGGGGCGAGGCCGGGGAGAATCGGCCATCACCCTTCGCTCCTCGCCCAACGGGAGTCCCGATGTCAAACTGGGTGGATTGGCTCATCGGCGTCGATCGGGGATCGATCGAAGGGGCCGACTGGACGATCGAGTGGCGGAACCTCCCGCCGACGTGGGGGATCGTCCTCCTGGTCGTCCCGGCGATCTGGATCTTCGCCGCGTTCGTCTACCGCCGCGAGAACAAGACCGCGACGAGCCGGTCGCGGTGGCTCCTCGCGTACCTCCGCATGGCCCTCCTCCTCCTCCTCTTCTTCGTCCTCGCCGAGCCGGTCCTCCACCTCGAGTGGCAGAACGTGAAGGAGTCGTACGTCGTCTGCCTGCTCGACGACTCGAAGAGCATGACGCTCATCGACAAGATGAACGACGCGGAGTCGCGGAAGAAGCTCGCAAGGGTGACAGAGGTTGCGAAGCCGGACGAGGAGGTCCTCTCCGCCGACCAGGAGCGGGAGCTGGCGAAGCTGCGGCGCATCGACCTCCTGAACCGCGCGCTCGCGAACCGGATGTTCGAACCGAAGGAGCAGGGGAAGGACCGCGAGACGGCGATGGAGAAGCTCGCGGAGCGGTACAACCTCCGCGTCTACTCCTTCTCCGACCACCTTTCGGAGATCTCGGGCGACTTCACGAGGGAGGCGGCGGCGAAGCGGAAGGCGGCGAACGAGCCCCCGGCGCCGAACCTCGACGCGACGGGGGAGTCGACGGCGATCGGCGAGGAGCTCGCGCAGGTGATGAACGACCTGAACGGGCAGACGGTCGCGGCGATCGTCCTCTTCACCGACGGGCGCAACACGAGCGGCCAGGACCCGGTCTCCTGGACGCAGAGGCAGGCGGAGCACGGCGGCCTGCCGCCGGTCTACGCCGTCGGGGTCGGGAACCCGGCCGATCCGCGCAACCTCGAGATCACGTCCCTCCAGGCCCCCGACGTCGCCCTCGCGAAGGACTGGGTGAACTTCGAGATCCGCCTGAAGAGCCACGGCTTCGAGGGGCAGAACGTCGAGCTCCTCCTCCAGGACAAGGACCAGATCCTCGAGAAGAAGACCATCACCCTCGTCGGCGGCGACACGGAGCAGACGGATTCGCTCAGGCACGGCTTCGACAAGCCGGGCGACGTCGAGGTGAAGGTCCTGATCCCGCCCGACCCCGGGGAGATCCTCGAGACGGACAACACCCGCGTCCACCACATCAAGATCGTGGACGAGAAGATCAAGGTCCTCTTCGTCGACGGCTATCCGCGCTGGGAGTACCGCTACCTCAAGAACGCCCTCATCCGCGACAAGTCGATGATCGTCTCCTGCTACCTGCAGAGCGCGGACGACGACTTCCCGCAGGAGGGCTCGCCCGGGACGCAGCCGCTCCTCGCCTTCCCGACGGACCGGAAGGAGCTGTTCGACTACGACGTCATCCTCTTCGGCGACGTCGACATGAACGAGCTGGTGAACCCGGACAAGAAACAGGGGACGGAGCAGAACCTCTCCGACTTCGTGGAGGAGATCGGCGGCGGGATCGCCTTCATGGCCGGGTTCCGCGACGACCCGAAGAGCTACCGGAACACGGCGCTCGCGAAGCTCCTCCCCGTGGTGCTGGAGGACTCGGGCGAGGGGGTCGGGATGGAGGTGGCGCAGACGGAGTCGTTCTACCCGCGCCTGACCGAGGAGGGGAAGCGCTCGCCGCTGATGAAGCTCGACAAGGACGACCAGGTGAACCAGAACCTGTGGGAGGCGAACTCGCCGGACGCGTTGCCGGGGCTCTTCTGGTTCTTCCAGGTGAAGCGGCCGAAGCCGGGCGCGCAGGTGCTCGCGGAGCATCCGACGGCGAAGAACACGCAGGGGAAGGCGTATCCGCTCGTCGCGACGCAGCCGTTCGGGCGCGGGCGGACCCTCTTCGTCGCGACCGACGAGACGTGGCGCTGGCGGTTCATCCGCGGCGACCGCTACTTCTACGCCTTCTGGGGCGAGGCGATCCGCTTCCTCCGCGGGGGGAAGCTCCTCGGCGGGAAGCGGTACGACGTGAAGACCGACAAGGCGATCTACACCCTGGCGGAGCGGGTCAAGATCGAAGCGACGATCCGGGACGAGCAGTACAACCCGGTGACCGACGAGAAGTACCCGGCGACGATCGAGAGCCCGACGGGGGTGAAGACGGAGATCGACCTGGATCTCGTCAAGGACTCGAAGGGGAAGTACCAGAAGGTCTACCTTGCGACCGAGGTCGGCGTCTACCAGATCTGGGTCGGGCCGGACGTGATCGGCGAGGAGAAGGAGCGGGCCTACGCGACGTTCGAGGTGAAGATGCCGACGCGGGAGTTCGAGGACCCCCTCATGGACCGGAAGAGCCTGGAGGGGATCGCGGCCGCGTCGCACGGGACGTTCCTGCCTCTCTACGACCTCGACCAGCTCCCGGAGAAGGTGAACCAGCCGTCGGAGGTGATGAAGCGGGAGTCGAAGGAGAAGGACTTGTGGAATAGCCCGGGCATCTTCCTGCTGTTCGCGCTGCTGATCACGCTCGAGTGGGTTCTGAGGAAGAAGTTCAGGCTGTTGTAGAATTGCAGGGCCTTGGCAGGGGCTTGGCAGGGGCAACTCCAATTCCAACTGTCAACTCCAAGAAACCCCAACTCTAATTCCAACTCCAAGGGCCCTTGGAGTTGGAATTAGAGTTGGGGTTTCTTGGAGTTGACAGTTGGAATTGGAGTTGCGCCAGCCGTGCTGCGGCAGAGGATTTCCACAATGCGCACCGCCCGCCTTGCCCTGCTGGCCTGCCTGATCGCCCTCGCGCCCGCGGGCGCCCGCGACTTCGACCTCGCCCGCTCCCACGTCATCGAGAGCGACGAGGCCGCGTATCAGATCGAGCGCGCCGAGAGGTCGGGACAAGAGGGGCAGTGGGAGGAGTGCGTCAGCGGCTACCTCAAGGTCCTCGAGAGGTGGCCCGACTCGGTCTTCGCGATCGACGCCGCCGACGGGAAGGGGACCCTCTACGTCGGGACGGCGGCCTGGATCCGGCAGCGTCTGCTCGCGCTCGACCCCGCGGGGAGGGCCGCCTTCCGGAAGCTCTATGACGCGAAGGTGGAGGGGCAGTACGCCCTCGCGAGCGCGGCGATGGACCGCGCGGCGCTCAAGGAGATCGCCGACACCTGGTTCCTCGCCAGCCGCGGCGACGACGCCCTCTGGCTCCTCGCGAAGGTCCACGAGGAGGAAGGGCGTCCCGACCTCGCGCTGCCGCTGCTCGAGCGGCTCTCGCGCCTCGACAGCCAGATCCCGCGCGCGGTGGTCTACGCCCGATGGGCGGAGTGCCTCGCGGCGCTCGGCCAGCCGGAGGCGATCCGCGCGCTCCTGAAGGACCCCGCCCTCCCCGCGGGGGACCGCGTCCGCCTCGGCGACGGCGAGGCGGTCCTCGGGGTGTACCTCTCGACGCTGGCCTCGCGCCCCGCCCCGGGCGCGCGCGCCGCGGGCGTGCCCGAGCGGTGGGAGACCCTCGGCGGCGACGGGACGCGGAACCTCGCGATGGGGCCCGACGTCCCCCTCCCGCCGAAGGCGTGGAGCTGGAAGATTCCGCCGGGCGCGACGCGCCGCCTCCAGAACCGCTGGATGGGGAACATGGGCGAGGACGACACGTTGACGGGGAAGTCGCAGGTCGTCCCCGCCGTCGCCGACGGCGTCGTCTACCTCCACAACGACATCGAGCTGCGCGCCTTCGACCTCGTCGCGAACGAGCCGAAGATGCTCTGGCGCGTCCCGACGACGGTCGCGCCGTCGAGCGTGCTCCCCGAGCCGCGCGTCCTCCACACGGTCACGGTCCACGACGGGGTCGTCTACGCGAACCTCGTCTCGACGTGCGGGCGGGAGGAGGAGCAGCTCGACTTCCTCGTGGTGAAGGCGCCCCTCCCGTGCCGGTCCCTCTGCGCGATCTCCGCGAGGACGGGGAAGCTGCTCTGGCGGGCCGGCGGGATCGAGACCGCGAAGGACGTGAAGCTGAAGGCGAGCTTCCAGGCGGCGCCCGCGGTCGAGAAGGGGAGGGTCTATGCGGGGGCGGTCTTCCAGAAGTCGCAGACCGACCCCGTGGAGCACCACGTATTCTGCCTCGACGCCGCGACGGGCGAGGTGATCTGGAGCCAGTACGTGGCCGAGGGGTACCTCGAGATGAACCTCTTCAACAACCCCACACGCGAGATCGTGGGGTCGTCGGTCACGCTCGACGCGGAGGCGGTCTACTATTGCACGAACTTCGGGATCGTCGCCTCGCTCGACAAGGAGACGGGGAGGACGCGCTGGCTCCGCCGCTACGAGCAGTATCACATCCCGCCGACGCGCGACGTCTACGTCCAGCCGATGCCGACTGGGTGGGAGAACAACCCGATCGTCGTCGCCGGAGGGACCCTCTTCGTCGCTCCGATGGACTCGCCGTACCTGTTCGGCTTCGACGCCCTCGAGGGGAAGGACAAGCCGGGGTGGAAGCTCTGCCGCGAGGCGGGGGAGCGCGGCCCGGCGACGCGCGCGACGTGGGTCCTGGGGGCCCAGGGGGGGCGCCTGGTCCTTGCGGGGCCCGATCGCGCGGTCGCGATCGAGACGCGGACGGCGAAGAAGCTGTGGGAGTGGCACGTCGCGCAGAGCGATCCGATCGTCGGGCGAGGGGGGATCACGGAGTCGACCGTCTACCTCCCGTGCCAGTCGGGGCTCGTGCGGCTCGACCTCGGGACGGGGGAGAAG
>Ga0082335_1009614_pt1 | contig 10338 bp, 3 predicted proteins | sample Subgrocontami58m_FD_72375 | JGI IMG/M metagenome (GOLD analysis project Ga0082335, IMG submission 72375) | Subsurface groundwater microbial communities from S. Glens Falls, New York, USA - GMW37 contaminated, 5.8 m (SPADES assembly) (version 2) ... | reverse complement strand
GCCGAAGGCGCTCGCGGGACAACGACAGCAGTGTTCACATCCGTCCTGATATTGCCGTTGATATCTGCATTGACTATGCTGGTAGATTCGGATGGGGGAATTCCGTCCTGTACTCCATTGGCTGTGATTGTTACAAAACCGTAATCGTACGAGACAACTGCATAGTAATATGTCTGCCCGTTCTGCACATCGGTGTCAACGTATGTGTGGCGCAAGCCTGTATCGTTGCCGAGATCGAACTTCACGCCATTGACATCTATCGCCTGCAAACCTTTTCTCCCATCTTTCAAATCAAATTGCGCAATCGGCTTGCGATATGTTTTCTTTCCGTATGCATCGGTGATGAGAAGGCTCTCCAGAAAATTTGCATCCGTGCTGCGATAAATGCGATAACCTTCAAAATCATGCTCGCGCAAAAATGGGTCATACGATTGCTCGGCTTTGTCGTCCCAGTAGAGCGTTACTTTTCTATCTCCCGGCACAGCGGTGACACGGGGTTTTTCCGGCGGCTTTGCAAAACGGTAATTCGCGTTATAGATTTGCTGAACTGTTTTTTTCCGTCTCACCAAATCATCGCGGTCGTTGCCAAACAGCATCGCCATCGAGAACCGCTCTGTGCCCAGTTTCTTGAGCGGGAATAGGTTGCCGGGAAAAGTTCCTTGCTGACGAGCGCCCGCAGAGAAGTACATGCCAAGATTGACGTCGTTCAGTTGCTGAAAACCCGTCGTATCGATCGGCGTGGTCAGGACTTGCCAATTCTGCTCGTCATTATGCAGCTCGTAGAAGTGCACATAAAAAATATTGAAGCCTGTCAACCCGATCTGGTCTGATTCATCTTTGTCCAGAATGCCAAAGTTCGGCTCACCTTGCTCAGGTTTGCCATCTCCTTGCGAACCATCGGGGTCGGGTCCGGGATATGCCGCATCGAACGGTCCGAGCCCGTCACTCCCGACGTCATCGTTCAGCGGTTCGCCGTTATCCCAAATACCATTATTGTTGAGATCCGTATAGCCGCGCCAGTTCATGTTTTCGTCGCCTGTCCACCAATATCCTTGTTGCACGGCCGGAATTTCCGAAAGACTATCGAGGCTGTAAAACTCCAAAAACTTCTGCACGTTATAGTTGGACTGCATGTACGCGATGATGTTTTGCGCTCCGGTGATCTTGATGCCAGCATCGTTATCGCGCAATTCCTCCCGTATGCCGTCATCATCATCGTCAAAACCATTCACCGCTATGCCGGGACTTTCAAGAAACGCATAGCCTGCGTACCCGACAGGACCCCAGTTTCCGGGTTGCCCAATGCCGTCGCCATCAAACGCGTACGCGATGTCGAGTTGCTTGTCGAACAAGCCGCGGTCGTCGCTCGAATCCTGAGTGCCGCCGATGCCCCAATCAACGTACTGCGCAAACACCGTCTTTGTGTAATCTTGCGCGGCGATGTTCGTGATTTCGTAATACCAAAAAATGACATCCGACGCCAGCACTTGCGACCACTGAAATGCGCGGGCTGCAACCTGAAGACCGAGACCGCCACGATCGGGGTCTGTCGGCACTGGGCGATACGCGTACTGCTTATCCGCCGCGTCATCCATCCGGAAATATGTTTCGAGATCGGCGTTCTGAATTCCTCTTCCGAAGAATCCATTCCACAATCCATTCCACTCCGATGAACGGTCGGGCCATGTGGAGGGCCATGTTCCGGGCTTATTGCTTATTGCGGGTTCGTTCTGCGTTGGGTTCGCGTAACCGGGCAACGGCGCCCATCCCCATGGCACGCCGGTTACAGGATCTTTGCGGATGAACTCACGATAGTTTGTTTCAAGCGGATGGATGGTTCGTCCGAGCGTGTCTCGAGTTTCCGCCTGCACGATCACCGCAATGCCGTCAACGTACGTATGGCCCGTACCTTTCGGCCACTCTCCGGAGGGCTGGAAGGGCCAATGCGCAATCTCTCCGTGATTGAAATAGATTGTCCGTACGTTGTTGCCGTCCATTATCCCTTCTTTCGTGTAGATGATGTTGCCTTTATTCGGATCGATGAAACGCTGCGCGAACGAAGAAGAGGAGAGCAGCAACATCACCCCAAGCAAAAGCTGAAGCGAGCTGAACATGCTCTTGGGAATTAAACTGAACTCATCCCCTCTACGACCTACGGTCTCGTAGAGAGGTCGTAGACCCGGCCCTCCGCCAAAAGGTAAAGCACGGCGGACATGCTTCTCCCCGCCTTTGGCGGGATCTTCGACTTGAGAAGAGAAGGGGGAGATTGAGCGCAGATTCGAAAGCTCCTCTCTTATTAACTCAAGTTGACCGCTCACGGCGAAACGGCTGAAGCCGTTACGAGGATTTGTGCTGGTTTTCGAATCCCCAGCCTGAAGGCTGGGGCTATAGCCACGTCCTTCAGGACGTGGATCACGATTCCACCTAATGTTTGCAGGGGTTTTAACCCCTTCACACAAGCGGTCAACTTGAGTTATTAAGAGAGGGGTTTGGTCTACGACCTCGTAGAGGGGTGAGTTCGATAAGTTATGTTGTATCGTTTTCATTCTTCTCTCACAATGATATGCCAAGACCGAGAATCACCTGCCGTGGTGCAGAGTAGAAATCGGGGCGAGTGTAGTATTCAGATACCGTATTAATGCCGCGGACCACGAGATCAGATCTTGCTTCGATACTGTAGTTTGCTCTGCCCGAGTCGCTGAAGACATCGAGTTCATTCTTCGTATCAAACATATTATATACTTTTGCAAAGACGTTGACCGGGTTGCCGAAGAAATCGAAATACTTCGTTACGTACAAGTCAACAGTCACGGTCGTTGGCCTGTTCTCGCTGTTCAATAAACCTGTGCGTGCATTGAACAATGCCGGTGTGTAGGGCAAACCTGAGCCGAGCTTGCCGATGAACGTCAGTGTAAAATCATTGAGCGTGCCGATTGTTGCAGTCACGTTGAGCGAATGTCTGCGATCCCAATCAAGCGGTGCAAGCTGTTTTTGACTTTCCCTCGGCGGGCTTGTCTGGTTGTCGAGAAAGACGGAATTGGGATCGGAAGCATTGCCTTGCGCAATCTGGAATGTGTAGTCCAGCCTTGCAGAGAATCTATGAGAATGCCGCTTCTCCAGCGAAACGATAATGCCTTTTGCGTTTCCATAATCACGATTGACGTACTGCGCGTATCTGTTCCCGTTGCCGATGTCGAAGATTTCAGTCCCAACAAGATTGCGGAAATCTTTGTAGTAGGTAGTGACATCAACCTTGATATCTGCGCTCAACTGTTGTTGCAAGCCAAGCTCGTACGCAACGGTTCGCTGCGACTTGAGTCCGGGGTTGCCAACCTGAAACGCATCGGTCGCATTGATGTTATATGCGGGATTCAAGAACATCAAATCAAACTGAGGAACTTGAAAGAAATGTCCATACGAAAGATGCAACACGCCACGGTCGGTGATTGGATAGGAAATACCGACACGCGGGCTGATTTGGCTTTCCGTTCCTGCATCGGCAAGTTGCGGTGTTGTGCTGAGACGCAGTTGTTGGGTAAGAATTTGTCCTTTCGGGTTGAAGTAATCGTAGCGCAGGCCAACGTTCACGATGAAGTCTTCGAACTCCATTTTATCCTGAATGTACGCGGCGAGTTGCTGCGGACGAAGAATATCGTGAGCGAACTCGGAGCGACCGAATTCTACGGGCACAGGCTTGAAGTTCGTGCTCTGGTCGTTCCTGATGCCGAAGTTGTGAAGCCAGATGCGGTGAATCTTTGCTTCGACTCCGGTTTTGATTTGATGCTCTTGCGTAATCTGACTGACAAGGTCAACCTTGCCGTCCAGGTAGCGAGACTCGCGATGGAGATGAAGATTCTCGGCGCCACCGGTGAGAAACGCGGAACCGCCTGTTGCAAGCCGCCGCGTGTAGTCGGGGAAACGCGGGTCGAATGGATTTTCGTACACATACGAATCTTCCCGATTGCTGAACCACGCACCGCTCGCTTCAAAGTAGGCTGATGCGCCGAAGGCTTTCGTGTATGTGAGGCTTGCAAGATTCCCTTTCACAAAATTGAAATACGCTCCGTCGGGATTGTATTTGTAACGATGGTCGTATCGTCTAAAGTCTTCTTGCTGATGAAGAAAACTCAGCCGCAGTTTATCCGAGCCGAACAGACTGAACGTAAGCTTGCTCTGCACCGTCCATCGTTTGTTGGGATTCATCGGAACAAAACTTCCATCACCGGACTTTTGAATGTACCATTGCGATGGGTCGTTCGAGTTGAAGTTTGAAGAATCCGTCGGGAGAAATGTTCTCTTGCCGTAGAGATAGCCATCGTTATTGTAGAGTCTGCCGGAGGCGAAGAACGTCACGCCCGGCAGAACAGGTCCGCTTACGTTCCCCTCAACATTATACGAATCGTTCGGTCGTACACGGTCAACATTCCGGAACAAATCTTTGTGCGAGCTTACGTAATCGCCTGTGTACGCAGAAAGGTCGGCTTTGAGTTTCTCGCCGCCGTCTTTTGTTACTTGATTGACAACGCCGGAAAGCACCTGACCGTATTCAGCGTTGAACGTTCCGCTGATGACTTCAAGCTCTTGAATGGAATTTGTCTCCGCCGAAACTCCCGACCGTCCGGAGTACGCATCTGTGACGGGAATGCCGTCAATCATGTACAACACTTCGCCGCTTCGTCCGCCGCGAAAGTGTCCCTCAACAACGCCAGCCTGCAAGTTGATCAGAGTGGAAACATCCTCGACGGGATACGCTTTGATTTGTTCAGCGCTGATTTTTGCAGACGATGATGTGAGGTCTTTCTGAATCAGAGGACGCTCGGCAACGACAACTTGTTCCGCGAGCGCGATCGAAGATTCCCTCAGCTCGAAATCAATCTTTGTCGTCAGGTCAATGGAAACTTGAACCTTCGTCACTTTCGAAGGATGATACCCGACAGACGATGTTGCGAGCGTATATGTGCCGGGAGGAATATTGATGATACCATACTGACCGTTCACATCGGTGGAAGCGCCAAGCTTCGTTCCTTCGATGAGAATGTTGACACCAACCAGTCCTTCTCTCGTCGAAGCCTCGACTACTTTGCCGGAGATTTTTCCTGATGTGCCGGCAACGAGAGAAGAAGTTACGAGAAGACACAAGCAGAATGGAGCAACGAATTGTAGCGTTGCGCGGGTCATACGACACCCCTGACAAATGATAGATGAGGGAAAACTAAACGGGGCGCAACACAACCTTGTGCCACGCCCCGTCAAGGAGGTCACTTCATCAGGACCATTTTTCGTGTAAGAACAACGTTCGGTGTTGCAAGTCGGTAGAAGTAGACGCCGCTTGCCACCGATACACCGAAATCATCGTTGCCATTCCATACAACTTTCCACGAGCCTGCAGATTGAACATCATTGATAAGCGTTCTCACTTTTTGTCCAATGATGTTGTAGATATCGAGACGAACTGCACTGCTCTTCGTCAAGTCATAGTTAATTGTGGTGGATGGGTTGAACGGGTTCGGGTAATTCTGCTCCAACTTGTAGTCGGAGGGAATTGTTGAGCTGATGGGCTTCGGTCCGTCTTCATCAACGGAGGTCACGAAATCAACGCCATTGACCGAGAAGTCATCATAGTACGCAACGCCTGTCCACAACGGATACGCACGAGGACGAACCGAAACTGCGCGCACGGCATTGTCCGGCACTGTGATGATGACTTGATATTGCGTCCAGTTTGACGACGTATCTTTCAACACGAAGCGATATTCACCGGACCCAAATTCGTTCCAGCCCCCCGCATCAGCAAACAGCTTCGTGTGCCACGTCCATGTAAAGCCAAGCGCATACGACGAATTGAAAACAGAATCCTTCTTAATACTTCCTGTTTTCATCCACGCGCTGAACACGTACTTCTTACCAGCGCTATTTGGCAGAACCGGAACTGTTTCGGTAAACCAAACCAGCTCGCCCGAAGGACGACCAACCGGCGCGATAATTTTGAGTGAAGAAGTTCCGGTGCGTGCTTGCTCAGTCGTCACGCCCGAGCCCGGGAAGTAGGTGCGGCCATCGTTGCCGCCATCCGGCGCTTGCCAATACTGCCAACCTGAATCCGCTTCGACAAAGCCGTTCCAGTTTTGTCCTGCCCATGCACCAGCGCGACCAACATGAATAAAGTTATCTGCCCACACGGTTCCTGTCGCATTCGGTCCGCCTTCAACTGAGACCAGCATGCGGTAGGCATTCACGGGAAGATTTACTGTTCCAACGCCATTAGTATCAGCGTACCAATCTCGTGTCGCAATTGTCTGGTCAAAGTTAAGAGCAAACGGTTGACCGCCAATTAACGCACCGAGTGTATCGTAGAACCAGAACTTCAACTGCCAACGGGCGGCATCGTTCGCAGGCGCTGTGTTCACACCGCTCGTCTTGACATACGCACCGAGTTTGATATCAACGTTCCTTGGAATATTATCCACCCAATAGCGGACCATGTTGGTAGAAAGCCAGCGCGACACCGTTCCTGTTCCCGTCTTCACAATCTTCAATGAATGCGGGCTACCGTTATATGTTTGATCCGTTGCCCACGTCAGCGTTGCACCGCCAGCTTCGGGCTGCCACAAGGATGGCTTACCACTTTCAAAACCCGCAACACTTTGAACAATGTTTGTCGGGTTGAGCGGAGAAAGCTCGAAGTCATCATAGTATGCAACACCGGTCCACAATGGATATGCACGCGGACGAACAGAAACTGCGCGCACGCTATTGTCGGGAACGGTGATGATAACCTGATACTGTGTCCAGTTCGACGAAGTATCTTTCAGCACGAAGCGATATTCGCCGGACCCGAATTCGTTCCAGCCACCCGCATCGGCAAACAACTTCGTATGCCATGTCCACGTAAAGCCGAGCGCGTAGGACGCGTTGAACACAGAATCTTTTTTGATGGAACCCGTCTTCACCCACGCGCTCAAGACATATTGCTTACCAGCGCTATTTGCCGGAACCGGAACTGTTTCGGTGAACCATACCAATTCGCCCGAAGGACGGCCGACGGGTGCGGTGATCTTCAACGAAGAAGTACCTGTGCGTGCCTGTTCAGTTGTTACGCCCGAGCCGGGGAAGTAGGTACGGCCATCGTTGCCGCCATCCGGCGCTTGCCAATACTGCCAGCCCGAATCGGCTTCCACAAGACCATTCCAGTTTTGTCCGGCCCATTGACCGGCACGACCGACGTGGATGAAGTTATCCGCCCATACTGTACCTGTCGCATTCACGCCGCCTTCGACCGATACCCTCATGCGATACGCATTCACCGGCAAGTTCACTGTGCCAACGCCGTTGGTATCTGCATACCAGTCGCGTGTTGCAACTGTTTGATCGAAGTTAAGAGCAAACGGTTGACCCCCAATTAACGCACCGAGTGTATCGTAGAACCAGAATTTCAACTGCCACCGCGCTGCATCGTTCGCCGGATTAATGTTGACGCCACTCGTCTTGACGTACGCACCAAGTTTGATGTCTACATTGCGCCCGATGTTGTCAACCCAGTAACGAACCATGTTCGTGGAAAACCAGCGCGACACAGTTCCTGTTCCCGTCTTAACAATCTTCAACGAGTGCGGACTGCCATTGTAGGTTTGATCCGTCGCCCACGTGAGTGTCGCGCCGCCCGGCTCTGGGTTCCAGAGTGACGGCTTACCGCTTTCAAAGCCCCCGTTCGGCAGCAAGTTCGTATTCTGTCCCATGGCGAACGCGGCGATGAACAGAAGAAGAACTGCTGATAAGAGAACACGTGTACCTGTTCTCATCGTGCACCTCCTTTATTGTTTGTTGTTGATATGTGGTTTAGAATTCCAACCAGCATGCTATGTGGGAGTGAGCCAAATCGCATACGGAAAGAAAATTGTTGTTACGAAGCCGCCGCTGATGCAGGACTTTGAGAGTGAGCGAAAACCGAGTTCTGAGTTGATTCACGAATAACCAATTCAACGGGGACGTATGTGTTTACGACAGTTCGCGATTTCGATTTGACCGCCTCAATCATAGTGCGGACAGCAAGTGCGCCCATTTCTTCTTTGAACACTTTCACAGTTGTGAGTCGTGGCTCAATGTGCGAACTCGTTTCAATATCGTCGAACCCGACAACGGCAACGTCATCGGGAATTTTCATCTCCCGTTGCTTCAGAACCTGCATGCAGCCAATTGCCATTGCATCATTTGCGCAGAAGATTGCCCTCGGCCTTCCTCCTTGTTCAAGAAGTTTCTGAATGCCGTTGGCGCCGTTCTTCACGCCGGTATCATTTTCGTCCGTGATGATAAGATTTTGATTCGGTGCAATTCCGTTTTCGACGAGAGTTTCTTTGTACGCGAGAAAACGTTCTTCGATACTCGGATGGGAAATGTCGCCACCAACGAATCCAATCTCCCGATGTCCAACGTCCACTAAATGTTGCACTGCCAAATGTGCACCGCGACGGTTATCAATAAGAACCGATGAGATTCGTTTGTTTGGCAACGAATAATCAACCAAGATGATCGGGAGCGCAAGGCGATCGATGTATTCGACAAGTTTTCGGTTAATTTTTCCGGCGATAATAACGCCATCAACGTTTCGCTCAAGCAGAAAACGTGGAACCGATTCATGTTGCTTGAATGTATTGCCAACTGTGGTAAGGAGGATGTAGTAATTATGATGTCGAGCTTCGAATTCAGTACCGAGGAATATTTTTGTGTAGAAAGGTTCTGCTTGAGAGAAGTGATCGTCCGACAGGATAAACCCAAGATTCCCGCTCCTCTTGGAGGCTAAGCCTTTTGCAGCACGACTTGGATGATAGCCCAGTTCTTTCACAACTTGAAGGACTTTCGTACGGGTTTCCTCACTTACATAGCCGGTCTCATTAATCGCTAAGGACACGGTGGACAGCGAAAGTCCGGCTTTCTTGGCAACATCCTTTATCGTAGGCCGTTTGCTCATTGGTTCCTAAATAAGAAGGCGACAAAATCACACAGCAATTATCGAAATGCTTTATAAAATAATCGTCGAAATACGTGAAAATACTGGCTAAATGAGACTATGGAGCCGAAACAATATCGAAGCGTTTCGATAATACCACAAAAAAAAGGGAATGTCAAGTGTTCTTCAAAAAATCTTTGCGTCTTGTAATCGTTCATTAGGAATGTCAGGGTTTGCGTCCAATAGAAATCGCACCGATTTCTTGCAGAATATCCCGGTAGATAATCGCGATGCCGAGAGGATTGCCGGAGGAAAGGAGTGCTTCGGAGTGGGCACGGCAAAAGCCCAGCGAGGAACGGAGCGACTATTTCAATCACAAGCGACAGGGCTTCCGACAGCCGCAGTATCACCCCGTAAGACGGTTGCTCCCGCCAGACCCAGTTCTTTTGCTTTGAGCACAAACGCTTCATAGAGAGGCTTGGTCAAGTGTGTCTGCTTCGCCAATGAATATCCTCAGAAGTTTTCCTTCGCCTTCGAGTTTCATATCTGCGCCCTTTCTATATTTACAGAAGTTTACCAAGAACGCCGCCCAGCCAACATCCACCGAGAGACGTGGACAAAAGGTTAAACCTGTTTAACACAGAATCAGGGGTTCTCGTCCACGTCTCAAGTGCCGTTGGCAAATCGAATTGTTCTATGGCACATCGGAGAATGCCGTCAAGACACAAATCTGGATCGCCGTATCGGTCTATGTGCTTGTCGCGATCATCAAGAAACGGCTGAAGCTCGATCACAGTCTCTACACAATTCTACAGATTTTGAGTATCTCACTCTTTGAGAAAGAGCCGCTCGTACAAGCACTTACGAACATTGAGCCTCATTCTGATAACCAAATGAATTTGTTCACTTTATAGTTGGACAGTAGTGAATTAGTTTTTCTTTTCAATATCGTTCAGTCTATACACGTCGAACCATCGCTCTCCACAAGCGACACAATGAACAGCTTGCGACGCAGCGCCATCCTCAATATTCGTTTCATCAGCCAAGATGTTGTCGGACTCGCAGAACGGACAAACGTACGGACGATGCAGATACTTGGCGCGCTGTTCGGCGGTAAGCTCCATGCCGTCGTACGATTCGTGTTCATGCCCACTCAGCACAACCGTCTCAGGTTCAGCATCTTTTGTCAACAACACTTTCGCAAGGTCTTCAGCCGGAGCGTTATCGATGTCGTAGTCGAGAACCAACACCTTCATTCCAAAAGGAACGCCTGTCACGTTGTGGACCACGCCGCCTTCAACGAAGACGCATATCGTACTGACAGGTTCGGTCAGATCAACAACGTCTTGCTTCTTTTCGGGATGGTGGTCACAGTTGCCATCGTGGTCATGGTCTCG
>Ga0082335_1009613_pt1 | contig 10339 bp, 9 predicted proteins | sample Subgrocontami58m_FD_72375 | JGI IMG/M metagenome (GOLD analysis project Ga0082335, IMG submission 72375) | Subsurface groundwater microbial communities from S. Glens Falls, New York, USA - GMW37 contaminated, 5.8 m (SPADES assembly) (version 2) ... | reverse complement strand
AGTCCGTGCCGATGAGCCTGTCGCGCGGAACGCCCGTCACCTTCACGGTCGCTTCGTTGACGTCGGTGATCTTCCCTTCCGGGCTGATGGTGACCAGAGGATCGAGGCTCGCCTCGACCAGGCTGCGGGCATATTGCGCCGCCTGCTTTTGCGCCGTCACGTCGCGCGCTGCGGCAAAGACGCCGAGGACGTTGCCAGTGACGTCCCTGTAAACCGAGGCATTGTAAAGGACGTCTATCAGTCTCCCCTCTTTATGGCGGATGGTCAGAGGGTAGTCGGTGACAAAGCCCTTCTCGAAGACCTGTTGGTATCCGGCGCGTGCCTGCTCAGGCTCGGTGAAGTAGTCGGAGAAGTCCGTGCCGATGAGCTTGTCGCGCGGGAGGCCCGTCACCTTCACGGTCGCTTCGTTGACGTCGGTGATCTTCCCTTCCGGGCTGATGGTGACCAGAGGATCGAGGCTCGCCTCGATCAGGCTCAGCGCATAATTCGATGTTGCCTGCAACTGCTCATCTATGCGTTTTCGTTCTGAAATGTCGCGAGCGATGGACGAAGCGCCAATGAGCACCCCTTGTTTGTTACGGATCGGCGAGACCGTAAGGGAAATATGGAAAGGCCCCCCATCCTTGCGCTTGCGGAGCGTCTCGTAGTGTTCGATGCGCTCGCCCTTACGGATCTTGGCAAGGATTTCGTCCATCTCCTTCGGTCTGTCCGGAGCGAAGAGGATGGAGACAGGTTTGCCAACGATTTCCTCTGCGGTGTATCCGTACATTAGCTCTGAGGCTCGGTTCCAACTGGTAATGATCCCTTCGAGCGTTTTGCCGATTATAGCGTCGTCGGAAGAATCGACGATGGAGGCCAGAAGCGCTGTCCGTTCATCCTCAAAAGACGAGGCACTAACGTTCTGTCTTTCCTTCTTAGCGTTACTTGCCATCGCATCTCCCTCGTGACTTCGACTCGCGGGCGGAACACGTGCTCTTGTTGGTTGTATTATAAACGCATCTTATTATAATGCATCCATGACCTTTATAGATATAGGAGTCGTCTAGTTGTCCGTCCATGGGATAGGGTGGGTCCGGAGTCCGTAGCCGACTTCAAGTATCAAGCAAGAGGTTTTCATGCCCTGGTGGTGGCCCCGAAGACCTGGGGAACTGCGGTTAAACGCCCCTGGGGGCGCCGCTAGAGCGCCAGAAGTCCTCTCCGGACGGCCCTGGTGACTGCCTCGGTGCGGCTGGTTGCGCCGAGCTTGGCCAGGACCGAGCCGACATGGAACTTCACCGTGTGCTCACTGATGTCCAGCCGGTTGGCGATGGTCTTGTTCGGGAGCCCCAGGGCCATTAGCTCCAATACCTCCCGCTCGCGCTCGGTGAGGGCCTCCTCCCCGGACTCTTCATCCGGGGACTCGGCTGGCAGCGCCGTGGCCAGCGTGCGCGCTAGCGCTGGGTCGAGGACCAGCAGGCCCTGATACGCTGAGTGCAGGGCCGCGCTAATATCCTCGGGCGTCGCATCAGGCAGGAGAAAGCCGCGGACGCCGGCGCGCAGAAGGGACTGTAAGTCCCGAGGGGTGGGCATGTCCCCGAGCAGCACGACCGGCGTTCCCGCTGGGGCTATGGTATCCAAGGTGGCGAACTCGCCTGCGCTCGCCGGGTCCCAGGCGGCCAGGACCACGTCTGGCGGAGGGTCCAGCGCCAGATTTGCCATCTCTCCTAAGGTTGCGCTTTGGCCGGCCACCAGCATATCGTTCCGCCGTGCCAGGATCCCCCTGATGCCTGCCCGCGCCATGGCCTGCCGGGCGACGATCACGACGCGCAGGGGGCGCGGCGGTCCTGTTGTCACCGGGGCGTCACCTCGAACCAGTGGAGCTCGCCCGCCCGGATTACCTTGAGACGCGCCGGCTGCCCTGCCCCGCCGCCGCTGAGCCGCGTAAGCGGGCCGGCATGGTCTCCCGGCTCCGCTTCGGATAAACCTACGATGATATCCCCGATGGTCAGGCCTGCCTGTTCAGCGGGACTCCCAGGCTCGATCGCCATGAGCAGCACGCCGGTATGGGCGGACAGGCCCAGGCGCTGGGCCAGTGTCGCGGGCAGCTCCACGTAATGGCCTTCAATCCCAAAACGCCCCCGCCTCCGGCTTTCGAGCAAGAAACGCTCAACCACGTGGCTCGGTACCGCCAGGGCGAGACCGGTGTTAATCACCATGTTCGGGATGCCCACAACGCGACCCTGGGCGTCGGCGAGGGCGCCCCCCGAGTTGCCGGGACGGAGCGTGATAGACACCTGGATGGCCTCAATAGGCTTTCCGAACATTCTGGCTATCCCTGTGCCGCTCACCACGCCAAGGGTGACTGCGTTCCTCTCTCCGCCGGGATTGCCAACGGCCATGACCAACTCCCCCGCGCGCAAACGCGCTGAGTCGCCAATCAACGCCGCCGGTAAGGCATCATCCGGGTGATTGCCCTCCACCTGCAACGCCGCCAGGTCCAGGCTCTCGGAGCGCGCCGTCACCCGGGCGGCTCGTCGCGAGCCGTTACTCAACACCACTTCGGCCCGCTCGCCGGGCACGACATGGTGGTTGGTCACAACCAGTCCCTCCTGGCTCCAGACCACGCCAGAGCCTCCGCCGAATCGCGATCCCCGTACTACTACGACACTGGCCCTCAACTGCTCCGCCAACCGAGCTACCTCATCGGAGAGCTGAAGCGAACGGGCCACCTTCTCTAGAATAGCTGCCATAACTCACCTCCGCCTCAGGTCCGCTCGCTGGGCGTCACGCTCAGGTCCTTAGGCTCGCCTCCACGCAACACCAACACGGTGACCGGCTTTCCCACGACCTTTGGCCCCAGGGCCGCCTGGAGGTCCTCGCCGTCGGTGACAGCCTGCCCGGCCAGGGCTATCAGGACGTCTCCCATCAGCAGGCCTCCCTTCTCCGCAGGGCTGCCCGGCTCGACACCCACTATTATAAGGCCGGTCTCCTGTTTTAGCCCTAACTTATGTCTCAGCGCCGCTGGCAGGAGCACCGGTTGGGAGGTGACGCCAAGGTAGGCCCGCCGGATGCTCCCCTGCGTCAGCAGCGTCTGGACGATACCGCTGACGGTATGGGCGGGGATCGCCACCCCACGGCCCGGTGCCAGGTGAGAGCTGTTCAGCCCGACGACCCTTCCCTGGACGTCCACCAATGGTCCTCCGGAGAAGCCGGGGTAAAGGGTCAGGTCCGCCCGGATGTAACCTTCTACCGCTCCCCCGCGGGCCGTCCGCCAGGCGCCGCCCAGCGTGCTGACAATGCCGAAGCTGACCACCGGTGCGCCCGTCCCGGGCCGTCCCAGGGCCAGCACCAGGTGTCCGACCTTGACCGAGTCCGCCGGCGCCAGGTCTGCGGGCGCCGCAGACGTTTCTGCCAGCCGCAGCACGGCCAGGTCGCTCCCCGGGTCCCTTCCTGCCAGGGTTGCTGCGACCTTCCGGCCGTCCGGCAGGGTTACGGCAATGTCCTCGTCCCGTTCCAGGACGTGGTCCGCCGTTACCACTATCCCCCCGTCCGGCCATACGACCCCGCTGGCGGGAAGGCGCCGCCGCCCGTCAACTGCTACCACCGCCCGGCCGGCCCGTTCCACTGCGCTGGCCATCTCGTCTGAAAGGGCTGCCAAGAGCCCCTTCGAGTCTTTATCTGCGTTCATATCTGCCTCCACCTCGCCTTTCTTATTCTGGCCCTGATCTCTAATTTGAGTATAGGCGCGTTCGATCCGGCCGGCATCGCCGGGATGGGCAGGTGAATGCCTAGACCTTGGTCTAGTACTTCGTTGCGGAAATGGCCGTTCCTTCCTTGCCCGAGAAAGTGGCCCAGGCGTCTCTCCTGGGGCGCACAGGCCAGGAGAGGAGCCTGGGCCACTTTGTTTTGATGCCATTGATTAGCACGCCGATTGTTGCAACTTAGCACTGGTGCAAGAGTACACGGCGTACCGACCTACGAGGCCATGAACGAAGGGTTAAAGGTCCGTTAAAAAACGGTCACTTCGGGTTACAGGTTTGTTACAGCCACCCTCGGGTTAGCCTCCGGGGACGTGAATGTGGTAAAGTCAGGCCATTCACCGTTCATGGTGAGGCTCAGGAGGAGGTATGAAAATGGCGGAGAGCCAGATCACCGTCGGCAACGTAGAGGTCATCGGCCTCTCCGACGCCGCGCTAGACCACCGCTTGGCTCTGGACCGGATCTTTCCCTCGGTGCCGGCCGAGGCCTGGGAGGCGTACCGCCAGACCTACCCGGCCACTTTTGGAGGTCGCCACGTGTGGCATTTCAACGTGGGCTGCTACCTCGTACGGTCGCAGGGGCGGACGTTACTGGTGGATACGGGCCTTGGCCCCGCCGGCGGGGAGATCGCCAACTCGCTTCAGGCGCCGGGCGGCGGATGCCTGTTCGAGGAGCTCCGGTCGGCGGGCTACCGTCCCGAGGAGGTGGACGTAGTGCTGCTGACCCACCTGCACCGGGACCACGTTGGCTGGAACTTACGACAAGAAGGGTCCTCGTGCCGTCTTAGTTTCCCCCGCGCCCGCTACATCGTGCACCAGGCTGATTGGGATACCTTCCACCGGCCGGAAGTGCAGGAGGCCCTGTCCCTAACGTACCTGGAGCAGGCTATTACGCCCCTCCAGCGCCTGGGAGGGCTGGACCTGATCTCCGGCGACCTGAAGATCACAGACGAGGTGACGGCCATGCATACCCCCGGGCACACCCCGGGCCATATGAGTGTGATCATCGCCTCCCGCGGGCACTCGGCCGTTATCACGGGCGACGTAGTCGTGCACCCGGCCCAGGTTGCCGACGCCGATCAGTCCTTCGTGTACGATATGGACGTGGAGGCGGCCCGGCAGACTCGCCACCGGCTCCTGGAGCGCATCGAGGCCGAGGGGATGGTCATGGCCGGCGGGCACTTGCCCGAGCCGGGATTCGGGCGGCTGGTGCGCGCGGAGGGTGGACGCCGCTGGGAGGCACTCCAGGACCAACGTGAATGGTCTGCTTTAGTCTGAGGTACCCGCGAATGTGGACATTTTATCTTGGCCCCTTCGGACGGCTTGTGGTATACTGTGACCGCTGTTAGCGCCTTCGAACACAACGCAGGAGGACCCCATGATCCGGACCGCCAGGACACGCGAGCGAAGCCTTAACACCCCTCTCTGGCCGGCGAATTACCGTACAGGCATGTGGGCTTGGACGCTGCACCGCATCTCTGGGCTGGCCTTGAGCGGATATCTGATCGTTCACATTATCGTAATCTCATCCTCCGCCTCGGGGGCGAGCGGGATGAATTTCGACAAGCTGCTGGCCCAGTTGACGCAGCCGTTCTTTCTGGTGCTGGACCTTCTCCTCTGGGCGGCCGTACTCTACCATGCGCTGAACGGCATCCGGGTTCTGCTCTTCGACGCGGGGATAGGGGCCAGACATCAGAAGGCAGTTTTTTGGGGCTTCATGACCGTGGCGGTCCTGGCCTGGATCGGAGGCCTTATCCTGATTCTGCCCTTCATTCTAGGCCAGCCCCCGATCCGGAACTAGCATCGGACACGCCAAGATGAGTGAGGTCATTGTTTTAATACCCGATACCGTCTTAAGGAGTTCATATGGCTACGATAGAGAAACTACCACAGCACGTGGCGGAAGTCTGGAGGCCACCGGCCAGGACGGGGCTCTGGAGTTGGTTCATTCAACGCATCACCGGAGCCCTTCTCGTTCTCTTCATCATCGCCCATTTTTGGGTAACTCACTTTGCGGTTCCGGGAGAGGAGATAACCTTCAGCGGTGTATCGTCGCGCTTGCAGATGGGGTTCTTTGTTGTCCTGGACTCCGCCTTGCTTGCCACGGTAATCTACCATGGCCTCAACGGGGTGCGAAATGTGATCTTCGACTTTAACCCGGGGCCGGCGGCCAGGACGGCGATATCCTGGGTTGTCCTGATCATTGGCCTTATCACTTTCGTCTATGGCGTAAATGCCCTGGTCCCCTTCATCACCGGAAGTCCGATCTTCTCCCTCTAGTAGTGCATGATCAGGGAAGACGTTTGTTTACCACAGAGCACACTGAGAAGTTTTTTATAATCTCTCCATGTCCTCCGTGCTCTCTGTAGTAGGATTGGAGCAACCACATATTATGAAATATCACCAGATCTTGGTGGTGGGGGGAGGACTGGCCGGAATGCGAGCGGCTATCCAGGCCTGCCAGGCGACCGGCAACGACGGGAAGCCTGTGGACGTCGCGATCCTCTCCCGGGTGCATCCCATCCGCTCCCATTCCGGCGCTGCCCAGGGCGGCGTCAATGCCTCCTTCGGCAACGCCGAGGAGTCCAAGGATGATAACTGGGAGAAACATGCCTTTGACACTGTCAAGGGCGGCGACTATCTCGGCGACCAGGACTCCATCGAAACGATGGCCAAGGAGGCCGTGCCCTGTACAGTCGAGTTGGAGCACTGGGGCTGCCCCTTCAGCCGAACGCCTGAGGGGAAGATCGCCCAGAGGCCCTTTGGTGGGGCAGGCTACCCCCGCACCTGCTACTCTGCGGACAAGACGGGCCACGTGATGCTTCACACCTTGTTCGAGCAGGTGACGAAACGCCGCATTAAGGTCTATTCGGAATGGATGGCCCTCTCTCTGGTGAAAGCGCACGGGCGGGCTGCCGGCATAGTGGCAATGGAGACCCTTAGCGGACGAACGGAGGCTTTTGGGGCTGATGCTATCATCTTCGCTACCGGGGGCATTGGCCGTCTCTACCAGAAGACGACTAATGCCATTATTAATACAGGGCACGGCATGGCTTTGGCCTACTGGGCGGGCATACCCCTAAAGGATATGGAATTCGTTCAGTTTCATCCCACAACCCTGGTCGGCACCAACCTCCTTATCTCCGAGGCCGCCCGGGGTGAGGGTGGTTACCTGTATAATGCCCAGGGGGAACGCTTCATGAAGAATTACGCCCCCGGGCTGATGGAGCTGGCTCCCCGAGACATCACGGCCCGCGCCGAGCAGATCGAGATAAACGAGGGCCGGGGTTTCGATAATGCTTATGTCCTCCTGGACCTGCGGCACCTGGGAAGAGCCAAGATAGAGGAGAGGCTGCCGGGAATCCGTGAGCTGGCCATCAGCTATGCTGGGGTTGATCCGGTGGAGAAGCCCATACCCATCCAGCCGGGCCAGCACTACACCATGGGGGGCATTGCCTGCAACACCTGGGGCGAGACCGAGCTTCCGGGTTTCTTCGCGGCAGGAGAGTGCGCCTGTGTCAGCGTCCACGGGGCTAACCGGCTGGGGGGCAATTCCCTTCTGGAAACGATAGTCTTCGGCAAGCTCGCCGGGGAACGGGCCGTCCGGTATATCCTGGGGGTAGAAAGCGCCAATTCCGGCGGGCAGGAGCTGGAGTCCGCCCGGTTCCAGACGCAGGATAAGATCGACAGGCTTCTCAAGGGCGAGGGCACTGAGGACTTCCCGACCATCCGGAAGGCGATGGAAGCAACCATGACGGAGCAGGTGGGGGTATTCCGGGAGAAGGGCCCCGTGGAAGAAGCGGTGGCCAAGGTAAGGGGGCTTAAGGAGCGCTACCGCCGGGGCCGCCTGCGCTACACCGGCCATACGTTTAACCAGGACCTGATGCGGGCCCTGGAGCTGGAAGGGATGCTGGACGTGGCCGAGGTCGTGGCCTTGGGAGCGGTGGCCAGGGAAGAGAGCCGGGGCTCCCATTACCGGCTGGACTTCAGGTCGCGAGACGATGAGAAATGGCTTAAGCATACCCTGGCCCGCTGCACGCCTGACGGCCCCCGCCTTGAATACAGCCCCGTGACTATCACCAACTACCCGCCTGTGGAGAGGAAATATTGAGCAGGAACAAGGAACGAGGAACAAGGGCCGGGGGCGCCTCTGCTCTCCAATCTACCAGGTGCTGGGCGCGCCGGCAGGCCGGGGGGTTTCGGGGGGTGTCCCCCGTTCTAACCACCCAGTCGGTTTCTGAAAGCGCTGGCAGGCCGGGGGGTTCGGGGGGTGTCCCCCGTTCTAACCATCCAGTCGGTTTCTGAAAGGAAATACTAATGGCACTAGATAGGGCGATCATCAAGGTACAGCGCTTCGACGCGGAAGTGGACCCGGCACCCTATTTTGATTCTTATACCATTCCGCTGCGGAAGGGCATGACCGTCTTGGAAGGGCTCTTAGAGGTACTGGACCAGCAGGACGGCTCTCTGGCCTTCCGCTCTTCCTGCCGGGGGGCTGTCTGTGGTTCCGACGCAGTGTATATCAACGGGGCTTTCCGGCTGGCGTGCAACACCGCCATAGCGCCCTTGCTGCCCCAAGAGATAACCGTCAGCCCCCTGCCCTATATGCGGGTCATCAAGGACCTGGTAGTAGACATGGACCCCTTCTGGGCCGCCTACGATTTCATCAAGCCGTACCTGATCAATCCCGAGACGGCTCCGGAGAGGGAGCGCTACCAGAGCCCCAAGGACCGCAGGCATATCGATGAGATGTTGGACTGCATCCTTTGCGCCGCCTGCTACAGCTCCTGCCCCATGGTCTGGTCTGACCAGGAGTTCCTGGGGCCCGCAGCTATCTTAAAGGCGTACCGGTTCGTGGGAGATAGCCGGGACAAAGGCGAGCGTGAGCGGATCAAGAAGTTGGACCAGGAGAACGGGGTCTGGCGCTGCCATACCGTCTTCAACTGCGCCGAAGCCTGTCCCAAGAAGATAAACCCCACCTGGTCCATCGAGGCCCTCAAGCGCCAAGGCGTCGTCAACCGCCTCAAGTTCTGGCAGAGGTAAGACTGTACACGGTCAGCTCTCTAAAGCACCGCAACTACCTGCTGCTATGGGTAGGGACCCTGGTCTCCCATTCGGGCGACTGGATGGACCAGGTGGCTTTGAACTGGCTCATCCTGGAGATGACCAACTCCCCGTTGTATCTGGGCCTGCTGAACCTCTTCCGGGCAGTGCCCATGTTCTTGCTCACCCTTTTGGCCGGCGTGGTGGTGGACCGGATGGAGCGGCGCAGGCTGCTCATGATCAGCCAGGGCGCGGCCATGGTCCTGGCCTTTGTACTGGCGGTGCTGGTATCTTCCGGAGCGGTGCAGGTCTGGCATATCTTTGTCATCGGCACCTTGCGGGGGGCGATCATGTCCTTCAACGCGCCGGCGCGCCAGACCCTCATTTCGGACCTGGTCCCCAGGAATGACCTCGCGAACGCCGTAGCCATCAATTCAGCCACCATGAATCTCACCAGGGTCTTGGGGCCGACCCTGGGTGGCCTGCTCATTGCCGGAGTTGGGATCAGCAGCCCGTTCTATCTCAACGGACTGAGTTTCCTGGCCGTCCTTTACACCCTTCATGTGATGGAGATGCCTGCCATGATGGCTAAATCCAAGCCGGCGGCCGTGTGGCAGGAGATGTGGGAAGGGCTGACCTATATTCGCGGCAACCCCGTTATCCTGGCCCTGGTGCTCATAGCTGTCGTCCCGATGTTCCTGGGTCAGCCCTACCAGGCCATGCTCACAGTCTTCGCCAGGGACGTGCTGGACATTGGGCCGGTGGGGTTGGGGATTCTCACTTCTGCCTCGGCGGTTGGGTCGGTGTCCGGGGCCTTGCTGCTGGCCTCCCTGGGTGATTTTCGGCACAAAGGCGCCTTGATGCTGTGGGCTATGTTAGGATTCGGGGCAGTGCTGCTGTTTTTCAGTCTGTCTCCCTGGCCGCTGACGTCCATTCTCCTGGTGGTAGTCGTGGGGGCGATGGGCACCATCTACAACGTCTCCAATTGGACCGTCCTTCAGATGAGGTCTCCCGATAACCTGCGGGGCCGGCTGCTTAGCACACTCTTCTTGAGCCGCGCCCTGGTGCCCCTTGGGACGGCTATGGCCGGCGCGCTGGCGACCGTGATAGGCGCTCCCTGGGCCATGGGGACCATGGGCGCCCTGGTAGCCGCCTTTGCTATAGTCATCTGGGTCTCAGTGCCAAATCTGGTGTCTCTGGACTAGTTCTCGCAACGCGTTTGAAGTACAACTCTGGTTGGTTTAGTATAATGTGGTAAATATAACCAGCCGTTTATTGGTCCGGCCTTCAGATGACAGTTTTTTGTTTTTTCCGTGGCCCGGAGACGAATTGTGCTTGGTCCTGAGGGGCCGTCCCCTCTCCCGGCCGGGAGAGGGCCAGGGTGAGGGGGAGAAGCGCTCATGACCTCTAGGCATGCTTTCAGAGCCATATCTGACCTTCAGGCTGGGGACCATGCATGTTGCCTCTATGAGTCGGAAGAAGAGCACCGGGCGCTGCTTACGCCCTACCTGCGCCAGGGGCTCGAGCGCGGGGAGAAAGTGGTCTACATCGTAGACGCA
>Ga0082335_1009610_pt1 | contig 10342 bp, 9 predicted proteins | sample Subgrocontami58m_FD_72375 | JGI IMG/M metagenome (GOLD analysis project Ga0082335, IMG submission 72375) | Subsurface groundwater microbial communities from S. Glens Falls, New York, USA - GMW37 contaminated, 5.8 m (SPADES assembly) (version 2) ... | reverse complement strand
TAGACAAACAATTGAAATGTTTGGCGAAGATCCATTTGATGTTTGGTGCGCAAAACCAGACGATATCGTACACGGAAAGTTAATGGCTTGGACGGAGGGACGTTCCAGAAAGCACGAAACGGATATTTTCGACATGCTGATTCACCATTACCTCCGCAATGAATCAAATTTAAACATATCCGTCATAGACAGATACGCTGAAGCGTTGGGGGAAGATACGCGCCAGCTATGGGAAGATATTAAATCTGATGCCAAAAAGTGGATGGAAAAGGATGAATAAGACGCCGAGGATTATCCGTCGTGAAATTTGAATACAATCAAAAGATCGATCCAGCAGCGCCGTTTTAGTTCGCCGCAAGATCGCCCCGACGCAAACGAGCAATTAGAAAAAGAGCAAGGCACACTGCAAGAAAAAATAGGAGTATACTCGCGGTTGGAGGTTGTGTGTTGATTATGACCACAATTGCGTTCCATCTCACTATTCCCCCCGAAGTTTATGAAGCGTTGACGTTGGAAGCTAAAAGAGCAAAGAAGTCTCCTGAAGATTTTTCAGTGGAAGTGCTAAAGGCTTTTCTGCTTCGCCAACAAAAACTTGCTAAAGGTCAACGCTTGCTAAGAACCATGCCTCAACGCGCCAAGAAACGTTCAAGCTCGTTGCGCGCCGATACCGCCCGCCGACATGATGATTACTTGTATGGCGAATTCAATTTTTAAACGCTACCCCATCACTCTTCCGACAACTCTCCCCGGCACACTTCATCATCTCCGCCAATCGAGTCGAAAGCTCTTTCAGCAAATCCGCATTCGCGCTCTTGGCGATGTTGTTCAACTGATACGGGTCCTTCGCCAGATCGTAAAGTTCCTTCTCGCCTGTCTCGTATTCCACGTAAGTATATTTCTTCGTGCGTAATCCGGCGAAGTCCGGGTTGCCGCCCGCGCCGAGTCGGCCGCCGCCCACCGCAGGGCGCGGGGTTGCCGTCGGTTGCGGTTGAGACGAATCTTCGTCGCCATCATCACCACGTTGAATCAAGAAGCACTGCCGCCACGACTCAATTGAAGGCAGATTATTTTTCAACAACGGCACGAGTGATCGCCCGTCCAGTGCAATATCGGCTTTCGCGCCCGCCAACTCGATCCACGTTGAAGCCAGATCAATGTTGCCGCTTAAGTGATCCACAGTTTTGCCGGCAGGCACGCCGGGTCCGCGCACGATCAACGGCAGGCGAATATCTTCTTCGTACGGTTGTTGCTTGCCAGCAGGTAGGCGATGCTGCCCCAAGTGATAGCCGTTATCTGCCGCAAAGAAAATATACGTGTTGTTCAGTTGATTCGTTTCCTTCAAGGCATTCACGATTGTTTCAACGGCGTCATCCACTGCCTGAAGCGATTGCAATCGCTTGCGATACTCCTCTTCCATGCTGGCGATCTGTTTATCAGTTAACTTGTTTGATCTTTGCAGATGTGCCGGCTTGTCGCCCATATCATCTTCGTTGAAGCTCGGCGGGCGCGGCAGCTTCACGTCGGCGAAAAGTTTTTCGTGGCGCGGCGCGGCGGTGGCGGGCGTGTGCGGCGCATACACCGCCATATATGCAAAGAACGGCTTGCCCTCTTTGACGCTTGTCTGAATCAACTGCACGGTTTTTTTGGCGTAGACATCCGTGCCGTACTCTTCGGCTTTGGTGCCATACTGCACCATCTTGCCGTTTTCATTCAACGTATACCCAAACTCGTTGTAAGCGTTGCCCCGCACCGCGCTGTACCATTCCGTCCAACCCGGCGGCACATACGTTACCCCGGCTTTACCCGGATAACCGTTTAGATATTTTCCGGCGAGCATGGTGCGATACCCGGCATTTTGCAACCACACCGCCGCCGTCGCTTTTTCTAAACCCAATTCATACACTCGCTCGAAGCCGCCGTTATCGGGCGTGCCATTTCCAAAAATTTTCGAGTTGTTCGCATATTGCCCGCGCAACGTTGCCACGCGCGACGGACAGCACAACGAAATGTTCACCAAATAATTGTTGAACGACACACCCTGATCGGTGACGAGCGATTTTAATTTTGGCATCACTTCCAAATCAGTGGAAGCCATATCATCTGCCAAGATGAAAATGATGTTGGGGCGCGCACTAGGTGTCGCCGCCGATGTCGGTGCAACTGTGGAGGCAGGCGAAGCCGTATTCTGCGGCGCAGCTGTGTTTGCGGGTGTTGCCGTGTTGCTCCCCAAGTTGATCGTCACCGATCCCGGCAGTGAACTGCACGCGGCGACGATGATGGATAGAGTGATCAAAAATATGTTACGCATAAATTCTCCTTGTTACCTCAGCCATTCGTTAACTGCTTTATCAAATTCTTCTCTTGCTTCCATATACACGACGTGACCTGCGTTTGTAAATAGCCTTAAGTGTGCATTCGGCAAAAGGCTGATCGCTTCACGATTCAACGGCACGAGGCGATCTTGCTCGCCCCAGATCAACAGGGTGGGGGTGTGGAGTTGGTGCAACAAGGTTGAAGGTAGATCGAGCATCCACAAGAATCCGCCGGAGAGATACCACCACCAGCGCCCGCTTGAGAAAAATTCTTTGAGGATGAGATCGAAGTAGTGGCGCTGTTGCGTTGTGAGTCGATTCGGTTCGCCCCAAACATAATCAATAACGTCATCGGTGAAGCGGGCGAGTGACGGCATGAAAAAGATTCGCGGGAAGGTGTTGCCGAATCCGGTGGGGGCGCAGAGGATGAGGCGGCGCACGCGCTGAGGATGTTGAAGGGCGTATCGAGTCGCAATGCCGCCGCCGGTGGAGTGGGCGCACAGATCGAATTGATCGAGTCCCATTGAATCTATAAAGGCGTTAAACCATTCGAGCGTGCGATGAGGCGAGAGAAAAGATGATCGTCCGTGCATCGGCATGTCGGGCGCAATGACGAGCCGATCTTGCGCCAGACATTTTATGTTGTCGAGAAACGTTGCCGCTTCGATCACGCCGCCGTGAAGGATGACGAGCGGCGGGAAAAGACCCGAAGGGTTTCGCAAACCCTTCGGGTCTGGCGAACCGGTAATGTAGTAATGAGTGTCACAGCCGAGAATGTTGGTGTAGCGATCTTGCACGGCGGCTTCGTCGAGATAATTTTGTCGGGCAACGTCGGCGCGGGCGTTCATTAGCAATGCCTGTTGGCGGAGATAAAGCGCAACATAGGCACTTGCCGCCGCGCCAATGGCGGCAGCCCCGAGATAGAGGAGGTTTTTCTTTTTCATAATTTGTAATTGACAACCTAATGTCTTTGGGCGTATAGTTTGTATGACAAGGGTCCGACTATGACAAACTGGGTAATTCATCACGCCGATATGTTGATCACGATGGACGGGCAGCGCCGCGAGATCGCCGATGGTGGCATGATGATCCGTGATGGCGTGATTGAAGCGGTTGCGCCGACGAATGATCTGCCGACGATTATAGACGCGCGCCGCTTGGATATGCGCGGGTACGTGGTGATGCCGGGTTTGATCAATACGCACCATCATCTCTATCAAACGCTGACCCGCGCCGTGCCTGCCGCGCAAGATGCCACGCTTTTTAACTGGCTCAAGACATTGTACCCAATTTGGGCGCGGATGGATGCCGATGCAGTATACACGTCGGCGTTGGTGGGTATGGCAGAGTTGTTGTTGAGCGGTTGCACCACGGCGAGCGATCATCTTTATCTTTTCCCCAACGGTTCAAAACTTGACGACGAGATTCGCGCCGCGCAAGAGATCGGGATTCGCTTTCATGCCTCGCGCGGTTCGATGAGCTTGGGCGAATCGCTGGGCGGGTTGCCGCCGGATAGCGTGGTGGAAAAAGAAGACGATATTCTGAAAGATACGCAGCGACTCATTCAACACTATCACGATCCTAAACATGGTTCGATGTTGCGGATCGTCGTTGCGCCGTGTTCGCCGTTCTCGGTGACGCCCGACCTGATGCGCGAGTCGTCAAAGCTAGCGCGTTCATACAACGTGACGATGCACACGCATTTGGCAGAGACGATTGACGAAGAAAAATTTTGTTTGGAAAAATTTGGGCATCGCCCGGTGGATTATATGCAGACGTTGGGCTGGGTGGGTAACGATGTGTGGTATGCCCACGCGGTTCACGTTAACCATGCCGAGATTCGTTTGATGGCGCACACCGGCTGCGGCATGGCACATTGTCCTTCATCTAATATGCGTCTGGCTTCGGGTATCGCGCCAATAAAAAAATATCGGCAAGCCGGAGTCAAAGTGGGGCTCGGCGTGGATGGCTCGGCGAGCAACGATGGATCGAATATGTTGAACGAGGCGCGCATGGCGATGTTGTTGGCTCGTGTGTCGGGCGACCCGGCTGGACTCACGGCGCGTGAGGCGTTAGAGATTGCGACTCTGGGCGGCGCGTCGGTCTTGGGGCGCGATGATGTGGGGGCGTTAGCAAAAGGGATGTGCGGCGACTTTATCGCTTTCAAACTTGATTCGCTGGAGTTCGCCGGTGGCGCAGTTCACGATCCGGTTGCCGCCTTGGTTTTTTGCGCGCCCGCAAAACCTGATATGGTGATGGTGAATGGCAAGCTCATCGTGAGCGGTGGCGAATTGCAAACCGTGGAACTGCCGCCGGTGATTGAAAAGCATAATGCGATTGCTAAAATGATGGTGAATGGCTGATAGCATATTGCGTGATACGTGATACGTGATGCGTGATGTGCAATATGCGATATGCGATACGCAAATATATCCATGAAAACAAAAATTAAAATTACTCAAGATACACGCCCCCTCTACGCTCGCGCCGAAGAGGCATTGGGCAAGTGGATCAATTCACTTGAGGCGGGCGAGCGTTTGCCTACCGAGCCTGAACTGGCAAAGGATTTGGGAATCTCGCGGGCGACTTTGCGCGAGGCGATGCGGTTGTATGAGGAGCGCGGGCGTTTGATTCGTAAGCCCGGCGTTGGCACATTCGTGCTTGCGCCGCCGCCAGTCATCGAGAGCGGTCTGGAAGTGTTGGAGAGCATTGACACACTTGCCCATCGTTTAGGGTTGCGAACTCGCATGATGGATTTGTCGGCGCAGGTGCGGGCGGCAAATGAAAGCGACAACGTTGCGCTGGGGTTGGCGGCAGGCGCAAGCGTGATGGAAATATCGCGCGTGATCTATGCCGGTGATTCGCCTATCGCTTATCTGACCGATGTGTTGCTAGCCGGAATCGTCACGCCGGGAGAACTCGAAGACTTTAGCGGCTCTGTGTTGGATATATTGATCAAGCATAACGATCCGCAGTTGGGACACTCGCGCACATCTATCACATCCGAATCGACGGATGGAATTTTGGCGCGGCATCTCAGCGTTCAACGCGGCACGCCGTTGTTGCATTTTGAGGCAACGCTCTACGCGCAGGATGGTCGGGCGATTGATCACTCGCATAGCTATTTTGCGCCGGGCTATTTTAAATTTCATGTGGTGAGAAAAGTTGGGAAGTAAAGAAGGAAATAAAGAAAACAAGGGAACTGAAGGAAATAGGAAAACTTTAGGAGAACGGTATGGATCAAGTTTTGGAAATTCAAAAACGAGTTGCGGCACAACGCGATGACATTATTAAATTCATGCGCGAGATTTGCGCTATCCCGTCAATGGACTCAAAGATCGGCGACGTGGGCAAGCGTGTGCAAGATGAAATGAAGAAATTGAAGTTCGACGAAGTGCGTTACGACAAAATGGGCAACACGGTCGGGCGCATTGGGGATGGCAAGAAAGTGATCGTCTTCGACTCGCACATTGACACCGTTGGCATTGGTGATCGCTCGGCGTGGGGGTGGGACCCGTTTGAAGGCAAAGTTGAAAATGGAATTTTGTATGCGCGCGGCGCGTGTGACGAGAAGGGCAGCACACCCGGCATGATCTACGGCATGGCGATGGCGCGTGATCTCGGTTTGCTTGATGGATGGACCGCCTATTATTTTGGAAATATGGAAGAGTGGTGCGATGGTATTGCGCCAAATACTTTTGTTGAAGTTGATCCCAAAGTGCGCCCCGATTTTGTTGTGATTGGTGAACCCACAAAGATGCAAGTCTATCGCGGACACAAAGGTCGAGTCGAAATGAAAGTTGTGGCGAAGGGCAAGAGCGCGCACGCCGCCAGCAATCATCTTGGCGACAACGCAATTTATAAGCTGTTAGATGTGATCGCCGGCATCCGCGATCTCGAACCCAAACTTGGCGATCACGAATTTCTGGGTCACGGCAAGATCACCGTGAGCGATATGACCGTGAAGACTCCGAGCATCAACGCCGTGCCAGACGAAGCCACTGTATTTATTGATCGCCGCCTCACGTTTGGCGAAGACAAGAACGCCGCCGTCGAACAAGTGCGGTCGCTCATCCCGCCCGAACATCGCGACTCAATCAAGGTCGAAGAGCTCTTCTACGATGATCCGTCTTACACCGGCTTCGTCTTTCCGATTGACAAATATTTTCCGGCGTGGGCTTACGAAGACTCACATCCGCTGGTGCAAGCAGGTTTGCAAGCCCGCAAAGATATTGGCTTGCCCGACGCGCCGAGCAGCAAATGGAATTTCAGCACCAATGGAATCTATTGGGCGGGCAAAGCAAAAATTCCGTCCATCGGTTTTGGCCCGGGAGATGAAGTGACGGCGCACACTGTCAACGATTCGGTGTCACTCGACGATATGGTGAAGGCAACGGAATTCTACGCGGTGCTGCCGTCTCTGTTAAAGTAGCCGATAGCAAATTGCGGATAGCAGATAGTCGGCAGCGATTACTCGACTACCCGCTTACTCAAAAATCAAACATTAGGAGAATTAATTATGCAAACTAACTTTCGTGGTCGAGACTTTATTGGCGACCTTGACTTCAGCAAAGAGGAAGTCGAAACAGTATTAGATGTGGCGTGGGATCTTAAACGCAAACGCGCCTTAGGTGAATCTCATGCGTTGTTGCGCGACAAGACTCTGGCGATGCTGTTCTTCTTCACCAGCACCCGCACGCGCGGATCGTTTGAAGCGGGCATGGCGCAGTTGGGCGGTCACGCCGCCTTCATTGATTCGGAGACCACGCAAATCTCACACGGTGACACGGCGAAAGAGATCGGCGAGATTCTGGGACGCTACTACGATGGTCTCGCCATTCGTCAATGCGATTGGCAGTTCGGCAACAAGTATGAGAACGAAGTTGCCAGAGCGAGTCGCGCGCCCGTCCTCAATATGCAGTGCGATGTCTATCATCCCTTTCAATGTCTGGCGGATATTATGACCGTCATTGAGAAAAAGGGACGCGATCTTCGCAAGAAAAAAGTCGTGGTCTCGTGGGCCTATGCCGCCTCGTACAGCAAACCTATTTCTGTTCCCCAATCTTTGATTCTGCAAATGACCCGCTTCGGCTGTGATGTGGTCTTGGCGCATCCACCGGAATTTAAACTGATGCCGGAGATCATGGACATGGCGTGCGAGAACGCCAAGAAATATAAAGTGGGTTTTGAAGTGACCGATAATATGGACGAAGCGTTCAAAGACGCCGATGTGGTTTATCCCAAGAGCTGGGGACCGCTCCTCACCACGACGGGCAAGGAAGATGGCAAAGCGTTGATTGATAAATATAAATCGTGGATCACCGATGCGCGGCGCATGAAGTTGACGAAAGATGATTCAATTTACATGCACTGCTTACCCGCTGATCGTGGACTCGAAGTGACCGACGAAGTGATTGATGGTCCTCACTCCGTTGTCTACGACGAAGCCGAAAACCGTCTGCACGCGCAAAAAGCGGTGATGGCGTTGACGATGAGTTAAATAGTCGAGTGGTCAAAATAGTCAAGTAGTCTGTTATTGGAAGATGCAACTACTTGACTACAAGACTATCCGGCTAAAAGACTAACTGACATGCCTAATAAAATCGCCGTCGTCGCTGTCGGTGGCAACTCTCTTATCACCGACGAAAAGCATAAAACGGTTCACGATCAATATCTCGCCGCCTGCGAATCGATGAAGCATATCGCCAACATGATTCAAAACGGCTGGGATGTGATCGTGACGCATGGCAACGGACCGCAAGTGGGTTTCATCTTGCGCCGTTCCGAACTCTCTCGCCACGAATTGCACGAAGTTCCTCTCGATGCCTGCGGCGCAGATACGCAAGGCGCAATCGGCTACATGTTTCAAAAAGCGTTGCATAATGAATTCAGAAAGCGCGGGATCAAAAAAGAAGTTGCCACAGTGGTGACGCAAACGCTGGTAGATAAAAACGATCCGGCATTTCAGAGTCCGTCAAAACCGATTGGCTCATTCATGGATGAAGCCACCGCGCAGACGCAGCGCACGAAAGATGGCTGGCATGTGGTTGAAGATTCCGGGCGCGGTTGGCGGCGCGTAGTCGCTTCGCCGCTTCCTAAACAGATCATCGAACGGGCGACGATTGAGTCATTGATCAAAGTTGGCACGACGGTGATTGCGGTAGGGGGTGGCGGCATCCCCGTTGTGGAAAATGAACAAGGTGAACTGGTGGGCGTTGAGGCAGTGATCGACAAAGACTATGCCTCGGCGTTACTTGCGAATAGCATTCAAGCGGGTTTATTCGTCATTTCTACTGCTGTTGAAAAGGTGGCATTGAATTACAATAAGCCCGATCAAAAATGGCTTGAGCGCATCACGCTTGCCGAAGCGCGTCACTACATGGCGGAGGGGCATTTTGCAAAAGGCAGCATGGGTCCAAAAGTTCAGGCGATTATTTGGTTCCTCGAGCGCGGCGGTTCGCAAGCTCTCATTACAAATCCGGAGAACATTGCTCGCGCCCTCGCCGGTGAAACCGGAACTTGGATCGTTCCTTGACGTTTGGAAAAGGAGGTGACGTATCGCGTATACTTTCATGGTTGTTAAGAGATCGCCGTTTCCCTATATATTTTAAGAGGAGAATCTGATATGAAGACTAACAAATTATGGTGGCTGATGAGCGTGATGATTCCTTTAACTATGATCATCTCTGCTTGTGCAGCGCCGACCACTGAAGCGCCCAAGAAATTTGTCTTTGGCTTGATCATGGTTGGACCGAAAGAAGATCACGGTTGGAACGAAGCGCATTGGACAGCGGCGCAAGACGTGTTGAAGAATGTGCCGAACACCGATCTCGTTTGGATTGACAAAGTGAATCCGGCAGATCGCCCCGGCGTGACGATTGAACAGGTCTCCGATGATCTGGTCGCCAAAGGCGCGAAAGTGATCTTCACCAACTCTGCTGAGTTTAAGGATGGCACGAACAACGCCGCCAAGAAACACACCGGCGTCACCTTCATCCATATCAGCGGTGATGCCGTGTTGGATAAATCGGCCCCGGCGAATGTGGGCAACTTTATGGGGCGCATGGAATATGGCAAGATGATCGCCGGTTGCGCCGCCGCCCTCACCACCCAAACGGGCAGCATTGCTTATTTGGGACCCCTCATTGATGCCGAGACTCGCCGTTTAACCAATAGCGTTTATCTTGGCGCGAAGTACTGCTGGGAGAATGCGCGTGGTAAGAAAGACACGCCGTTAAAATTTGAAGTGACCTGGATCGGTTTTTGGTTCAACATCCCCGGCGTCACCCTCGATCCGACTCAAGTTGTGAACGGCTTCTTTGATAAAGGCGCGGACGTTGTCCTCTCCGGCATTGACACGACGGAAGCACTGGTCGTCGCCGGTCAACGCGCCAAAGCCGGCAAGAAAGTCTGGGCGATCCCTTACGATTACATCGGCGGATGTAAGGAATCTGAAGCCGTGTGCTTGGGTGTGCCGTACTTCAATTGGACTCCGGCATACACCAAGACCATCACCGAAGTACGAGATGGTAAATGGAAACAATCGTGGGACTGGAACGGACCGGATTGGAAGAACATCAACGATCCCAAGACCAGCCATGTCGGTTGGGTAGATGGCAAAGCGCTCTCTGCTGATAGCAAGAAGAGCCTCGACGCCTTCATCGCCGATCTGGCTTCGGGCAAGCTCAATCTCTTCGCCGGACCGCTCAAGTATCAAGATGGTAAAGAGTTCGTCAAGGCAGGTGCAACTGCCGACGACAAGACCGTGTGGTACACCGAACAATTGTTGGAAGGCGTTACGGGTAAATCGAAATAGCTTTTAGTATTCAGACCTTCGGGTCGTAATGATCTCGAAGGTCTGAATCATTTTCGAAATAAGGTGACAGTCACTTTCAAAGTGACTGTCACCTGTCAGGGGTCACGACATCGTGAACAAAATTTACACTTCGATAACACTCATTTGGGTCACGACATCGTGAACATTTTACGACGATAAGCATCTCGCTTAAATGGTGGTTGTAAAGGCACCA
>Ga0082335_1009609_pt1 | contig 10342 bp, 6 predicted proteins | sample Subgrocontami58m_FD_72375 | JGI IMG/M metagenome (GOLD analysis project Ga0082335, IMG submission 72375) | Subsurface groundwater microbial communities from S. Glens Falls, New York, USA - GMW37 contaminated, 5.8 m (SPADES assembly) (version 2) ... | reverse complement strand
GACTGCCTGTGAATCATTTCCCGTGGGGGATGGAAAAACTGGAGCGATTCGAAAGCCTCCATGTTCCACGAGTGGCGGACATGCCGGAGAGTGCAAATGCAGAAAAAGAACTCCAGGAATCACAGTCCGTGCAGTCGTTTGTGATTGTGCCCATGGTGTACGGTGGGGAACTGGTAGGACTTTTGGGGTTTGATTCGGTACATTCGGAAAAGACATGGACAGAAGAAGACATTACACTCCTCAAAATGGTAGGGGAAATTTTTGTGAATGCCTTAGAGCATAAACGGGCGTGGGAAATGTTACAAAAAGCGCACGATGGGTTAGAAATACGTGTTGAAGAGCGAACGATAGAACTTTTAAGATCCAATGAACTTCTAAAAGAGGAAATCGATGAACACAAAAAAGCAAAGGCGGAGTTAAGGAAGTATGAAATATTAATTTCCGAAATAACAGATCTTCCATACATTTGTGATACACAAGGAAACATATTATTTGTAAACCATATGTTCGAAAAACTAACGGGTCGCAGGAAGGAAGAATTCATTGGAAAATCATTTACTCATCTTTTCGACGAAGAAAATTTGAAAATAGCAACGGATGTATACGCAAGGACTTTAAAAGGAGAAAGTCCTCTCTATGAACTTTATTTTAAGGATACTGGGGTATTATGTGAATATAAAAATCATCCCCTTAAGGACGAGGCTGGAAACATCATTGGTGTTATTGGCACTGCGCGAGATATTACAGAAAGAAAACGAATGGAAGAGATGTTACGAAAAACGAATCAAACCCTTCGTGCTTTGGTTCTCGCATCTCCATTAGCTATAACTGTTTTTGATTCACGCGGGAACGTGAAGATGTGGAATCCTTCTGCCGAGCATATTTTTGGCTGGGCTGAAGAAGAGGTACTCGGTCAGTTTCTGCCTATTATACCCGAAGGCGAACAAGATAAATTTCGCTCATTGCTTGATCGAGTGTTGAGGGGAGAGTCGTTTATGGGTCGAGAGGTATTGGGAAAGAAGCGAGACAGTTCACCAATAGATATAAGTATTTCAACGGCACCACTGTGCGATACCAAAGGCGAGGTTGTTGGTGTTGTCGGTATAATAGCAGATATTACAGAACGTAAACGAATGATTGATGCGTTGCGTCAGGCAAAGGAGTATGCTGAAAATCTTATTGAAACAGCAAATGTAATGGTAGTAGGACTGGATAGCGCTGGGAATGTTCAAGTATTTAATAAGACAGCTGAAGAAATCACCGGATACGAGAAAACAGAAATATTGGGGAGAAATTGGTTTGAAGCAATTGTGCCGAAAAACCTGTTCCCTTATGTCTGGCAAGAATTTCATAATTGGCAAATAAAAGGACAATTACAAAATACATACGAAAATCCTATTATCACGAAATCAGGGAAAAAAAGGTATATATCGTGGCAAAACACAGAGGTGCGAGATCAAGGGAGAATTGTTGGAATAATTTCCTTTGGAAACGATATTACTGAACAAAGGCGAAAGAAGGCGCTGGTAGATCGATTACGTTTAATGTCGTTTGTAAAAGACATAGGTATTGCTGTCAATGAAGGTAATACTATACACGAAATCCTCCAACAATGTACCAAGGCCATTGTCCATAATCTTGATGCTGCGTTTGCACGCATCTGGACGCTCAATGAGAAAGAGAATGTCCTGGAACTTCAAGCTAGCGCTGGAATGCATACCCACACCGACGATTCATATAGCCGTGTACCGGTTGGCAAATTTAAAATCGGGTTTATTGCTCAAGAGCGCATACCATACCTGACGGATAATTTCATCAATGATCCAAACATTAGTGATAAGGACTGGGCGAAACGGGAAGGTATAAGTGCCTTTGCCGGTTATCCATTGATTGTAAAAGAACATTTAGTAGGCGTTGTTGCAATGTTTTCGCGCAAACCGCTCACGGAGTTTACCATGAGGGCGTTGGCATCTGCAGCAGACATAGTTGCGTTGGGAATCGATCGCAAGTGTGCAGAAGTGGCGCTCCGCGTGAGCGAGAACAGATACAGAAGGCTTCTTGAGAATCTCCCACAGAGAATATTTCATAAGGATAGAAGCTCAATTTATGTGTCCTGTAACGAAAATTATGCACGGGATTTAAAAATCAGACCCGAAGAAATCTTTGAGAAGACGGATTATGACTTTTATCCTGAAGCATTAGCCAATAAGTATAGGTCTGATGATAAAAGAGTCATGGAGTCAGGGAAAACAGAAGATATAGAAGAGAAATATATCAAAGACGGCAGAGAGTTTATTATACATACTGTCAAAACACCACTAAAAGATGAAGAGGGTAATATAATTGGTATATTAGGTATTTTCTGGGACATTACAGAAAAAATAACCCTGCAGGTTGAGGCTATCCGGAGCAGACAGCTTGTATCGTTAGGTGAAATGGCGGCAGGTGTAGCACACGAAATTAATAATCCTATTACGGGAATTATCAACTACTCCCAGATAATAGCCAACAAGAGCGTCAAGGGGAGCAGAGAAAACGACCTTGCCAAACGAATTATGAAAGAAGGAGAAAGGATTACTGTCATAGTCAGAAGCTTGCTATCCTTTGCCAGGGCAGATGACAGAAAAGAGAAAAAAAGCCCTGTTTCCATCCATGAAATTTTATCCGACACACTCACTCTGACAGAGGCACAGATACGAAAAGATGGTATCATATTAAAATTGAATGTCCCACCTGAACTACCAAAAATAATTGCAAACCCTCATCAGATTCAACAGGTATTTTTGAATATTGTGAGCAATGCACGGTATGCCTTGAATCAAAAGTACCGGGAATCCTATGATAACAAGATTCTTGAGATTTTTGGTGAAAAAATAGTACTTGATAATTGTACCTATGTGAGGGTTATATTTTATGACCATGGGATTGGTATACCTGCTGATATAATGAATAAAATAATGAACCCATTTTTTACTACAAAACCCGCCGGCAAGGGGACCGGTCTGGGCTTAAGCATCAGCCACGGTATTATAAGTGAACATGATGGTAAACTTATTATTGATAGTAATGAGGGGGAGTTCACAAAAGTTGCAGTCATTCTCCCTGCAAGAATACAATCTTAATATGATTCGAAAAACACAAAATTAGTGCACACTGAAAATGGAGTTTAACTTTAAAAGAGTTATCGGGCAATATTATTTGGTATAAAATTTGATAATGTATTTCAATCAAATACAAAGTTTCCCCGCTAGCAAGAGGTACATCCCCCAACCCCTCTTTATAAAGGGGAGCTTTGAAAGCTGTAGCTAAAGGCAACCTAAATAGATGCATAGGAATCATAGTAGGGACGTATAGTAAAATGCCCCTACACCGAGATTTTTTTTGTGGTTTTATGGCTTAGTGGCGAAAAAAGTAGGCGAAGGCCTGATTTATTGATTGCGGAGGTAGAAATATGGGATCGAAAATTCTTGTAATCGACGATGAGGAAAGCATTCGGTATACCTTTGAAAGCTTTCTTTTAGACGAAGGATATGAGGTATTAACTGCAAGGGATTACCAGGAAGCCTTGTCTGCAATTGATACGACGGAACTTGATTTGATATTTGCAGATATTCTCTTAGAGGGAAAGACAGGAATTGATATTTTAAGGGAAATTAAAGAAAGAAATCTCCGGTGTCCCGTTGTTATGATTACAGGAGACCCTAATATAAATTTCGCTTCGGAAGCACTTCGGTTAGGCGCCTTTGATTATATTCCCAAACCTATAAAACAGGATACGCTTTTGCGTATTACTAAGATAGCATTAAAACATAAGGCGCTGGTTGATGAAAAGGAGAGATATCGTTCAAACCTTGAGGCCATTTTCAGTAGCGTAAAAGATGCAATTATTGCAGTGGATAAAGAATTCTTACTGATCGAGATTAATGATGCTGCCAGAAGCATCTGCAATTTATCTCGTGATTCTATTGGAAAGGCATTTAATTCTATAGCTAAATATTGCAATGGAAAATGTCTTGATGTCCTTGAAGAAACTATTAAGAAAAAACAGCCTATAGAAGTATACCGTCAGGAATGTCAGCTTAAAGAGCGACCACAACAGGTTGTAAATATTACGTCACATCCGTTATTGAGTAAAATATCTAAACCAACAAATTCCTTTTCTGCTAAAAATGAACAAGGTAAAATTTATCAGGATAATGCAGGTATATTCTCCGGTGTTATCCTTGTGGTAAGAGATGAGACGCGTTTAGCCAATTTGGAACAGGATCTGAGGGAACGACAGCAATTTCATAATATCATTGGGAAAAGTGAAAAAATGCAGGTTATTTACTCTCTCGTAGATAATTTGGTCAACGTGGAGACCACTGTTTTAATTACTGGTGAAACTGGTACAGGCAAAGAATTGATTGCAGATGCATTGCACTATAGGGGTAGTCGGTGCCATAAACCGCTCGTTAAGGTAAATTGCTCGGCATTATCAGAAAATCTGCTTGAAAGCGAACTCTTTGGGCATGTTAAAGGAGCCTTTTCTGGGGCTGTTCATGATAGAACTGGCAGATTTCAACGGGCAAATGGAGGAACGATCTTTTTGGATGAAATTGGCGACATATCCCCAAGGACGCAACTACAATTGTTGAGGGTAGTACAGGAAAAAGAATTTGAAAGAGTTGGAGATTCGGCTCCAATCAAAGTTGATGTTAGAATTGTTGCTGCTACAAATCAGAGTCTTCAGGAGAAGGTAAGGCGTGGTGATTTTCGGGAAGATCTTTATTATCGTCTGAAGGTTTTCGAAGTAATCATGCCACCGCTAAGGGAAAGAAAAGAAGATATCCCTTTACTATTAAATCATTTTCTGAATAAGTTCAACAAAAAGTTAAATAAGGAAATTGTTGCTGTTTCAGCTGACGTCCAGAAAATATTAATGGATTATTTCTGGCCTGGTAATGTGAGGGAGCTTGAACATACCTTGGAACATGCGTTTATCATCTGCCGACAGAATACTATTACCGTAGATTGTTTGCCACTTGCTCTTAAGGATTTTATAGGAACTAAAATTTATGCTTTAGGAGATTCTGAGGTTGATGAATCTCATGCAATTCTTCATGCACTGGAAAAGACATCGTGGAACAAGGCTGGGGCTGCCCGCCTATTAGGTATGAGCCGGCGAACGATATATCGAAAAATGAAAGAATTCAAAATCAAGATGCAGCGTATCTAAAAAAGCAATCCTTTCTCACCACACCACTCATACGACCCCCTTTATTATACATTCATTCCACCATACAATGTGTCATGTCACACTTTTGTGCCGACACATTTGTGCACTGTCACATACTTGCTCATTTCTCCCGTGCAATTCATTTTTAATGACAGTAACCAACATGCCAATAAAGTCTGTACAACTCATATTGTTGTAAGTTAATGGGTTCCTGAAAGTTTATTAGTAGTGAATAAATTATTTATATTATTTATGGCACATGTTTTGTTAATCACTAGAGACATTTAGTGTAATTTTGAACACATTTTTTTTGAAAAAGGGAAGAATATATATGAGCATTATTTTATTATTCAGTGCTCTGGTTTCATTGTTACTCATAGTGCTCTTGTAAGACGAGGAAATAAAAGATTCCTAGTTGTTCTCGATATGGAGTACTCGTTAATTACTGAAACTTTATAGTACCTGGAGGATTATTGAATTGGAAATATCAAAAGTCGTATATAAGTTAATGGAAGAAGAGACGATGAAATTATTATTGTCAGACGTTACTGATCTCACATATATTTATGATACGAATGGAAATATTTTATTTGTAAACAAGATATTTGAGAAGGTTACCGGGCAAAGACCTGAAGAATATTATGGGAAACCGTTTGTATCACTTTTCAACGAAGAAGATCAAAAAAAAATAATGGATACTTTTACTAAGACATTGAAAGGGGAAAGTACTCAATATGAACTTTGTTTTAAAAATACAGGGATAGTATGTGAATACAAAAATTTTCCGTTGAGAAATGAGAAGGGGCAGATAATTGGAATTACGGGCATAGCTAGGGACATTACCTCTCGTAAACAAATCGAAGAAGGATTGAGGGTACTTAACGAATCTTTAGAAAAACGTGTGGTTGAACATACGGCTAAGTTAGTGGTGGTAAACGAAGAACTGATGGAGGAAATTAACAATCGCAAACGGCGGGAAGAAGAATTTAAACAAAGTATTAAGAAGTTACAAAAATCTATGAGAGGAATCATACAGACGTTATCCGTAGCCATCGAATCGAAAGATTCTTATGCAATAGGGCATCAGAAACGAGTAGCTAAGCTTGCTCGCTGCATAGCTGAAGAAATGGGACTATCAAAGGACAGGATTGAAGGAGTCACGATAGCTGCGAGTCTCCACGATATTGGCAAAATTTCAATACCTACTGAGATTCTAAATAAATCAGACCAGCTTTCAGAGGATGAATTTAATATGATTAAGTCTCATCCACGTCTTGGTTATGACATATTAAATGAAATAGAATTTCCGCATCCTATTGCTCAAATCGTACTTCAACACCATGAAAGGCTTGATGGTTCTGGGTATCCTTCAAGTTTATCAGGAAAGGATATTCTTCTGGAAGCAAAAATTCTGAGCGTAGCTGATGTTATTGATGCGATGCTGTCTCCGCACCCATATAGACCAGCGTTTGGTTTGGACAAGGTATTGGATGAAATTTCTCGAAACAGGGGCATCCTTTACGATTTTAATGTAGTGTATGCTTGTTTGGTAGTTTTCAATGAAAAAGGATTTAAATTTGACGATAGGTTGTGTGCCCAGAATCTAAAGATATTCGAGGATGTTTTAATAGGTGTTTGAGTTAACTGCATGAATTGTAAAATGTCTGTAGTAATTGTTGGGGGTGATCATCTTGGGTGTATTCCAAAGGAACTCGACAGAATTGGTATCTCGAAAATTCAGCACTTAAATGGCAGGAGTGGACAGAAAATTCGCGGAAAAATGCCTGATAAGGCAGACTTTATTATTCTCCTGTACGATTTTGTAAATCATAATCTGGCGTACAAGATAAAAAAATTTGCCAGTAATAAAGGAATACCGATTATCTATGCAAAGAGGTCTTGGCCATCTATATATCTTAGTATTCAGTATCATCGTCAGGAATTAAAAAAAGCAGGGTTAAATTTATTATAACTTTTAAAATTCTTCTGGAGAACGATCCAGCATATGATTGGAAACACATTCTTAGCATGTCCAAACTGTGGTGATATTAAAAAATTTAGAATATTTACAAGGAACTTCCAAATTGTTGAACAATCTCCTCAATTGGGAGTACGTACCTTTGAAAGTGCGATTCTACCCTCTTTCCTAAACTTCATGCGATCATATCCCAGAGTAAGTATCTTTGTATATTTAAAATAAGCAGGCCACATACAGTTATGCAATTCAACTTATTTCGTTTCGTTTCATGGGAAATTGTCGTTGACATTAATTTTGTAAATTTGTAAAATGCCAACTATTGTGATGACAGATACTTGCATTATAAGTATTTAATACGATTATGAAAGTAAAACGAAATATTTATGTACATTGGAATCGATATTATAGAAATAAAGCGCATTGAGAGGTTGTTTACTGCCAATGAGGGTTTTTTAAAAAAAATTTACACGGAAAAAGAGGTTGAATACTGTAAGCCAAAGAAAAACAAATATCAGCATTTTGCAGCCCGCTTTGCAACAAAAGAGGCCATGTTCAAAGCCTTAGGGACAGGATGGGTTGGTAAAATGAAATGGACGGATATTGAACTGTTAAACGACGAAAATGGCAGGCCCTATGTAAATCTTTATGGAAGTGTAAAAGAATTGGCAGATAGGAAACATATTGGTGATATTGCTGTATCATTATCACACTGTCAGGATTATGCCATTGCACAGGTACTCTTGGTGCCAAAAAAAGAGGAACATTCATGAAAAAACTTGTACTGATTAATCCGCATCCGATTGGGAATGTTGGTGAGGAAAATGTTTCTGTATTAAATCAGATGCCGGTAAATCTCGGATATTTAAAGGTATTAACACCAAAACACTGGCAGGTTGATATTATAGATGAAACCCAGGGGCTTGCGATTGACGATGCAGGTAATATTACCTTTGGTGAAGCTGACCTTGTTGGCGTTACATCGGTGAGCTATCAGGCACATCGGGCATATCAAATAGCTGCTGCATGCAAAAAACGGGGTATACCTGTGATTATGGGCGGCATTCATGCCACCAGTTATCCTGAAGAGGCAGCAAAATACGTGGATTGTGTGGTGACCAGAGAAGCCGTAACCACGTGGGAAAAAATTATTAACGATTTTGAAAATGGCTGTCTCCAAAAAAGATACGATGGTGTTCTGACTCCTATGGAGTTATATCGGGGATTGCGTCCCGATAGGAAATATTTAAAGGATAAATATAAATACCGATATTCAGGTATTATAACAACTGCGGGTTGCCCATTTAGCTGTGAGTTCTGCTCAGTGCCTCAGTTCCAGGGCAGGAAATACCGTGAAAGGCCGATTGAAGACGTCCTCGATGAGTTTGAATCCATTAAAGGTCAGTATCGCGGTTTGATATTAACGGATGAAAATTTTTATGGGCATAGCAAAAAATCCAATGAGCGCGTCCGAGACCTTTTTAAGGGAATGGTTGAAAGAGGAATTTACCAAAACTGGTTCGGTTTTACATCTCTCAATATCTATCAGGACGACGAAACCCTTGAATATATGAAGAAGAGCGGGTGTGTCGGCGTATTAATAGGGATTGAATCCATCAATGAAGAAGCCCTGAAAACGATGAACAAAAATGTAAACCTGCGCATCTCTATTGAGAATTATTTTGAAGCCATTGCAAATATCCGTAAACACGGTCTTGCTGTTTGGGGAACGATGGTCTTTGGAAATGATGCTGATACTCCTGAAACCTTTAAACAAGTTGCTGATTTCGTCCTGGATTCGCACGTTGATGTTATGACCTGCGGTATCCTGTGCCCATTCATCAATACGCCGCTTTACCACAGATTGAACGGCGATGGAAGACTTTTCAGGACAAACTTCCCTGAAGATTGGAAGTATTACACGTCTCATCACCTAACCTATGTCCTTAAAAACATGTCTCTCCAGGAACTTATTGATGGCTTTCAATATTTATACGACAAAATTTACTCTACAGAAGTATTACGGCAAAGATTCCAGAATGCAAAAGAAGTACATAAAGATAACATGAATGCCGCCATGTTCGCATTCAGGGTAAATCTGGACTGGCAGAGTGTCTATCAACACTTGATTCAAAATTTAAAAGAACTGCAATCATCGGGGTTTTACGATGAGGCATTGAAGCGATATAATGCACAGAAAAAACAGGGGAAAAAGGCAGAATTGACACCGATTGAGATATCATCCTGATAAATGCTATTGTGTAACAAGAGTTAAAATTTGTCTTAATCTTTAATTATTATAGGTCAACTTATTCGCATTGAAAGGTGAATAGTTGACCTCTCTTATTTTAATGCTCAGGAATTTCAAAGTTGCAATAGTAGCGCGAACTTTAGTTCGCATAGGGATGTAAGCGAACTGAAGTTCGCGCTACATTGAAAAAGCTGCCGAAGGCCTAATTTAAAAACAAACACTATGTCAAAGATCGTAATTACAGGATTGGGATTGGTTACACCCGTTGGAATTGGTGTCAAACAAAGCTGGGAATCGTTCATCCAGGGCAGGAACGGGGCCAACGAGATGAAGTCCTTCGATACCTCCAAATACAAGGTGCATCGTTCTTGTGAGGTAAAGGATTTTCATTTAGACGTTGAACTAGAAAATCAGATCAAGGAAAACACTATCCATAAATATGTCTATTCTGCAGTCAGAGAGGCATTGCAAGAGAGCGGTTTGTTAAATGATAATAAATTCGATAAAGAGCGATTCGGTATCGCCATTGGAACACTAGCAGCCGAATTGACGCCTTTTGAAAGGCTTCTGCGGTTAGACACTTCAAAAAAGGACAACGGCTTCGATAAAATAGTTGCGGCTGTATATCCTCCCAATTCTATCACAAACATCCTGGCCCAATATTTTAACTTTGAAGGCCCAACCATGATCTCGCTGAATGCCTGCTCATCGGGCAATCATGCCATTGCCTGGGCTTACGAGCTTCTTGTAGACAATAAGGTTGATGTGGTAATGGTCGGTGGCGGCGACATGATCCCTCAAACTGAATTTACCCACTTTCACAACCTCAAGGCATTAGCCCCAGAGCGCTGCCAGCCATTTGATAAAAACCGCCAGGGTCTCATGATTGGCGAGGGGG
>Ga0082335_1009608_pt1 | contig 10343 bp, 7 predicted proteins | sample Subgrocontami58m_FD_72375 | JGI IMG/M metagenome (GOLD analysis project Ga0082335, IMG submission 72375) | Subsurface groundwater microbial communities from S. Glens Falls, New York, USA - GMW37 contaminated, 5.8 m (SPADES assembly) (version 2) ... | reverse complement strand
CTCATCGATATTATTTACATGATGTTAAAGTACCAACAAGCATATCAATACAACCCATAAATTATTCACCAATCACAGAACGAAAATCATTATCCACAGGTAAAAGTTGACATAGCATATCCCCTTGCCATTTCCTGTTTGGTGCTCCCGGCAGGATTTGAACCTGCAACCCTTACGGGATGTGGTCCTAAGCCACACGCGTATGCCAATTCCGCCACGGGAGCAAAAATCAAGACAGAGATTTCTCATCCAACAATTGAGAAACATCACACTATGAAACCGCACTTAAAATCAGGAAATCGAGTTTAATAACTTCAACGCGACTCTCACTTGATCTTCAGGAGAAGTCACCCCCTTTGGCAAATTTGACAACGCGTGAGCAATTTGCGCCGAGGTATACCCAAGTGATCGCAAAGCATCAGCAACATCGCTGTAGTTCGTCGGCGTCATCGTTTCCGGCAGTCCTATTTTCTCCTTCAATTCATGAATAATTTTCTCAGCTGTTTTTTTACCAACTCCTTTGATAGTGAGAAATGTAACATCTTGCCGCGCTACTGCCTTCACAATCTCTTCAGCACTCGCGCGCTCGAGTATTGACAATGCCATTTTTGGACCAATTCCAGAGACTCTCAAAAGATGGAGGAAAATTTCACGTTCCTGTTTTTGCGCGAACCCATAGAGTTCCAAAACATCTTCGCGAACATGGAGATATGTAAAAAGAGCCGCGCGATTCCCCTCTTTGTAGAGCGAATGGTGGGGATCAACTACACGAATCTCATATCCAACGTCATGCACATTCAGTGTGATCGTTTTGTCATTCACCGCCAGAATGGAACCAGAAAGGTAGGATATCATAGAAAATTATCGCAATGTGATCCACAATGTTTCTCCATCAAAACTCATTTCCTTCTGATGAGGTGCCAAGGAGTCTCTCTTCTCAAACTCAACCGCGGTTGAGCATGTCCCTTTCATAATATCTGATTGGTATTTCTCAACAATTTGGCAGAGACGAGGCGACGTTGATTCAAAGGAAAGTTTCGCGCGATCATGAAGGCTTAATCCAGCTGATTTCCGCAAGGAGTTGACCTGACGGGTAATTTCCCGAACCATACCAAGTCCTTTCAGCTCTTCATTGAGTGTGGTATCAAGGTTAATCTCAAGCGGAAGATCTCCTTTTACAAACTCCACCTCGAGCACATTTACCTCCTCAGCCAATATTTGTTTCCACGATGATTCCTCCAGAAACACATTTCTCTCAAACTCATTCTTGAGAGCAACGGTGAGACGTGACAAAACCTGCCGCACTGGTAGCTTAACTTCCGCTCGTTTTTCCATGGACATGGCGACGATTTCACGAAGACGCGACATCATCTTGTTGAGCGACTCATTGATCATATTCAAATTAACCACTGGCCACTCGGTCAAATGAACACTTTCGGTGAGATCATTCTTCAACTTCAGTCGTTGAAACAACTCCTCGGACATAAATGGAGCAAGTGGCGCCATCATCTTGCTCAAAGCAAACAAGACCGTACGCAAGGTATTCTGTGCTTGTTGTTTCTCGTGCTTGTCTTCACTTTTCAGACGACCACGACTACGACGGAGATACCATGTCGACAAAACATCAATAAACTCCGCGATCCGACGAGCCGCTGAAAAAATATCATACTGATTGAGGGCACGAGTCACCTCTTGATTCACAAGAGAGAGTTCCGAGAACACCCACCGATCAAGAAGATGATCAGACACGGTATCAGAAAGCAGGAAATCATCATGGTACATCTCATAAAAACTGAAAACATTCCAGAGAATGAGAAAAACTTTTTTGTAGACCATGTCCACTGACTGAATATCAAAATCCTTGTAATCTCCAGGCTGATTGATGGTAAAGAGATGCCACCGGAGAGCATCAGCGCCATAACGACCGATCACCTCCATCGCCTGCACGACATTTCCTTTTGACTTGCTCATCTTCTTGCCAAATTTATCACGAATATGCCCAAGACAAATAACATTCTTGTAAGGCGCACCTCTTCCCATGAGTACTGAAACCGCCAACAAACTATAAAACCAGCCACGAGTTTGATCAATGGCCTCGGAGATATAATCAGCCGGAAACGCGACACCATCATCAATGCGTTCTCTGTTTTCAAATGGGTAATGCCACTGGGCATACGGCATAGCGCCGGAATCAAACCAGACATCCATGACATCAGGAACACGTCGCATCTTCTTCTCACACTTCGGACAGTTCACAGTGACCGAGTCAATATACGGACGATGCGGATCAAGAACGCCATGAGAATCTTTCGGCAGTATGCCGCCGCTCACGAGTTCAAGCTCAGAGAATGAACCAACGCACAAACGCTCACCACACTCATCGCACTGCCAGATCGGAATAGGCATGCCCCAATAACGCTCACGCGAGACTGCCCAGTCTTTCACTCCTTCCAACCACTCACCAAATCGACCGTGTTTAATATAATCCGGTACCCAGTTGATGGTTTCATTTGCAGTCGTGAGTTCATCGCGCAGAGACGACATCCGTATAAACCACGAAGTGGTGGCGTGATATAACAAAGGCGTGGCACAACGCCAACAAAATGGATACTCGTGTTCGTAACTTTCAACTCGATACAATAATTGACGTTCGTGGAGATCCTTATTCACTTCAGTATCAAGTTCCTTGAACCACATACCCTTCCATCGTTCAACTTCCGGAATGACACGCCCCTCGCCATTGATATGTTGCGCCCACGGCAGCTTGTGTTCTTTGATGACGATGTAATCTTCCTCGCCATACCATGCCATGTGAACGATACCTGTACCATCATCGGTGTTGACAAACGGAGCGGGGAGGATGTACCAACCACGCTGTGAGGTATTCGTAAAAAAATTATACAATGGATCGTATTCAAGATTCACCACATCCCTGCCTTTGAATTCAGAGATCACGGTGTACTCTCCTTGCAATACTGACAATCGCGACTTTGAAAGAATGAGATGTTCGTCCTCTTGTTTCACAAGGACATAATCAATTTCGGCACCAACAACGAGCGCAACATTACCAACGAGTGTCCACGCGGTGGTGGTCCAGACGAGAAAAAAGGTGTTTGATGGAAAACGAGAATCAGTTGAACGGAGTCGAAACTTCACATACACTGAATCTTCTTTCACCGTATCATACCCTTGCGCCACTTCGTGTGAAGATAGCGCGGTAACACAGCTCGGACAGTAAGGTACTACCTTGTAATCCTGATACACCAAACCCTTATCCCAAATCTGCTTGAAAATCCACCACAAACTTTCAATATAGTCATTCGAACAAGTGATATAAGGATGTTCCATGTCCAGCCAAAACCCGATACGGTCGGTAAACTTTTCCCACTCGGATGTATAACGCATGACAAGCTCACGGCATTTTTCATTGAAATAAGCAATACTTTCCGCTGACGTTGACTTAAGTTGTTCGATTTCTTTCTTTGAAGTGATACCAAGTTCTTTTTGCACCTGTAACTCAATCGGTAAACCATGGGTATCCCAGCCAGATTTTCGTTCGACAAAATATCCATTCATGGTCTTAAAACGCGGGATGATATCTTTGAAAATCCTAGAGAGGGCATGATGAAGTCCGGGCAATCCATTGGCTGAAGGCGGACCCTCAAAAAAAACAAAACGTCCTTTTGGACTCTCTTTTCCCAAAACTTTATCAAAAATTTTATTACTCTTCCAAAAAGTGAGCACTCGCTCCTCTAGGGCCGGAAGATTCAATGTGTTTGACTTATTATCTTGTTCCATAAACACTTCGTAGTGTAACAAAAAGAAACTGCAAAAACAACCGGTACGGTACAAAATCACAAAAAAACACGTTCCACCTACTCATGAAGACGAGCCTTGACTTCCATAATAAATTCTGATATTGTGTGTTGTGTGTTCACTACTTAAACCTGAAGGAGAACAAGGAAGATGGAAACACCCACAACGCGTCCGTTCTACGAAACTATCGTGGAGATTGTGCACAATGCGTCCTATGATGCGGCACCTGCCCTGCTGGATCTGATTATGGCAACAACTATTCCTGAGGATCACGACCGGATCACTGATGTGATTATAAAAAAATGGGGAACAGGCTATTATGCAAAAACCGCGGCGAAAGCTATAGAAAAACTTTCGCAGGAAAAAAAAAGAAAACTGCAGGAGGAAAAGAAAATTCAGGATGTAAATTTTCTCGCTGAATGCCTCGACGCCCGCTACACTTCTTAAGCGGGAGTGCAAAAAAATTTTCACAAAGCGCACGACCTTTGGGTACGGCGCTTTTTAATGCCCACAAACTACTTTGCACGGTATTTGTAGACACAGAAACCAAGAAAGATTAAACCGAGAAGATAGCCACCAAGAATATCACTCAAATAATGGACTCCAAGATACAATCGACTGAAACCGATCAGCATGATAAGTACCAAAGCAAGGATCAGTATGAATCCGCGGACAAATTGTTTCTTTTGCTTTTTAAGCAAAAACCATGCGAGAAAACCATAAAAGGCCATGGCAATGGTGGCGTGTCCGCTCGGAAAAGAAAATGAAGACTCCAAGGATACACTGTTCATGGGACGGTGACGTTGGAGCACTATCTTCAAAATCGCGGCCGCAGTGCTACTGCCAAGTATGGCAAGAAGGAGAGGAACAATATATTGTTTCGCGTGTTTTTTATGTAAAACTATTAAAACAATTGCCGCAAGACCAATCACAACATACCATTTTCCCAACAAGGTAATTCTTGAAAACAAAAAAACGAGTCCTTCTAGACGATGGCGGGTGATTGCCTGATACCATGTCTGATCCATCGCAAGAAACCATGAGGTGTTAAACACAAAGAAAAAAAACGCGACAATAATGACGCATGAAAGGAAAACCGAGGCAATGTATTGTTTCAAAAAACGCATACAGGAAACTATAGACATCGCACTATGAAACCGCACATAAAATCAAATGAAAATCGATGTATTGCGAAGTCTTGGAGCGAAAAAAAACCGCAATGGTATTTGAAGTACCATGAGGATTTTTCGACATGAAAGACAAGCAAGCCGCGGTTTTCATGGATTTTAAGTGCGGTTTCATAGTGTGATGTCTATACGTGCTTGACCCACCTGCCCGTTCGCGCACAAATCCCTGCCGTTTTTAGGAAATATTATAAAACGGCAGGGGTTGCTCCCTTTAATTCATTACTGGATTAAATCTGATAATGTAGAGCTTGCCGTTCGTGAAAAACGCATCACTGCTAAAATTCTGCCCTAAAACAGGATCAACAAATTGTATTTCTTGCGCTGGCTCGATTACATTTGCTGATTGCAAACTATCTCTCACAAATGACTTCTCGGTATCAATATCGGGGCTGATGCGGTGAGTCACTAGCCATTTAATTGCCGTATCAAGGCTTGCGGTGGCAACATAAACTGTGAGATCGCCTTGTCTTAAATTGGTCTTCCAAATCCGGATGTGATGCCGCTCATCCACATTGTTAGCTTGGGTTGGTTTCTCAAAGCCGAAGTCATTCACGGCGGCATTCCAAAACGAAGGGGTCATGGGAGCGCTCCGATACTGCCGGTGCAATAAAGCGACCTCGACAATTTTCGCAACTGATTTGATATCGACCCGGTCCGCCAAATACCACCCTGCTTCTTCAAATCCTTGCGTGAGTGCGTTATCGTCTCTTGCAAGAAAAATGAATCCGAGCGGTTCCTGCGGATTGCCGATCAGTGTTTCGGAATACTTAGGAATTTTGTGCTCGATGAAGTATGCATTGATATCGCCATCAACAGTCTGAATAGAAGTTTGAGCGGACGGCACAAGCGGCGGACTATACTGCGAGGCAAATCCGATATAGAAAACAACGTTGACCAAGATAAGAACTGCTGTAGCTGTTTTCAATTTCTTCGCAACAGCAACATGCTCGTGTTCTGCCGATCCTTTTCTCCATTGCCTCCATTCGTACAGCGCAATGATCGTTGTGAGAATAAGAAAGCCGAGTAGGTATCCACCCCATACGTCGCTCACATAGTGGACGCCCAGATACACTCTGCTGAAGCCGATGGCGAGGATGACAACAAGGCCAGCAAAAAATACATTGACCTTATGCCCCCAGCTCTTAACATGGCGGATCCGGATATAGGCAAGAAAGCCGTAGAAAATTACTGCCACCATCGCGTGTCCGCTGGGAAAAGAAAATGAGTTCTCAAGATACGCCGGATTTGGCGGACGGTTTCTGTGAATAAGAAGTTTACCGAGATAGCTGAATATCACATCAGCCGCAAGCGCTAGCCACAGGTAGATAATGTAGCCTCTCTTTTTCCAAAGCCAAAGAATAATCGAAACTATGATTGCCGAGCCGACGACGATCTGCCATTTCCCCAAGAGCGTAATCCACAAAAATACTTTGGTGAGTTCAGGACTCCGGAAGTATGCCAGTAGATTGGCGATGCGGATATCAGCCGACACAATTGCTTCGGAAGTAAGGACATCCTGAATAATCCCAAAAAAGAGCGAGAGTACATAGATGAAGCCGATGACAATGAGGGTGAGCGGCAGTCCGGAAAAGGATTTGCGATCCGTCCTTATTTTTATAAAAGCAAAGGAGGTCGGATACCTCTTCAATAATTTTTGAACATCAGGATTCGAGGATATCGCATTTCCTATGGACGCGGAAACGGATCGGATGAATTCAGCTATCTGCCTGCCGTGCTTGACCGTTATAAACCGGATGATGTAGATCAGCACCAAAAAAAGAACGCCCGCACCGATAGCATATCCCACGCGAGTTGACCACACTTCAATGGCTGTAAACGCATTGCCGAAAAAGTATCCAATCAAAAGGTGCGAGGTAGACCAGAGGACAGCACTGATGATGTTCCAAAAAAGAAACTTGCTCTTTTTCATGCCGAACAAACCGGCGATGAACGGTACGATTGCCCGGAGAGGGGCAATAAAACGTCCTAAGAAAACACTCTTACTGCCGTGCTTGTGAAAGAACTGCTTGCCTCGATCCAAGTGATCTGCTTTAAGCCATCTGTTTTCGTTGCGGAAAAAGCCGGTGCCTTTTGTGCCGAGATGGTAGCTGATGCTGTCCCCCAAGATCGCCCCGATGGTAGAAAACCAAATCAAGTCGCCGATATCCAAATAGCCCTGCGATGACAGAAAGCCAGCCAGAACAACTAAGGTCGACCCCGGTACAATGACTCCTGCAAAAACGAGCGATTCCAAAAGTGAAAACAAAAGCACGAGCCAATATCCCCAAACGCCGAGGTGTGCGAGAGACGGAAAAATGTTAGTTAGGAAATTCATACTGATTGGGGTTCAAAATATCGCTGATAAAGCTTGGTCTTGGCGACTTGGGGCAAGATATATTTTCGTGCAATCCACATCGACACAATGGCTATGACAGCACTACCTACAATGTCCGTAAGATGATGAATGCCTACATATACTCTGGAAATTCCGACAACGGCTGTAGTGATCGAAGCCAAAGCGCCGACTTTTTTATTGTAGGCAAACAGAACTGAAGCGATTGCACTCGTAAGCAAAACGTGATCTGAAGGGAAGCCGTTGTCCGGAATATGAAAAATGAGAGGTGTGAAATGCCCGACTACGTATGGACGTGAATCAAAATAGAATGCCGCGATTGCTTAGGCGACTATAGACATCACCAGCGGGTTGGATATTGCGATCTTCGTCAATTTCAATACGCATACAAAATCCTGCTTTATTTCTCTCAAGATACAAAAATTGTTTCTGCTCATTGGGAAGATCATATAAATACTCATCGGAAAAACTCGGCCACAAATATTGACCATCGCGGATGGGCTGCAGTTCTGTTCCATGAGGCGCTTGCACATATGGCTTACTATGAATGTTGAATCTATAAATGCCGGATTGCCAGCTGGACGTGTCGATCTCAAACCAACCAGGATAGATGTCACTTTCAACCAAATGAACCGCCTCAATCCCAGAAATGCGGTTTTCTGGCTTCACCTTCTTGGACTCCTCTTGTGTACGCTCTTGAAGCACTCGTGGATCATTGTTATCTGTGGGGCCAACTGGCTGACTTCCAATCCAAAGCTGTGCTTCACGCAAGCCAAGTAAATCCAAATGAAGTAGAAACAAGTTTTTGTCTTGCACTTTGATAAATTGTTTCATAGAGCACACGAGCAGATTAAATCCAAAATGGTGGTGATTTCAAACCACATATTGAACCGATAACCAGAAGGTCAGACCCAATTTTGCAAAAGCTTGAGAGACCCGCGTTGTTCCACTAAAGCCATCAAGAACATTTCTTATCCCCTTTGAGTTTCCTAGAATATCAACAATGTAAGGCAGGATTTTGAGCTTTGAGCCTGCATATTTTATTCCCTCAGTTTGAGGTGATTTTATAATCATTTTGCCAAAGATATTGGTGAAAATATTCGACAGAGTATTAACAACAAGGTATTTGTTTTTACTGGCAAGCAACTTAAACCGTTCTTTAAAGTTTTCGAAAGGTGTCATAATTATTTGATAAGTTCATCAACGCTAATTTCCAGCCCTGTCGCAATCTTTTTCACTGTATCAATCGAATGATTCTGCACAGCGTCCGATTCAATTTTTACAAGCGTCGGATATGGCAGATCTGCCTTCTTTGCCATTTCATCATGTGTTAAATCCCTTTTGGTTCTCCACACCTTAATTTTTGACCCTATTGTAAATTGTTGGCTTGCCAAATATGACTGGTAATTACTGATTACCTGTATGATAACTTTTTTTGAAATTCATGACAATAGAACCTGCGACAAATTATCACAATAGTCCGGCTTGAACCATCGACCAAACAGTATGAAATTCTTTGTTCATAGCCATTATCATCAACACTTTAGAAAAACTGTCAAACGGTTGCCAAAAGTGAGAACCGTTCCAACATCTACACAACCGCTAAGCCATACGATAAACAAGACAATCCGCACAAAAATAAAAATCCTCCTTTTAAAAGAGTTTCGTTTGGTGGTGTTTGTTTGAAAAAGTCAGAACCCATTTTGCGGAGAACCCTGAAAACTAATGCGGACTCGGCAGGGCGAAACAATTGTCTGGGGGAATGGATTCGCCCTGCCTCGGCTGATTTCCCGTCTGCAGGAGGGGATATGCTATGTCAACTTTTATCTGTGGATAATGATTTTCGTTCTGTGATTGGTGAATAATTTATGGGTTGTATTGATATGCTTGTTGGTACTTTAACATCATGTAAATAATATCGATGAGTCGGCGTTTCAAACAGCACAGTGCTTGTCCTTTGGTCTTGCCTTCAGAAACTTTTCTCTGAAAATATGTCTTTGCTTCTTGGTTTCCAGAACGTGAAATTTGCGAGAGCGCGATTCTATGCATGGCCATGTTCAGTCTTCTATTTCCCGCTTTTGTTTTCACATGGCGAAAGGTGTTTCCTGAAGATCGTTCTCGTGGAGCAAGACCAGCATACTTTGCCAACGCGGATGGTGAGTGAAATCGTTTCACATCTCTGACTTCTGCCATGACTTTAGCCGCAAGTACGGTTCCACAACCATTCAATGTCGTGAGCTTTTGTCCCGTCCTTTCCATGAGCGTTGCGAGTTCTCCTTCCAACTCTTTTGTCTCTTCTCGAATGTCCATGAGTCGCTTCACTTTCCTTTTGATTTGATTCTTCAGGATGACAGCATCTCCTGGAATATCACTCGTATCAGATGGTACCGGATGTGTCTTCCAATAACGTAATGCTTTCATTGAAAACGGATCCTTGAACTTTTTCCGATACTCACCATTGTATGCCTTATGCAAAAGTCGGTGTAACTGGTTTTTAATCCGAGTCCGTTCTTTGACTAAAAACTCTCTATCTAAAGCCAATTCTTTGATTTCCTTGGAAAGTTCGTCCTGTTTTGTTATGGTGTACGAAGGCAGTGTGTCAATCCTCTGGATCAAGACTTTCGCTGCCGCGAACGCATCCAGAGAATCATTTTTTTCTGGATGTGTTTCGTATTTACGAAAGAGATCAGTCAGGACTGGTGGTACCATTTTGACCATGATTTTTTGTAAAGAGATATAACGAGCAAGACGGATGCCATTACCAAAACTGTCTTCAAGACCAAATACGGGAGTGAGTGAATGCGCGATTGATTCTTGATGTACGGTGGCGACTAAAGTCCCGAAATCTTCTTTGGAGTTATCGATGACTTTTTCGAAAAGTTTTTCTCCAAAGGCATTGATGGCAACAGCCGTATGGGTGTCTTTATGAACATCAACACCGACATAAAGAATCGCATGACGAGGCGGTAGAGTTTGTGTACGCATAG
>Ga0082335_1009605_pt1 | contig 10348 bp, 8 predicted proteins | sample Subgrocontami58m_FD_72375 | JGI IMG/M metagenome (GOLD analysis project Ga0082335, IMG submission 72375) | Subsurface groundwater microbial communities from S. Glens Falls, New York, USA - GMW37 contaminated, 5.8 m (SPADES assembly) (version 2) ... | reverse complement strand
CCACCGGCGCGGGGCGGGGCGGGGCCGCCGGGTGGGGGGCGGGACCCCCGCGCTGGGGCACGGCACGGGGGGTTCCCCCGCCGAAAGCCAATCGACGGCCATCCTCGGCACCGCGGAGACGCTCTAGGCTCTAGGGGTCTTTGCTCCCCTCCTCTTCGAGGAGGGGTCCGCCCGAAGGGCGGGGGGTGGTGAAGCGCGCAGAACACCTCGAACCACCCCGCTTCGCTTGCGCTCAGCCCAACCTACGTCCTGTCCCCGGCTTATTCGATCTTCGTCCCGGAGCGCTTGATCACGTCGGCCCACTTGGCGGTCTCGGACTTCATGAACGCGGTGAATTCCTCCGGCGTGCCGGTCCAGGGTTCGAGCGCCACGTTGAGCAGGCGCTCGCGGATTTCGGGGAGCCGCATGACCTGCGTCGTTTCCGCGTTCAGCCTCGCGATGATCGGCGCGGGCGTGCCGGCCGGGGCGAGGAAGCCGAACCATCCGATCGATTCGTAGCCTGGGACGCCGGTCTCCGCCAGGGTCGGGATGTCGGGGGCGAGCGCGGAGCGTTCGCGGCTCAGCACGCCGACCGGCTTGATGCGGCCGGATTTCAGCAGCGGCAGCGCGGAGGTGATGTCGGCGAAGCCGAGCGCCGTCTGGTTTCCCGCGACCGCCGCCATCGCGGGGCCGCTGCCCTTGTAGGGCACGTGGACGATGTCGATCCCGGTCATGAGCCTGAGCAACTCGCCCGAGAGGTGCATCGCCGTTCCCGTGCCGCCCGAGGAATAGGTGAGCTGACCGGGCTTCGACTTCGCCATGGCGAGGAGCTCGCGCGCCGAGCCGATGTGCAGCGCGGGATCGGCCACCAGCAGGAACGGGCTCGATCCGATCAGGCAGATCGGCGCGAGGTCCTTGAGCGGATCGTAGGGAGGGTTCTTCGACAGGCTCGGGCCGATCGTCAATGCTCCGGCCGCGCCGAGCACGATGGTGTAGCCGTCGGGAGGCGATTTCACCGCCGCCTCCACGCCGATGCTGCCGCCAGCGCCCGGCCGATTGTCGATGACGACCGGCTGACCCAGGCGCTCCGCGAGCTTGGGCGCGATGATGCGCGCGATGGTGTCGGTGCTGCCGCCGGGCGGGAAAGTCACGATCAGCCGGACCGGCCGCGCAGGCCAGGCGCCGGGCGCCTGCGCGGCGGCCATACCAGCTATGAGTGCGAGTGCCGCGAGAACCACCAAGCGAAGCAAGGTGCGCATGCTATTCCCCTCCCTTAGTCACTTACAACCCAAGTGTTGACGAATCTTGCAAAGATTTGGGGGTTCCAATACGTCTCGCTATTTCGTGCAGTTGCGAAGTTGCAACTGCACGAAATAGCGAGATCAATATAACTGCAAAACCGGCCTGGGTGGTTCCGGCTCGCCCGGTTCAGATTCGCTCGCCGAGCGTGCCGGCCATCTCCAGCAGCCGGTTCTTCAGCACCTTGCCCACGGAATTCCTCGGCAGGGCCTCGACAAGATAGACGTACCTGGGCTTCTTGTAGCCTGCGAGCAGCGCGCGGCAATGCTCGACCACGTCTTCCGCAGTGAGCCGCGCGCCGGCCCTCGTCTCGACGAAGGCCGCGACCGCCTCGCCGAAGGTTTCGTCGGGCACGCCGATCACCGCGGCGTCGGCGATGTCCGGATGCGAGACGAGCGCCTGCTCGACTTCCTTCGAGTAGATGTTGAATCCGCCGCTCAGCACCATGTCCTTCTTGCGGTCGACGATGAAGTAGTAGCCGAGCGCGTCGGCGCGCGCGAGGTCGCCGGTGCGAAACCACCCGTCCTGCAGGCACGCGTCCCCGGGCCGGTCGAAGTAGCCGCGGAACACCGCGGATCGCCCCGGGATCCCGGCGCGCACCAGCAGTTCGCCGACTTCGCCCGCTGCCACCTCCCGCCCGGCGTCGTCGACGAGCCGGATCTCGATGCCGGGGATCGCCCGGCCGACCGACTCGGGATGGGAGAGCTGCTCACTGTGGGAGAGGCTCGTGACCTGCGCCTCGGTGAGTCCGAAGAGCGAGAAGATCTGCGCCTGCGGCAGCAGCGCGATGATCTCGCGCTTCAGCGCGACGGGGAACGCCTCGGCGGCGACGATCAGCCGGCGCAGCGAAGCGCAGCGGCGCGGATCCTGGCGGATGTGCGGCAGCAGCATGCGAATCACCGTGGGAACGAGGCCGGCGACGGTGATGCGCTCGCGCTCGATCAGCTCTACCGCGCGCACCGGATCGAATTTCTCCATCACGACCAGCGTTCCGCCCAGGCCCAGCGCGTTGAACATCCGCGAGCAGCCGGTGCGGTGCGCGAGCGGCGTGGTCACGAGGAAGCAGTCGTCCCTGCCGAGGCCCCACTCGACCGCGTGCATGTACACGCACTGCACGAGCATGTTCGCGTGGGTGACGATCGCGCCCTTGGACCGTCCCGTGGTGCCCGAGGTGTACATGATCATGCAGTCGTCGGCGGCATCGCCCGAGCCGAGCGCGAGCGTGGGCAGGCCGGTCGCGGGGCCCGCGAGGATCTCGGCGAGCGGGACTTCGTCTCCTTGCGCCTTGCCGAGCACGAGTGCTCGGCACTGCGGCAGCCCGGCCTCGGCGATGACCTCGCGCAACTCGGCGGGATAGGCGGCGAGCGCGGGGCGGCAGTTGCGCGCGATATGCGCGACCTCGGGCGCGGCGAGCCGCGTCGTCGCAGGAACCGCGACCGCGCCCAGGGTGAAGGCGGCGTAGGCGAGCTGGACGAACTCGACGCCGTTGGGCAGGTAGAGCAGCACGCGATTCCCCGGCCGCACGCCGAGCCGGTGCAGTCCGCAGGCCGCGCGCCGCACCGAGTCCTGCAGCGCCGCGTAACTCATGCGCTGCGTCCCGCACACCAGGGCGGTGTGGTCGGGGCGGCGCTCGGCGTGCCCGGCGAGGACGGTCTCGAGTCGCATGGTTTCAGAGCCTGAACAGCCGCTGGTCGGCGTGGATCCTGCGGCGCGGCGGCCTCATGACGGCTGTACGCCGGTCATGGAACATCGTGGCTGCTCCATCGGACGTTTTTCTATGACCAGAACGCTGTCGTAGAAATGCAGCGCGTAGGTACTCTGGGTTCGGCAATCAGCGAGGTATTCATGTCCTCGCACAGATAGATGCCGTTGGGCTGGATGTGCGGGTACATCTCCTCGAACGTGGTGGTCTGCTGCGTCATCGTGTGTCCGCCATCATCGATCAGAATATCGATGCGCGGTGTCCGCGTGCGCACCTCGGCAAGGAAGCGGCGATCGGCCTGGTCGCCAATGAGTATGGTCGTGGATCGGTCCTCGAACTGCCGGCAACGGGGATCGATGTCCACGCCGACGATCTGCGTGCCGGGGCCGAAATACCGGTGCCACATCTGCAACGACCCGCCTTGCGCGACGCCGATTTCGACGACGATGGGCGAGCAGCCGCGAAACCGCGCGAAGTGCCGATGATAGATTTCGAAGTAGTCGTGCCACTTGTGGATCGTGCGGCCCGTGTTGCCGAAAAAATATTCCGTCAGCGGATTGCCGGCCTCCAGCGGCATACTCTGCGCGCCGGCAACGCCTGCCGCGGTCCACTGGCGAAACAGCCTGGCAACGAGCTGGGTCAATATCATGTCGGCGGATCTCGGTCCTGGGCGTCCCGGGCCTTGGCGACGAGGGAAGTCAGGGAACAGATCATGATTCTCCTGCGGCGATCGTGATTTGTCCCCTATTCTATTGCATGTGGACAAACGAGCATTATTGAAATAAGTTCCAACGCTCGCGTTGTCGTTCGACATGGAGGATGAAGATGTTGCGAGTTGTCCTGGCGTTAATCCTGTTTGCCGGCGTTTCGGTCGCGTCGTGGGCGCAAGACATCACCTACCGCAAACACATCCGCCCGCTGTGGGAGCAGAAATGCGCTGCTTGTCATGGCGCGGATTCCCCCTATCTTGGCGACTTCGACGCGGACAAGAAGAAGTACGAGGCCCGGTTCAAGGGGCCGAGAATGGATACGTATGCCGACTTGATATTCTTCATCGGCTGGCCCGACACCGGCGCCATCATGAGAAGGCTCGATGACGGAAAGAGCGCTGGCGGCGGCAAGCCGGGCAATATGTACCAATATCTCGGCGCGACTGAAGAGGAGCGCCAGAAGAACCTGATCCTTTTCAAGGAATGGGTGGGCAAGGACGGCTGGAAATTCAATCGCTGGGAAGCGCGGGGCAAGGTGCCTGCCATCACCAAGGAAGACTTGGACAAGATGAAAGTGAAATACTGAAAGTCTGCTTCAAAATGACAATGCGCAGGGTTGTCATTCCGAGCGCAGCGAGGAATCTGCTTTTGAATCAGCGAAAAAGCAGATTCCTCGGCCTTCGGCCTCGGAATGACAACTCATTTTGAAACGGTTTATACGCGTGGTGGAGACTCACGAAAGATTGGCCACACCAGCGTGGGCCTTTGCCGCACTGCTGTTCCTCAGCCAGGCCTCCCCGGCCGCGGAGGGTCCGGACTGGAACAGTGACACGCTGACGGGCGACTGGGGCGGCATCCGCACCGACCTGAACGATCGGGGCGTCACCCTGGAGATCGTGCTCAAGGCCGATATCCTGTCGAATCTGTCCGGCGGGCTCAAGCGCGGCACCCGGTACATGGACCAGTGGGACATCAAGCTGAAGGCGGATGCGGAAAAGCTCTGGGGCTGGACGAGCACCACGGGCTATCTGCACGTCATCAGCAACCATGGCGGCAAGCTCAACGGGACCGACGTGGGAAGCTCGATGGGTGTGGACAACATCGAGGTGACCGCCAACACCACCAAGCTCTTTCACGCCTGGCTGGAAAGGAATTTCCTGGACGAGAGATTGTCGATCCTGGCGGGCTTGTATCCGGTGGATTCGGAGTTTTACGCGACCGATGCGACCGGCGTATTCCTGCATCCGACCGGCGGCATGGCCGCCGAGGTGGCCCAAACCGGCGTCAACGGACCGTCCATATTCCCCACCAGCTCCTTCGGGTTGCGCGCCAAGTGGCGGCCGACGCCGAAGTCGTATCTGCAGGCGGCGCTGGTGGACGGAGTGCCCGGTGATACCGACAATCCCCGCGGCACCCACGTCCGCTTCGACCGCGGCGACGGTACGCTGGCGATCATCGAAGCCGGGTTGAAACCCGCCGACGCCGGGCGCATCGAGCCGGCGCACGGCGTGCCCGAGGATCCCGCGACAAAGGGTCACGAGAGGCATGAGGTCATCAGCAAGTACGCCGTCGGCTTCTGGCGCTACACGCCGCGATTCGACGATCTCCTCGACACCGATGCCCTCGGCAATCCCGTGCGGCGCGTCAATCGCGGCGCCTACTTTTTCGCGGAGCAGTCCGTCTATCGCGAAAAGGACGACCCGTCGCAGGGCCTGGCGCTTTTCTTTCGCTACGGCATCGCGAACGCCGACGTGAATGCGCTCGACTATTCCTACAGCCTCGGGCTGCGCTACAAGGGGCTCCTGCCCAGCCGGGACGAGGACGAGTTCGGCATCGCGTTCACGCGCGGCCACTTGGGCGCCAAGTTCCGGCAGGCCGCCGCGGCACCGCTCTCGAGCGCGGAGACGGCGCTCGAGATCACCTATCGCGCCAGGATCACCCCCTGGCTCGCGATCCAGCCCAACGTGCAACGCATCGTCCATCCGGGGCACGCTCTGCCCAACGCCTGGATCGCGGGGGCGCGGTTCGAGATAGCGTTCTAGCCTGAACGGGGACAGACCATTTCCGAAGGAAATGGTCTGTCCTACTTGATGATCCCGGCCTTCCTGGCGATGTCCTCGATCATCACCTGCCCCTCGCGCAATTCCCTGAGCGTGGTTTCGGGGGGCGCATAGTCCTGCAGCATTCCGAGGTTGACGAGCCTGGCCGCGATCGCAGGATCCTTGGCGGCTTTCTCGACCGCGGGAACCAGCGCCTGGGACACTTCGGCGGGGACCCCGGCGGGCGCGTAGAAGCCCAGCCACAGGCCGAAGAGATCCTGCCTGTAGCCCAGCTCCTTCAGCGTGGGTGTGTCCGGGAAATCGGGAAACTTGCTCGAGATGACGATGCCCCTCAGCACGCCGCTCTTGATGTGGCTGGAGAGCGCCCCGAGCGCCAGTGCGACGCCCTCCACGTGTCCGCCCCTCACCGCGATCACGGACGGAGCGGCCCCCTTGAACGGGACCATCGTGATTCCCGCGCCGGTGAGCGAATTGATGATCGCGACGGTGAAATCGCCGACCGTTCCCGCGCCCGCGGTGCCGATGCGGACCTGGCCCGGGTTCTTCTTCGCGAACTCCACCATCTCCTGGAAGTTCTTGTACGGGAGATCGGCGCGCAACGCGAGGATGATGGGGATCCGCGTGGACCTTCCGAGCGGGACGAGGTCCTTCGTCGCATCGTAATTCGTGGTCGCCGGTTCGAGGACCCGCCGGAACGTGAGCGGAGCGTCCGTCGTGTACAGGATCGTGTATCCGTCCTTGCCCGCCTTCACCACGCTCTCGACGCCGAGCGCGGCGCCCGCGCCGGGCCGGTTGACGGCGACGATCGGCACCTTGAGCTGCCTGGACATCTCGTCGGCCATCGCGCGGGCCGAGATGTCGGCCGCGTCCGACGCGGCGTAGGGAATCACCAGGTTGATCGGGCCCTTGGGATAGCCCTGCGCGTTGGCGCCCGCGGCGGCCAGGGCGAATGCGGTCGCCAGGATGCCGATCCTCGTCTTGATCATGTTCTCCTCCAGTAAGTACTGGTACGCGCCCGCGGACGGCATGCACGCGCTTGTACCGCCGCGATTATTGTCAATACAATGAGTGGCTGTCTTGATCCAGATTACAGAATTCCTCTGCACCTGTGTGCAGATTGTCAGTCTTTTTACCACAGCGCTACATCCAAAGGAGCCCAGCGATGACCTCACCCTCACGTCCCGACGCACACCCCAAGGATATGCGTACGTGGATTGCCCAGTTGGAGGCCGCGGGCGAACTGATCCGCATCGACAAGCCCGTCGATCCTCTCACCCAGATGGGGTCGCTGCTGTACCAGTCGCGCGACAAGGCGCTCCTTTTCGAGAAGCTGCCGCATGGCTGGCGCTCGCTCGGACAGGCGCCGGCGAACGTCCGCCACGCCGCCATCGCGTTCGGCTCCCGCGAGGAAACGCTGATACCGCACGTCGCGGAGAAACTGGGAACGCGCATCCCGCCCGTGATGGTCGCCAGCGGACCCGTCAAGGACGTGAAGCTCGGCAAGGGCGAGTTCGACCTGACCCAGCTTCCGGTGCACGTCGCCGGGCTGCGCGACGGCGGACCGGTGATCGGCTCGGGCCTGGTGGTGACCAAGGACCCCGACACCGGCAAGCGAAACGTGAGCTTTCACCGGCTGCAGGTCAAGGGGCCGAACAAGTCCGGCATCCTGCTCTACCCGCGCCACAGCTGGAAGAACTACCTGAAATACCAGGCGCGCAACGAGCCGATGCCGGTGGCGATCTTCATCGGCCACTATCCGCTGTACTACGCTGCCGCCGCAACCACCGCCGCCTACGGCGACGACGAGTTCGAGATCGCCGGCGGCTTTCTCGGCGAGGCGGTGCGCCTGGTGAAGTGCGAGACCGTGGACCTGGAGGTCCCGGCCGATGCCGAGATCGTGCTCGAAGGCCACATCCCGCCGCACTACCGCGAGGCGGAAGGCCCGTTCTCGGAGTTCCAGGACTACTACGTCACCGGCACGGGCAAGAACCCGATCGTCGAGTACCAGTACATGACGCGCCGGCACGACGCGATCTTCAAGAGCCTGCAGAACGGATCGGAGATGGAAGGCTGCGTGTTCCACAAGGTCCCGATGGGCGCGACCATCTATCGCCGGCTGAGGGACGTGGGCGGCGGCCCGAACCTGCACAACGTCATGGTGCTTCCCGGCATCTTCGGCGTGGTGGTGCAAATGACGCAGCGCTACTACGGCGACGCGAAGAACCTGCTGCTCGCCGCGCTCTCCTCGGAATACCATCACCCGAAGGTGGCGATCGCGGTGGACGCCGACGTCGACATCTTCAACCACACCGAGCTGATGTGGGCGCTGACCACGCGCGTCAATCCGGAGAAGGACGTGATCATCATCCCCGGCACCCACAACCACGCGATGGACGCGAGCCTGCCCGAGCTGGGCGCGCCGGGCACGCCGTTGTGGCAGCGCTCCGGGTCGAAGATGCTGATCGACGCGACCATCCCGCCGCCCGCGGACGCGGAAGCCCGCGCGGGGTTCGAGCGCATCCGGCCGCACAATCCGCAGTTGAAGCTGGCGGACTTCGCGGCGGACGCCTCGCAACCCATCGTGCGCGCGCTCGCGCCGCTGTTCTTCGGCTCGAAGCTGCTTCGCTAGTTCGTGGTGAGGATCGAGGGCGGCGACTGGAAACTCGCCCGGTAGCTTCCGGCCCGCCTGCCGGTCGGGGCGCTTATCGCCTCCCCGGCACCCCGATCGCCACCGGGCGCACCGGCGAGCCGGAGCCGCCTTGTTCGAGCAGCGGCAGGATCATGGTGCAGGAGGTCCACACCTTGTCCTTTGCCATCTCGCCGAGCCTGGCATTCTCGATATGGTGGATGCCCGACTTGGCGATGAGGGTGTGGTGGACCGCGAACGGTGTTCCCGGCGGCGTGCCTTCCGCCGGCCCCGCCTTGCCCTGAAGCTGGCCCTCGTTCACCGCGTCGACGAAAGGCGCATCCAGGCCCACCGCGACCACGCGCCGGTCGGCGAGGTATCTTGCCGCGTCGAACGCGAGGCCCGGCGCCTTGGTGTAGTAGAACTTCTCCTTGTCGGGATCGCTCCAGTAGTCGCCCCAGCCCGTGTACACGTACACCACGTCGCCGGGCAGGATGCCGCGCCAGGCGAGGCCCTGCGCCTTGATCATCGCTTCGATGTCCTTGGCGGTGACGGTCTGGCCGGGCTTGAGCGGCTGTCCGCCGCCGAGCCTGGTCTTCGCATCGAGCAGCACCGCACTGGTGATGATCGGGGCGGATTTCTCCATGCCGAGCTTCATGAGCGGTGAATCCGGGCTGGGCTTCACGTCCTTCTGCGCGTAGCCGCCGTAGTAGCTGGCCTGATCGACGGGCGGCGCACCCTTGCCGTCCCAGGGCGCGGGCAGAAAGCCGAAATGCCCGAGCGCGTCGATCTGCGTGCCCTGCTGCGCCGGCTCGCCTCCGGTCATGTATTCGCCGTTGAACGCGTGGACGGTGCCCGGGATGCTGGCGGTCGGGTTGTACTTGATCTGGTAGGGGCCGCTGAAGGGTGACAGCGGCATGGTGGTCGAGCGCGGGTGCGAGGCCTCGTACACCTTCGCCTTGGGCTGCGACAGGAAATAGCCGCAGCGCATCCACGTTCCCGGCCCGATGGCGTTCGCCATGCCGCGCTCGTCGCCCGCCGGCCAGGGCCCGGTGGGGACGAATGCCTTGGAGCGCTTCACCACCTCGCGCTCGCCCGCCTGGCTCCACGCCGCCTGTGTCCAGACCCCGGCCAGCGCCGCGGCCAATCCCACTGCGATCATTGTTCTCATTTCGCGCACCTCCTCGTCACGTTTGGAAGCGCTCCGCATCGAGCGCCGGTTACGAAAGCCCCTCGAGTCCGAGTTCCGCCGCGAGCGCGTTCAGCTCCGCGAGCAGCACCTCCGGGATCGGGATGCCGTTCTTTCCCCTGTCCATGCGCTTCGCGTGGCTCTGCTCGCCCGGCAGCCAGACGCGCTCGACGCCCGGCAGGCGCTTCGATGCGCGCAGGTCGCGAATCAGCCGGTCCACCTCGTCCCTGAAATTCCCGGCATCCCCGAACGCCGCCGGGTCGATCGCGACGATGGCGTGACCGGTATTGGTGACCGCGCCGTCGCTCTTGTTGAAATCGATCACGTCGCGGCCCATCGCGGCGCGGTTCAGGGTCCCGGCGAGCAGTCCGATGACGAGCGACAGGCCGTAGCCCTTGTAGCCCGCCTCCATGCCGCCCAGGGGCAGCAGCATTCCCTCGTGGGCGCGCTTCGGGTCGGTGATGGGCCTGCCCTGCATGTCGATCATCCAGCCCTCGGGCATGCTCTCGCCGCGCTGCGCCGCGGTCTTCACCTTGCCGTAGGCGGCAGTGCTGGTCGCCATGTCGAGCACGATCGGCGGCTCATTCCTGGCCGGAACGGCGACGGCGATCGGGTTGGTCGAGAGCAGCAATTCGATTCCGCCCCAAGGTGCGAGGTGGTTGGCGTTGCCCACCGCGAGATACAGCCCGATCATTCCGGCCTCCAGGGGCATCGAGGCGTACAGCGACGCGGGTCCGGCGTGGTTGCTCATGCGCACGCCCACCCAGGCGACGCCCGCCTGGG
>Ga0082335_1009604_pt1 | contig 10349 bp, 6 predicted proteins | sample Subgrocontami58m_FD_72375 | JGI IMG/M metagenome (GOLD analysis project Ga0082335, IMG submission 72375) | Subsurface groundwater microbial communities from S. Glens Falls, New York, USA - GMW37 contaminated, 5.8 m (SPADES assembly) (version 2) ... | reverse complement strand
GACTCTTAATCAGTAGGTTGCCGGTTCGATCCCGGCAGGGCTCACCAATTAAAGCAAGGGGTTAGGTGATTTGCCAACCCCTTGCTTTTTGTATAACGCGCTTGGCCCCTGTTATCAACAATGCGGGAGAGTCGGGGAAACTTGATTGGCCGTGGCAATCCGGCACCGGGGCAGGTAGGGAATAGACTTGCATTTATAGAAATAATTATTCATACTTTTTTGAATAATACGAATGGTTCCACGGAGGAACCTAATACAAAGGAGAATTGAAGATGCCAGAAGGAACAGTTAAGTGGTTCAATGATGCAAAGGGATTTGGTTTTATCGAGCAGGACGGTGGGAAGGACCTCTTCGTACATCATTCCGCAATCCAGGGTGAAGGTTTTAAATCGCTGGGCGAGGGTGATCGCGTGAGTTTCGATGTTGTCCAAGGTCCTAAGGGGCCGGCCGCAGAGAACGTTCGCAAGATTTAGAACTGATTATCGCGCTTTAATAATTGACGGGGTCGGGACATCAGGGGTGAAGAGAAAAACTTCCTGATGCCGACCCTTGAGGTATCCATAATTCACCGGCAGCTGTCTCGACAGCGCAGGTAACCGGGGAGAATGGAGAGTTTCACCCATACAAACGCGGTGGTGGGTGTTCGTCAGGGTCAACAGTTACGATTGAACAGATCACCGTTAGCCTTTGTCAAAAAACCGGCCCGATCGATCAGGCTTTTCTTCCTGTGCTCACAGCGGTAAGGCCGGTGTGGGACTACAACTCGATCTGCCAGCCATCGGTGCTTATTTGTGTCTGAGGGAAAATTGCTCGGGCTGCTGACCGGGCATCTTGTCGATCGGCCAGAGTCAAATACCGCGAGGCGTCAAAATGGGTCAGCACGAGTTGCTTGGCCTTTGATTCCTTGGCAATCATGGCTCCCGATTCCGGATTCAGGTGCGGCCATGTCTGGCTGCTCTCCCCCGGTTTAAAAGCACATTCCGTAATCAACAGGTCCGCCGCCCGGGCCAATTCCAGGCAATTCAAGCAATATCCCGTGTCCGGGCAAAAACCGATCGTCTTACCTTCCAAGGTTAAGCGGATGCCAATGGTAGGGTCGGCGTGCCGCATGGCCAGGACATTGACGGGAAATGGCAGCCTATTCATCTCCTTGGGCAGTTCCATGATCTTGCTCTCAAAGGACAATTTATGTTGGGGCGTCGTAAAGGGTTTATCCAGGAAACCCTGCAAAGTCCCGGTTGATCCTTCCTGGACCAGGAATGTCAGCGGTCGAGCGAATCTGAATTTATCCAGGGTATGCAGGCCGACAATATGATCAAGGTGAAAATGGCTGATAAAGACGAAGGTTTGTTTATCTTGGTCGAGATAATTATCCGCCTTGGCGAAACCGCTTCCGGCGTCCAGGATGATATTGTATTCCCCGGTGGAGATGAGGATACATAAGGTGTTGCCGGTAATTGAATCATACCAGCCATTGGTGCCCAAGAAAGTTATCAACATAAGCAAGCCTTATATCTTGAAATTATCCGGTCGTCAATTATCTGAAGTATTATTATCGTTGAGAATCGCCCGGAATAAAGTCATAATGCCCCCCTTGGCCTTTTTAAATTTCTTAATAGCCCCCTTCATACAAGGATGATTATGAACGAACAACGGCATGAGCAAATTGCTCACGAACTCAGTATAAAACCCGCCCAAGTCCAGGCGACGGCCCAACTGCTAAAAGAAGCCGCGACGGTGCCCTTTATCGCTCGTTACCGTAAGGAGATGACAGGTTCCCTGGATGAAGTGGTAATCACGGCCATTCGGGATCGTCTTCTTCAGTTGGAGGAACTGGAGAGCCGCCGTGATGCCATCATAAAATCACTGGTGGAACGAAATTTCCTGACCGATGAGTTGCGGGAAAAGATCATTGCGGCGGACACGCTGGCAATCCTGGAAGACCTTTATCTTCCCTTCCGGCCAAAACGAAGAACAAGGGCGACCATTGCCCGGGAAAAAGGACTGGAGCCTTTGGCGGCCGGAATATTTACCCAGGACGATATGGACCTGGCGGCAGTGGCGGCCACGTTTATCGATCCCGAAAAAGGCGTCGAAGCGGTGGAGGAGGCGCTTGCCGGTGCCCGGGACATCATCGCCGAGTGGGTTAATGAGGATCAGGAAGCCAGGGCACAGCTTCGGGACCTCTACTTAAATAAAAGTACTATCCGCTCGCATGTAATTTCCGGGAAAGAAGCAACGGGGATTAAATACAGGGATTACTATGATTGGGAAGAACCCGTCTCCGCTGCCCGGTCGCACCGGATTCTTGCCATCCGCCGCGGCGAGCAGGAGGAATATTTGATTTTTCGTATTGCCCCGCCGGAAGAAGCGGCACTCGCTATCCTGGAAAATCTCTTTGTCAGAGGAACGACCGCATCGGCAAACCAAGTCAAAATTGCCGTTCAGGACAGTTACAAGCGCCTCCTGTCCGGCTCCATGGAAACAGAAGTGCGTCTGGCCACCAAGAAGAAAGCCGATGAGGAGGCCATCCGGGTCTTTGCCGACAATCTTCGCCAGCTTCTCCTGGCTCCTCCCTTGGGCCAGAAGTCTGTCCTGGGCATCGACCCCGGTTATCGGACGGGCTGTAAAGTTGTTTGCCTGGATCGTCAAGGCAAACTTCTCCATAACGACACTATCTATCCCCTGCTCTCGGAAAAGGCCCGCCAAGACTCGGCAGATATTATCCGGCAATTATGCGGTCGCTTTCACATCGAAGCGATAGCGGTTGGCAATGGAACCGGCGGGCGAGAAACTGAGGCCTTCCTCCGAACTGTCGGGCTTGCCAAAGATATTCAGATCGTCATGGTCAATGAAAGCGGGGCTTCAGTTTATTCGGCCTCCAAAGTGGCTCGCGAGGAGTTCCCGGATCACGATATCACTGTTCGCGGCGCCGTATCTATTGGGAGGCGCCTCATGGACCCCCTGGCGGAGCTGGTCAAGATCGAGCCTAAAGCCATTGGCGTCGGTCAGTATCAGCATGACGTGGGCCAGGAAGAGCTTAAGAAGTGTCTTGATGATGTGGTAACCAGTTGCGTCAATGCCGTTGGCGTCGAGGTAAATACCGCCAGCGCTCAGCTGCTATCCTATGTTTCCGGACTGGGACCGGCGCTCGCGGAAAATATTGTTCAGCATCGCAATGATTATGGACCGTTTCGTTCCCGTGAAGAACTGAAAAAGGTTCACCGTCTCGGACCGAAGGCCTTTGAACAGGCAGCCGGCTTTCTCAGGATCAGGGACGGTCTCTATCCCCTGGATGCCAGTGCAGTTCATCCGGAAAGTTACCCGCTGGTGGAAAAAATGGCCCATGATCAAGGCTGTTCCGTCAGCGACTTGCTGCAAGACGAAGCACTGCGGAAACGGATAGAATTGGTCAAATATGTGACTGATAAAACCGGTCTTCCCACATTGAGGGATATCATGGCTGAACTGGCCAAACCGGGGAGAGATCCCCGGCAGCAATTCGAAAACGTCGTCTTTGCCGAAGGGATCGGTAAGATCAGCGATTTAAGCCCGGGAATGAAAATCCCCGGCGTTGTGACCAACATAACGGCGTTTGGCGCTTTTGTCGATATTGGCGTGCACCAGGATGGTCTTGTCCATCTCAGTGAAATGGCCGACGCCTTTGTCAAGTCGCCCAAGGATGTCGTCAAGGTTAACCAGAAAGTGGAAGTAACAGTCCTGGCCATTGATTTGGAGAGAAACCGGGTCTCCCTGTCCCTGAAGAAAACACCGGGGGGACAGCCCGATAGGCCAGCCCCGGCAGCAGATCGCGGCAGAAAAGTCCGGGATGATAAAGGCCGGCCACAGCGTGTGGAAAGCAAGTCCCCCGCGAAGGGTCCGAAACCTTTCAATAATCCCTTTGCCGATGCCTTCCCGCAATTGAAGAAGACCTGACGAGGCCCTCGTGAAAGCTTTGCAAAACATGCCCCTTGAGTCATTCCGGCGAAAGCCGGAATCCATAACTAGATAAAAGAACTGGATTCCGTGTCAAGCACGGAATGACAAGAAGGCGATGGAATTATAATATGCAAAGTTTTTCTCGTGTACTATTATTCCGGCCATCAGGCAAGGGCAAGGGAGGCATGGATCAAGGGGAAATCTTGAGCCCGATCCCGGCAAAATTTCTCGGCTTCCGACGGGAGTAAAAATTTGCTTTTTGATGAGAAAGAATAATATACTATTCGCACAATATTTGAAAATCTGAGGAGGAAATGCAGCATGGCTAAATCTGAAGACGCGAAGAAAAGTGAGAAGAAGAAACCGCTGAAAACGGCTAAGGAAAAGAAACAGGCCAAGGCAGAAAAGAAAAAGAACCGCTAGCCAAGGAAAGGGCCGCCCGCACTCCCGTGCGGCTGGGCAGAGGTAACAGGGCCGGCGGGGTTCGTCAGTTCGCCGCTTTCTTAATATTCAGGGCGTTTCTGATTTCTTGAAGGCCGCTGGCCGGGTGTTTTGACAAGAAAGCGGCAATGCGGTTGGCGGCGTAGGCCGCCGCAATGGACGTCCCGCCGTAAATCCCGGGCTCGCCTTTGTATCCCACCGGCAAGGCGGCAAAGCCGGGGGCGTACAAATCAACGGAACCGCCATAATTGGATTGCTCCCATGTTTTGCCGTTGGGATATGCGGCACCCACGCCGATCACCGAGGGATAGGCGGCCGGATAAACCGGTTTGCCAGTAGGTTCATTGCCGGCTGAGGCCACGATGACCACGCCCTTGGACGCGGCATAGTCCAAAATTCTTTCCAGAACGTCACTCCGCTTTTCCGAACCCCAGCTGAGACTGATTACCCCGGCACCATTTTCAACTGCAAAATCAATGCTTTTCAGTATAGTGAAATCACTCGTGTATCCATTGTCATCCATCGCCCGAATGGCAATGACCGGGATCTGACCCCCGTCTTCCTTCTTTGCTCCCAACGGCTTGATCAGCCCGGAGGCGATGAGCGCCATTTGCGTCCCGTGGCCGATGTTATCAGTCATGGGCTGGTCCGGACTGACGGCATCGAGCGAGGCAATGACGAAACCACTTGCTCCAACTCCCGACAACACCCCTGAATCCAGCACTGCCACGGATACCGTGCCCTCTTGCCGAAAGTCTTTGGCGGTCTCTGTGGAACGGAAAGGCAGGTCGCTAAGGTAAGGGCCGGGGACGGGATAGACAAAATCCGGTCCCGCCTGGACAACACCGGGCAAGGCAGCGATCTGGTCGAGAATTGCGGGAACATCGGAATCCGGCGGCAGGCGGACCTTGTAAATGCCGAGGGCTTCATTTTTGTCGATGATTGTTCCGCCGATCTTGCGGAGGAGCGTTTCGAGGCTTGCCCCGGATTTCACACGCAGGAGGATTTCATCTTTGACAAACAAAGAGCCGTCTTTCGGGTCGCGGGCCAGGGAAAAGGCGCGCGGACTCAGGTCCTGGATAATGTCCTTTTTACCAGGCCTGAATACCTGAATTTCCGCCAGTCGGAAGGAAGATGTTCCGGCAGGTGTTTTATCCCAAACAAGAACGTGGTCGTAAGGTTTGACGATTTCGGCAATGGCTTCCCGAAGGTCGCGATTATCAAAATTGGCGGAAACAACGGGATTAAGTTGCGGGTCAACGCGCACCCTGATGCCTTGTTGCGCAAGGCGCCGCAAAATACTCTGCAGGGGTTCTTCCACGGCCCGCAGATAAATCCTCTCCCCGGCGATTCGGAGGTCGACGGCTAGGGCATGGGCAGCCGGCAATATCAAGAGGAGGGCATATATCCATAACTTTTTCAAGGTGTTCATCTCCTTTTTTTCTTCGCCTTGGCCGTTGGTTCCGCCGTCCGGGGATCGTCGGGCCAGTAGTGGCGCGGATAGCGGCCCAAGAGCTCTTTCTTCACAGCGGGATAGGCGCGTTCCCAGAAGCCGTCGAGGTCCCGGGTGACTTGTACCGGGCGCCCGGCCGGGCTCAGCAGGTGGAGCACCAGTGGCTGGCCGCATATTAGAGGCGTTGACCGGCAGCCGAAGAATTCCTGGAGCCGGGCGGCAAGAACAGGGACGTCGCCGCTGGCGTAATCGAGGCGCTTGGTCGTGCCCGAGGGCAGCGTCCAGGTCTCGGGCGCCAGTTCATCGAGGGCGTGCCTGTTTTCCCATCCCAGACGGTCCGTCAAGGCCTGGAAGAGGGACTCACCCGCAAAGACCGGGCCGCCCTGCCAGTTGGCAAAGGGCAGGAGCCAAACCGCGATTTCCGCCAAGAGTGCCGCGGCTGAGAAATCGGGCCATCCCTGGCGGTGGCCGGACTTGCCTACGAAAAGAGCGCGGGCACAGAAGCGTCGCGCCGCTTCGTTCCAGGGTAAGGATTCCAGTCCCTCCCGGGCGATTCGCGCGCTTACCGCCGGACGGAGCTCGTCCGGCGGAGGCGCAGAGTCCGGCTTTTCCCCTAGCAAAATCCGCCCCAGGCGGAGTTCCCTGCGGCAGCGGGGCGTCCAGCCCTCCCAGGAGAAATTTAAGGCCGCCGTCGGTTCTCCGGCCAAGCCGCTGGCCAAATCCTCACGGGAGAGGGGAGCGGCGAGAAACACACGCGCCTCGATCTCACCGCCGTCCAGTTCCGCCGTGGCCAGAAATTCCTCCTGCGCGAGCGCGCCCTTGAGGCGTGCGCCCCGGCCGGTCCTGAGCACCAGTCGCGCCGCCTCACCGATCCGGCCGCCTCCCACTCGCTGTGCCACGCGATCGGGATAGGCGAAGAGGAGCAGCTTTCCGGCCAACGAGGGATCGACATCTTGGCCGCGGATGGCCCGGCTACTTTTACCTGCTGCCCGGATGATGCGCTCAGCCTCCCGGGCAATGCGCCGCCCAACATCCGGCCGCAGCCCCCCCTGCAATCCGTCTGCCCAGGCGGCCCAGGCGGAGAGGCGGTCGCGGAAATCGGGATCACCGCCGCCCAGCGGGTCGCCCTCCTCGAGGAGGGCCGCGGTGATTGCGGCCGTCGCCAGCCACCCTCTCTTTGCGGCTTTCATGACCATCGTGCCGAGGCGCGGATGCAGGCCTATCCCCGCGGCCTGCCGTCCCGCGGCCGTAATGCGTTCGGAACTGTCGATCAGGCCCAAGTCCGTAAGGAGAACGGCGGCCTGCTGCAGGGCGCCGGAGGGGGGCGGTGTAAGCCACGTGAGCTCCAAAGGTGATGTTGCACCCCAGAGCGCCGTTTCCAGAAGGAGCGGTGCGAGATCGGCCTCCATGATTTCCGGGAGGGAGAAGTTTCTCCGCGGCTCAGTGGAGCGCCACCAGCGCAGGCAGATGCCTGGTCCCAGGCGGCCGGCCCGCCCCTGGCGCTGCAAGGCCGAGGCGGCGGAGATTTCCATCGTCTCCCAGTGGTCCATTCCGGTGCGGGGGTGAAAACGCACGCGCCGTTCCAGTCCGGAATCTACCACCGCCCGTACCCCCGGGATCGTGAGGCTCGTCTCCGCGACGTTGGTCGAGAGGATGATCCGGCGTGATTGACCCTCGGGGAGAGCAAGTACCCGGCGTTGCTCCTCCGGGGCGAGACGGCCGTGGAGGACGGCGATGTCGGGGGCGAGGTGCGGGCGGACACTGAGGAGCGCTTCTTTGGTCTGCCGGATCTCCTGAAACCCCGGGAGAAAAACGAGCACTTCCCCGCCGGCCTGCCGTTCCAGCATTTCTTGTGCCTCAGCCGCCAGGCGTGCGGCACCGCTGCCGGGTGTTTCCCCGGCGAGCAGCGGGCGGTCGAACAGGTCAACGGGCCAGGAGCGTCCGGCCACGGAAAGGGTGGGTATCTCGCCCAACGCCGCGTGCAGTTCGGCCGCCGGTGGTGTCGCGGACATGAACATAATTCTCAGGTCCCGGCGAAATACCGCCCGGCATTCCCAGGTAAACGCCAGGGCCGTGTCTCCCTGGAGGTTCCGCTCGTGGAATTCGTCGAAGATCACGAGCCCGTATCCCGAAAGCGCTGGGTCATGCTGGATGATCCGCGTAAGCACTCCTTCGGTAACGACCTCCAGCCGTGTCGTGGGGCCCGTAATCGTTTCCAGACGGGTCCGGAGGCCTACCGTCCCGCCCAACCGTTCCCCCCGCAAGGCGGCGATCCGTTCGGCCGCAGCCCGGGCGGCGATCCGGCGCGGCTGCAGGAGGAGGATTTTTGCCCCGGCAAAGGTCTCCTGTGACAGGAGATGCCAGGGTACAAGCGTCGTCTTGCCGGCTCCGGGTTCCGCGTGCAGCATCAGCAGGTTCCGGGTGGCCAGCGTGGCGGCGATCTCACTGAGGTGGGGATAGATGGGAAGAGAGCGAATCTCATCAATGTTCATGTTTTCAATTTAACACTTCTATCAGGCAAGAACAAGAGCCGGCGGGCGTGTGTTGGAAGTACAAGATAACTCGGGGAAAATAGGGAAAAAGATGGATTTAGAAGCGCATTTCCTGTAATAATCCGCAAGCTGATTTCATCGAGAATCAAAAAATACTGGGCCGGGAAAGGAGATCACCGATGACGGGAAAAACCGAAATCAAGAAGAGCTTCTGTGTGGGCTGCAAGGGGGAATGCGGTGTCTTGGTGCATGTGGAAAATGACCATGTGGTCAAGGCCGTCGAAGATCCGGAATGGCCGATCAAGGTCTGGCCCGCGACGGCGGCCTGTTCCCGGCTCAAGGCGGCCCGGGAATGGTTTTACCACCCGGAAAGATTGAACTTTCCATTGAAAAGGGCGGGCGCCCGGGGCGAAGGCAAATGGCAGCGCCTGACCTGGGACCAGGCTTTTGACGAGATGGCGGAAAAACTCCAAAAGCTGATCGAAAAGTACGGTCCGGAAACGCTCAGCTATACGGAAGGGACGACCTACAAGGGCGAATATTTCATCCGGGCGCGTTTCCTGAATTTGCTGGGCAACCCCATCAACAGCAGCGGCGCCGCCAACGTCTGCTTCTGGCCCCGCAGCACGATGGCCAATACGGTGGTGGGCATGTATGCGGAGAACTCGGTCAGCCCGAACACGAAATGCACCGTCTTGCTCGGCTGCGAGCCGCTGGTCAGCCGCCCCGGAGTGGCCCATAACCTCCGCCTGTCCGTGAAAAACGGCGGCAAGGTTATCGTCCTGGACCCCCGTGCCACCGCCTCGGCGCGCAAAGCCGACGTTCATCTGCAATTGCGGCCGGGAACCGATTGCGCCGTGCTCATGGCCATGATCAACGTGGTTATCGGCGAGGAGCTTTACGACAAGGACTTTGTTGCCAAGTGGTGCCATGGCTTTGCCGAATTGAAGGAAAGAATGGCGGTTCATACCCCGGAATGGGCGGAAGGGGTCAGCGAAGTGCCGGCCGAAAAGATCCGGCAGGCCGCGCGGGTATACGCCGCCAATCGCCCCGGCGCCATGGTGGAAGGAATGGGGATCGAAGAATCGACCAACAATGGCGAGATCCTCCACTGCCGCTGGATCTTGCCCGCCCTGGTGAACAACATCGACCTCGACGGGGGGGAAGAGTTGACGGGGCCGCACATGCAAATCCTCGGTCCCGGCGAACTGGAACCAAGGGTCGCGCCCCTGCCGCCCGAACAGGCGAGCAAGCAATTAGGTTCCGACCGTTTCCGGCTTCTGAGCTGGCAGGGCCAGCGGATAGTTACGCAAAACCTGCTCAAGACCTGGGGCAAGCTGCCGGCCCGGGAAGATATTTCGCACGGTCCGAGCACCATGCGCGCCATCCTTACCGGCAAGCCCTATCCTGTCCGGGCCTGCTTTACCACGGGCAGCAATCCTATGATTACCTCGCCCAATATCAAGCTGGTCTACGAGGCCCTGAAAAGCCTGGACCTCTACATCACCCTTGACCACTGGATGACGCCCAGTGCGGCGTTGTCGGATTACGTCCTGCCCTGTGCCTCCTGGATGGAAAGGCCGCTCCTGTGGGACTTCAGCGGTTACGGCCGCTACATGGGCGCGGGCGAGGCCGCCGTCCCCAAATCCATCCCGGGGGAATACGACCATCGCCTGGACTTCGATTTCTGGCGGGGACTGGGCATCAGGTTGGGACAGAAGGAATACTGGCCCTGGGAGACGCTGGAGGAATTTTACGATGCCCGGCTGAAACCCCTCAACCTGACCCACAAGGAATTTGTCTACCAGGTCCGTTGCCAGAGGAAACCGAATACCTTCCGGAAGTACGAAACCATGGGATTTGCCACCAATACGGGCAAAATCGAGCTTTATAACACCACCCTGGAGAAGCTGGGTTACGATCCGCTGCCCGTCTACCGGGAACATGGTGAAACCAGGGTGAGCCGCCCTGACCTGCTGGCGGAGTATCCCTTGACCCTCATGACCGGCGGCCGGATCCGCCAG
>Ga0082335_1009603_pt1 | contig 10350 bp, 8 predicted proteins | sample Subgrocontami58m_FD_72375 | JGI IMG/M metagenome (GOLD analysis project Ga0082335, IMG submission 72375) | Subsurface groundwater microbial communities from S. Glens Falls, New York, USA - GMW37 contaminated, 5.8 m (SPADES assembly) (version 2) ... | reverse complement strand
GTTCCGGTCCTGACCATCACGGGCGGCTCCGATCTGGCCGAACCCTTCAACGTGTCAACGCTCGAACATGAACCAAACACCGAACCCCGGCCGGGCATGGTCGTGGTGATCGATCCCGACCAACCGGGAAAGCTGAAGCTCAGCATGCAGTCCTACGACCGCAAGGTGGCCGGCGTGATTTCCGGCGCCAATGGGCTGGCCCCCGGCATGGTGATGAGTGCCGTCGGCAATCCTCACGTCGATGGCGACCATCCGGTCGCGCTCACCGGTCGGGTGTGGTGCCGGTGTGATGCCTCGCACGGGCCGATCCGACCGGGCGATCTGCTCACCACCGCTGACTCGCCGGGTCACGCGATGAAGGTCAGCGATCACGCCAAGGCGCAGGGCGCCATCCTGGGCAAGGCCATGAGCTCCCTCGATCAAGGCACTGGGCTTGTGCTGGTGCTGGTTACGTTGCAGTAGCATCTGGACGCATAGGGCTTGCAATGAAGACACTCTCTGGCAAATCAGCGTGCGGCCTGGCGGCGATACTCCTGGCGACCGCATCGGCGGCGGCGCAAGAAATCGATATCCGCATCTCCGTGAAGTACATTCTCGACGCCAACGGCGTACGCCCCTCGGGCACGTATTCCACCGACGCCAGCGTGCAAAACATTTTTACGCGGGTGAATCAGACGCTCCGGCGATGGAACCGCGGTTACCGCTACGTGCTCACCGAATTCCGCAACGTCTCCGGCTATTCGGCGTTCTTCAACATCGACTCGACCGCCGAGTATTACGCGTTGGAGGATTCCGCCGAGGATGCGGTCGTGGCGTTCTCCTGGCGCACCGACGCCGTGAACCTCTTCATCGTGAACAACTCCGCCGTGGGTGGCGGCGCTGCTGCCATTCCCACCGTCCCTGCCGACGCCGGGTATGAACTGGTGGTCTTCTCCGTTAACGTGAACCCAGCCGACGTGCTCTGGCTCCACGAGCTCGGTCACCACTTCAACCTGTTCCACACGTTCAACGACGACGGCGTGGCCGACACTCGTCCTGACCCCAACCCGTTCCAATGCACGATGCCCTTCCAATGCCCGCTCGGCGGGAGCATGGAATGCTGCTGCTCCACCAAGCAGACCCTGCTAACCAACGCCGCCAACGCCGGCGGCTGGAGCCAACAGGAGCGCGACGACATCCGCTTCAACAACATGAGCTATCACTGTCCGTTGACGCTCGACAACCTACGCATGACCGACGGACAGCTCGACCGTTGGACCGACGCCTCGCGAAGGCACTATTCCAACCAGGTGAGCGGGCTAACCTACTTCGTCAATTGGACCAACCTGACCGCGCCGTTCAACGGCTACAGCACCGATCCCTATGCGTTCGTGTCTAGCGCGGTGTCCGCCGCCAATGCGGCTGGCGGCGACATTGTTCTGATTCGCGGCGGAAACTACGACGAGTCCATGACCATCACCAAACCCGTGACCCTCCGCGCCACCCGAGGAGCCGCCACTATTGGACAATGATACGCATCCCACGACATAACAGCGCTCCCCCTGTGTGCCACTGTCTGTCAGCAGTGGATGGCGCGGATGCGTCCGAGCGCAAGTAATCATTAGGATCCGTATGAGACCATATCATGGTAACCAAACATAATGAGAACACACAACATACTCCCGACGCCGAACGACGATCATTCAGGTGGCGGCAGCGACGATGTCTTGGCGTCGTTGCCCTCGTGGCCGCTCTTTCCGTAGTCTTCACAATGGCCTCGCCGACCTCAGATTCAGTCGGCGTTGCGTTCGAGTTGAGTCGCATGACCATTGACACCGGCGGCGTGGCGCACAGCACCACCGGGAGCTTCGAGCTATCCGGAACGATCGCGCAACCCGATGCCGGGGTCATGGTCGGCGGATCGTTCGAACTCACCGGCGGCTTCTGGTTCGGGATCGAACCGGGCGACTGCGACGACGACGGCGCCGTCAGCTGCCACGACTTCGTTCCGTTGACCGACTGCCTCAACGGTCCCGACGCTCGTCCACTCATGATGAACTGCGCGTGCTTCGATTCCGACAACGACGAAGACGACGACCTGCGCGACTTCGCCCGTTTCCAACTCGTGTTCACGGGCCCCTGACGTCCGTTGCATGCCGCCCTCGAGGCCACGAGCGTGGCACTCACACGTCACGGGACGGGTTGGTTCTCGGACGTTGACGACGCGCGACGCGACACTCGACCCGGTCTGGAACGCAAATCCCTCTCGCGCGCGGAGGTAATAATGACGAGTTCCTGAGCTGCCCCGGGCAGGACAACACGTCCACAGGGAGGAACGCACATAGTTGCTCCGGCGCAGATTCTTTCGCTCACTTCGACCGTTTGGGTAAGCGAGGCAGCTTTGGTTCCCGCCGGAGCGGCATTGTTTTCGATGGATGCGAACACGTTTGCCAACCCCGTGGTTCAGGAGTTGGACGACGAATGCAGCATTCGCGCCGGTGGTCGCCTTGGGTGGGCGGAGGCCGTGGAGCTGGCGTTCCGTTTTGCGGTGGATCACAGCCACATCGTTCATGTTCGTGAATATCGTGGGCTGTTTCATATCTCTGGGCTCGAGCCGGACCAACTCGTGTCATTGGGCGGATGAGAACCGGCCACCGATGGCTTGAATTTGGTGCGGCATTCTCGGAATAGCATGCTTGCGAGTCCCTCAAGCGGGGGCCCTACACGGGCTGTGTCCGAGGCAGAGGCACATAGCAGATTCCGTACATGCGCGGCATTTGCAGCGTGCCCGGCACGTCGGCAATGATCCCGTGCGCGCGGCGAACAAAGTCAGCACCAGGCGGTTCGCCGAGCGCCCCGAAGACGTGCCGCAGGAGCCCTGAGGGCTGGACCGCCCGTGCTTCGTTCGACGACTTCTCACGCAGTTGGCACGCAGACGGGGCGCGGTTACTTCGTGGAATGCATATGAGTCCGAGACCGCCCGTGAGTCGTTCGGTCACTCGATGCGCCGCTGCAACCCCGCGCTCAAACGCAGTTTGCCGTCTCACAGAAGGTGGGGGGTTCGAACGTCCAGCCCCGACGGATGCGGCGCTCCTCGCGGGCCATCGTCCACCGCACATAACGGCCCACGAGCGGCGCCATGAGGCGCGACTTCAGTCCGAATTCGCCGTAGACCTCTTTCAGAATGCTCGAAATCTTCGCGGACTGCGCGGCGTTCTTGCGGTACCAATGTCGGGCCGCCCACAGGGCTCCGGCGTACATCGTGGCCAGGCCGCGGGTGTCCCAGGCGAAACGCTCGCGGATTCGCGGGACGGGATGATCCTTGTAGCGACGCCAACCCTGGAGCATCGTTCGCACCGTTCGAACCAGGCTGGGGCCATTCACCTCGAAGTCGCGATGAAAGGCGCGGAGCAGGAACTCGGTCTCCCGGTGATCGGTGATGTGGGCATGGCGATGTTTGAACCGGTACTGCCCGTGGGTATCGGGATGGTCCAATTCAGCGGAATCCAGGAGCTTGCCCGCCGCTTGAAGTTCGGCGTGTAAGGGCGTCCCGGGGAGCGGCGTGTACAACATGAACTGGTGGAAGTCGGCGTCGTGGTCCACCGCATGATCGATCGCTTCGTCGATGTTGTCGAGGGTGTGCTCCTCGAGTCCGATGATGGTGGAGCCGAGCACGCGGATGCCGTGGGCCTGAAGAGTCCGAACCAGTGCGAGTGTGTCCGTTCCCTTGAGCTTGCCATACTTCGAGTCCTTTCCTTCGAGGCCCACCCAGGCCCAGATGATGCCCAAACCCACCAACTGCTCAATCGCGTAGGAGTTCAACACGTTCGCCGAGGTGAAAACGTACAGCGCCCACGACTTGCCGTGCTCGCTCATCAACTCCAGCAGCCGCAGAGCTCGCTTGCGGTGCAGCAGAAAGTTCTCGTCCATGACAAAGAACGACCGCACCCGCAGATCTCGCTCCAGTTCGCACATGACTTGGAAGAGCTCGTCTCCGGTTTCGTAGAAATTCACGCAACGGCCCTTGCCGCCGAACATGGCGGAGGTCGAACAGAAGTTGCATCCCACGGGACAACCCACCGAGGGGATCAGCGTGGCGGCGACTTCGCCCGGTTTGACCGACTGGGTGATTCCGAGAATGCGCGTGCCTATTCCCGATAGAATTCGTGGGTGCCGAATGGGACGACGATCGTTTTCGCCGAGGAACCGGCGCATCCAGGCGACTCCCTCGCCCTTGACGATGTGGTCGGCGTCGATCAGCTCGTCCAGTTCCGGAAGGTTGGCGATGTGTCCGCCGACGACAATCGTCGCCGCCGGTGCGTGCTCGCGGATGAGTTCGCACATCTTCCGCACTTTCAAGACGTTGGGGATGATCGAACTGATCCCGATGATGTCATATTCGTTCGTTGTGATCTGCTCGATGAAGCGCGGCAAGTCTGGAAAATCGAGAAGCGTGCATGGAGCGTGGATATTGGCTTGGATCAGCATGAGCCCCCAGGAGCGGTGCGACATCCGTAGCGAGAACGGTCCCTGCACGCGCGTGACCTGGTTGTGCCACAGTTCCATGGAGGTGATCTTTCGGCTGCCGTACTCATCATCCTGGGCATACGGCCCGAACACGCTGGTCAGCAGAACTCGCGCGCGCGATCTCAATGGATGCACGGGATGGGCCGGGGCCGCGGAAACGGCTCTGAGGGATTGGGTTAATAGCATTTCAGAAAACTCCTAACGCTAACTGTGCGCGAAACTTCGCTCCACGAACTCCCCGTGACGACCCATCAACCGCTTGCCGCGCTCGTCCCAAATCCGACAACGAATCCCGATGTCTGCCCGGTCGCGACACTCAATTTTCGGAAATCCAGGCAGAACCGGACGACTCCCTCTCTCGGCGACGGATTGTGCAACGTAGCCTCCCAGCGACCTCACCGAATCGTCACCGTCAGGTGTCTTGGGTAGCGCTGGTTCGCCGACCTGGTCGAGCCACACAGCCGATGGTCGTTTCGCTTAGGAATTGTTGTTCCGCCTCGACCACTCGCTTCCATTGGTCATGGCCGCCACACGGGTTCAGATCACTGCAAACGGTGTTTCCGAAGGGACAGCGACGTCCTTCGGACCGCTCGAACGGGGCAAGGACTGCCACAAGCCGGATGCGCTCCGCTGGGCGACGCAACCGGAATCCACCGGTCCGCCCGGGCGTCGAAGCTAGGACTCCGGCGCGAGTCAGATCACCGAGAATCTTCTGCAAATAGCGGGCTGGGATTCGAGTGGCGCGCGAGATTTCGCGTCCAGGGATGGGCCAACGATCCTTGTTCTGCGCCAAGAAGATGAGGGCCCGTAGGGCGTATTCGCTCGAGCGGGTCATGTAATTCTCGCAGTCAACCAGAATCGCCTATTCTGATCGGAGGCGCCGGCCTGACAAGAGGCGATCTCCGCACACCCGGGTTGGTCAACCGTCTGCGGCGTGTTTGAAATCGAACGCACGGCGTGGCGCGGTTCTCGTCGCATCACCGAGTCGGTTCCCCTGGGCCAAGCGGGGCCCCTGGCGACGGAACCTCCTGGTTGAGATTCATCCACTGTAACCGCGCGATGCGTGCGGATGCTGCCATTGCGTCGCAGGCCAAGCGCCCGACATCCCAAAGATCGACGAAGACCCGGCCGCATCGAAGCAAGATGCCGTATTCGAGGATCTCTTCGAGCGATGCAAGGGATGGCGGCTCGAAGAGGTCGTTGCACGTCAATGACTCCATGACGCCGTTTCCGGCCCGCGTGGGAATGACCACGCAGCATTCCACGCCAGTGTCGAACGCGAACTCGATGGATCGCTTCGCCCAAATCACTCCGTCGGACTCGCTTTGGTACGGAAGGCGCAGCAGAATGAAGGCGCGGACTGGAATGTCGTGCGCGCTGAGGATTTTCACAGCCGACGCAAAGTCATCGGGAGTCATCTGCTTGTTCAGCTTGGCGAGCACAGCCCGATCAACCGTTTCCAGACCCATCGCCACCTGAAGCCGGGCGACGAGCAAGCGGTTGAAATCGAGGCAGCGGTCTCCAATCATCCGAGGATGACTCTCAACAACGACAGTTTCGAAAGGTGAAACCATCGTTGCGATCGTTGGGTAGTCGGCGACTGGAATAGCATTGGGGTCAAAGAAACTACCACTGTTGTACAACTTGATGTGTCGCGCGGGAGGCACTTGATCCAAGGCCCAGCGGATCTGCTCCGGGATGGCACCCAAAGGAACGGGCGCGTCCGTCGTGTTCTTCCAGAGATCGCACATCAGGCAACGAAACGCGCATTCCCGGTTGGTCAGGAACAGAGTGGCCACGTCTTCCACTCGTCCTTTGGCGGACCGCTCTTTCTCGACGAAGAACGCATACGGTCGCCGCGGGTCGACGACGTTCTTCGGCGCGCGGAGGCGGAGAATCGCGGCGTCGGACAAGTCGATCGTCGGCTCACTCGTAGATCGCATGGAACATCCGCCGATAGACCATCGGATCCGACGGGAAGAGCCGCTGGAAGCTGTCTTCCCGTGTCGCACCTTGCTGAAAGCGTCGCTTGGGGAACACCGGCATCGCCATCCCGGTGACCGCGCGGACGCCGCGCGAGACGATCTCACCCTTCAGTTGATATAGGCGATCGTGATCCCAGTCGGTCATCTCTACGAACGGAACGGCCTCGGCTACCGCGATGACGGACGGCGCCGTGTACGGGCTGAGAGTCACAAACCGGGTTTCCTCAGCGGGCGCATAGCACCGGGCGTAGCCGCGACTCTGTCCACCGGAGTATGTGAGCGAATGCTTGATCGAATCGACGCCCCATCCTTCTTGATAAAGCAACGGGTTGTTCAAGACGCTTCGAATCGTCAGTTCCGGGTTCTCCTCAATCGGGTAGTCCTTCAGGTTTTCATCGCCGCCATCACCATCGAGCAGGAACTTCCAGTCGGGGTAGCGACCGCGAATTCCGCGCAGGAGCGCCAGGTTGACCGCTGCGGCCTGCACGTCGAGCGGTTTGTAATCTTCGACGACTCGGATCGCCTCGCGCACGTCGACGTCGCTCGACGATACCTCGATCGGTTCGAGAAAGAGCTCGAGATCCAAGGCCCGAAGGAAGGCGCGGGCTTGCGCGAGATCAGCACTCCCACCGTCGACGGCCAAGGTGAACGCCTTCAGCCGCGCGGGATTCATGCGCAACGTGAGCACCGCGTGATAGGCAAGAAGGAAGACGGCTCCGCTGTCGATGCCCCCCGAAAAACACACGCCGATCGGCGCGTCCTCCGAAAGCGAGCGAAGCCATCTGACCATCTGTTCGTACACCGCACCGACGTACTGTGCGCCGATTGAAGCCGCGTCGGGCGCGAGCGTTCCTCGTTCCGGCGTGAAGAAACGCCGATAGATCGGGTTTGGATCGGGACACCCCACCAGACGCACCTCCATAAGGTAGTGCGCCGGAACCATCCGCGTGTAGGTCGGATGAAACTGTTCCTCAAGCCCCAACCGCTGCAGACAGCGATGGATGGCGTCGATGCGATTGCTCACGATCAGCACCGGTCCGCCGGCGCGCTTGGCGATGAAATAGCGCATGAGCCTTCCGATCGTCCGCGCCATTCGCACGGCGACGCCGTTCCGCCCGACCAACGCGAAGTGGCCGTCGATCGTGGCGATCTGCCGCGGGTCACCCCCGGCCACGAGCGCGGTCGCTTCCTCCGAACTCATGTTGTGAATTACGTTCCTCGACGCGTCCAGCAGATCGATCACACGGGAGACCGGCTGCGGCGTGACCATGAAATGCTTCCTCCAATCGGATCTTCTATCAAGGATCCCACGAATCTACGCCCGTCATCGGGCGCAAAGATTCGCGGCGATTACCTCTCGCTCAGCTCCTCACGTTCGAAAGCGGAGGCGATGGCTCCGGCCCCATTCTCGAGGCGCGTTCTCTCAATCAGCCAGGGAAAGCCCGCTCGGAACACTCTCCGGGATGTCCTTCACGAATAGCTCTCCCAACCGCGGGGAAGTCAGAGATTCGAGAAACGCTACGAGATCGGAAAACTCGGCGTCCGAGAGCGCGACAGCCTTAGTCTCTGCTGGATCGCTCACAGCGATGATTTCGGATAATTGCTCCGCTCGATATAAACTCTGCAACTCCTCCGGGAGTTTCGCGAGGTACGCTGCTGCGTACTGTTGAGCGGCGCCCCGAGGATCCAGCATGTGTCGGACTGCGTCCTCGAGGGCAACATAGGCTCCATCGTGCATGTATGGAGCCGTCGCCGTCACGTTGCGCAGCGGCGGTGTGCGGAATTTGAAGCGGTCCGCGATGTCCTCCGTGACTCCTTCTCGACCAAAATCGTGAAGGCCGTCCGCGCCGTGTCCCTTCCCGGGGCCGAGCTGTGGAATGACCCGGTTGTGAAACAATTCGTCGGTCAACAGGGGGCCCGTGTGGCACGTCCCACAATCGGCTTTGTCGAAGAACAGGATCGCGCCCCTCTTTTGCGAATCCGAAAGTGTGGAGTCGTCGCCAAGCAGGTACTCGTCGAAGGGGCTGTCGATAAGCGTCCAATGGTCGATCTCGAAGGCGGCCATCGCATTGGCGGCATGCGCGAACGTCCGTTCGATCTGCGGCGTTCCGGGATACGCCGCTTCGAATAGATCAGAGTATTCCGGGATCGCCTGGAGGCGATCCATGATTCCGGACCAGATTCCAGGTAAGTCATCATCCGCGAGGTCGGCGAGCTCATTGGTCCCGGCGCTTCCGCGCATCTCCGCGCGCGACGTCACGGGAAACATCGCCTGGGCGGCCAGCGCACTGTCCAGTCCCGGAAGGAGATTCTCGTGGGCGGGGGTTGAGAAATCACCATTCGCGTCGCGATGAACGCGCCCGTCCCAGAACAATGTGGTGAAATCGGCGCGATTAAACACATCGGGTGAATGCCGCGGAATGAAAATCGGATTGCCCTGCGAGTCCAGCGGCGCCGCGCGTGCCGGGCCGAGACCGCTGCCGCCAACTCCCTTCGACAGCGGCAACCCATCCGATGTGGACGCCGCCGGGGCATGGCACGTGCCGCAGGAGATGTCCCGGTTTCCGCTCACGATCTTGTCGAAAAACAAAGCTTGCCCCAGTCGCACCTTCGCGGCGTCAACGTCGGGTTTCACCAGAGGCGTCACTTGATTCGCCGCCAACAACGCCCGCAGTGTCGTGTCCAGGGAATCACCCTCGTTCGGCGGTTGCGGAACCAGATCACAGCCCGTTAGGCAACTCACAAGCGATAGGTACAACGCGATTCTAAGGCAGTTCATTCTACGCTCTCCTATGCTCCACGATTCTAGAAAACATCCGGCCTTTGCACCGCGATCCTCCGCCGCGGGAAATTCCTGCGCTGAGCGGGGTCGATCCATCGACTTCACGCGCTTTCCCTCATCGCGTTCGTTCCACTGGGTACCGGGGCGAATGGTCAAACCGAAGCTGTACGTCGACCGGCAGATCGGTGCGTATTTCCTCGGTTCCGTCCGGCCACACGATGCGCAGCCGATCCACGCGATTAGTTGGACCCATGCCGAAGTGAAGCGGAAGGTCTCCCTGGGACAGGTACGACGGGTTCGAACCGACGTCCGCCATTTGCGTGACACTTCCGGTCGTCAGATATGCCCGTGCGCCGATGGCGTTTGTGTTCGCCCCCGTTTGTCGCAGGAGGATCCGGCTCCAGTGTCCCGCGGGAGATGACACGTTCCGCAGGAGGATCGGCTCACCGCCGTGAACGGACAGAGCGAGGTCGATCCGCCCATCGCGATCAAAGTCCGCCTCCGCTCCGCCGCGGCCCACGAAGGGAAGGGCTAGGCGGGGGCAACTGCTTGCGGCGACATCGACGAACGGTTTGGGCGCTTGGTTCCAGAAGATGAAGGGCGACTGGGGAACAAGAACCCGGTCCCCGCCTTGCACTCTCTCGAACGTGTGTCCGTTGACCATCCACAGGTCGCGCCGTCCGTCGTTGTCGAAATCGACGAACCCGGCGGCCCAGCCCACCATGTCGAGACCGATTTGTCCGAGACCGAACTGATCGGCGGCGTCGAGGAACCACAAACGCCCGGCGGTCGATGGGTTCCTGTCGCCGATCAACATATTTCGGTAAAGGGCGTTCTCCTGGGCAATCCAATGGGTAATAAACAGATCCAGGTCGCCGTCATCGTCGAAGTCGGAAACGGCGAGGCCCATGGCGCTGCGATAGTCGGCGGACAGAGACGAGGCGCCGATATCCTCAAAGGTTCCGTCGCCGCGATTTCGGAAGACGCCGTTGAAGGACACGTCATTGGCCACATACAGGTCAGGCCAACCGTCATTGTCCATATCTATCCATGCCGCCGAGAGACTCTTGCCCTTGG
>Ga0082335_1009602_pt1 | contig 10351 bp, 9 predicted proteins | sample Subgrocontami58m_FD_72375 | JGI IMG/M metagenome (GOLD analysis project Ga0082335, IMG submission 72375) | Subsurface groundwater microbial communities from S. Glens Falls, New York, USA - GMW37 contaminated, 5.8 m (SPADES assembly) (version 2) ... | reverse complement strand
GTAATCCGGCTATCCAGAGCTACATACACGAAGATGTTACAGAACCTCGCCTGGGCCACCGGTTACAACGTAGTGGCCATTCCGCTCGCTGCCGGCGTAGCTTACGGGGCGGGAATTCTGCTCGACCCGGCCTTAGGCGCGGCATTGATGGCTGCAAGCACTATTGTTGTCGCTATTAACGCCAGGTTCATGAGGATGGAAAAGTCTACTGTGCCCGCGTCAGGGTAAATGTCCCGCTCAAGCCTCCCTGCGTATATCCCGATATATCAGCAGTCCACCAATCGCCGGTTATCGTCGTGTCCGTAACGTTTTTCGGACTTAGTATGAAACCTTTAAAACCGTTGGCCTGGTAGGTTGTTCCGCTTAGGACGTACGAATAGAGAGTTATTGGGTTCCAATTTTCTGAAAATATCCATATTTTCCCGTCGTAGCTGGGAGCGCTTACATCTACCTTCAATCCATTGATAGACCCGTTTACGATCATGTCGCCGGCATACCTGGTGCTTGTCACGGCCTGGCTGACAACGTTGGTACCGCCGTTCGCGATTCCTTTGCCGTAGATAAATCCTTTTCCGTTAAGAGCGTCAACCAGGCTGCCCGGTAACGTGAAATCAACCACAAAACTGTGGTTCATGGTGGCGGTCAGGGTATTAGGTGTCAGCTTGCTCGACCCGCCGAGATTCGCTCGCCATGTTTCCGAAGGATTGCACTTGATATTAATCCAGATAAAATCGGTCCAAAGCGCGTTAGTCATTTCAGGATCGCAGGTAAGATTAATGCTGGCGACCAATATCCCGATGAGATTGTCTCCCGCAGTGAGATTTATCGTCGTGTTGGCCGGTACAAGAGGATGCACCTTGCTGTAAAAATCATCATTTTGATAAATGCCTAAAACGAAAGCATTTAAAGATGGAGCGGGCAATAGGTAAATTTTCGTGCGATTAACCGAAACATTGTCCTCGTCTTTAATATTGTCCGCGTAAAGATTTCCTTTGTCATCGAGAACTTTGATATTGTACTTCGGAAATACGTTGTCGCCGATAGTTGTATCGGTTATTTTGCCCCAGAAATCACCTATCGTACTCCAGGGCAGATAAGCTCCGCCTTTGCCCACAAACGTAAAGGTGTCGTATAAGGCCCCGCTTTTGGGTTCGCCGGGGTCGGTATCGTACGGACCGAGCTTGCCATTTTTGAATGGGATGACGTGGCTGCCGCCCGGGTCGTTCGGGTCGGCCACCACGATACCATCCGCACAGCTATAAGCTATCATGCAATGCCCGGAAACGTTTCCGGTACTCTTATCCTTTCCAAACATCATGACTAATTGCGGCTGTTGGGTAATCGCCATCGCCGCCAAAAACGACCTGTAGGTCACTGTGTCCCCGTTTACGTTTGCACTAATAATCAAAGGCACGTTCGCCGAATAGTAAAAGGAATTGTCGTGGTATGCGTTGGAATTTTCGTAGGCCACCTGAACCAGCGACGCCAATCGAATCGCCTGCCTGTCGTCTTCAACTATGTCGGTATTATTACCGAGGTACCGGCCGGACAGCGGCAGCCCTTTACCTATACTGCCTACCTCGTCGAAATAGTACAATGCCGTCATGCTCATTCCGGTGCAAATGCCCTGGTTCGAGGTATAGACCGGCATATTATTAAACTCCCAATCGTCATAGCCCGGCGTGAAATCCGTCAGCGGTTTAACAGGCAGCTTACGCGCCACCAGCACTATTATCTGTATGGTTTTCGGGAAATTGTAAAAACTTACCCCGATGGTGCTCTGGTTCAGCGTCGCAGTCGGAACGGGTTCAAAATTTCCCGCCTCGTCAACCTCGAAAACCATCGGGAATTCATCGGCCGCATACTTTACGGTAATCTTTATCGAGACCGGGTTCTTAAAGGTTCCACCTGGTGAGGTTATCGTCACCAGGGGCGACCCGGGGTAAAAGTCAGCATTAGGGCTGAGGGCGTCTTGCGTTGTCACCTGGAAAGCCTGCGTATCGGTGAATGTATCTTTGGGTACCGTAATCTGCAAAGTACCCTGGAAATTGCCTGACAGGTTAGCGGTGACAGTCCCCCCGGCAGGACCTATGTTTTGTTTGACTATTTTTGGTAAGAGGTCGGGCGCTGCGACGCTAAGATAATCGTCGGTAAAGTTATAAAGCTTAAAATCGGCGAATACCGCTGAAGCTACGTCGGTGACTATTAAGCCGATCGTTCCTTTGTACAACGAATCGTCAGTGACTGTGGCCAGTCTTTCTCCATTGACATAAACTTCAATTGTCTTATTCAGGCGGGCGACCCTCAATTGGTTGGTGCTCCCGTCGGTTTTGATATATCTTGAGTACGTTGACGGTTGGACACTACTGTAATCTTCTCCGGTATGCTTCCAAATCGAGTAACGGTCACCCGCAATAGTAAAGGCATAATAATCATCTTTGTCATCGAACTGGAAGACAAGGCCAAAAGAGGAATTTGTTCCGTTTGAAGAAAGGAGCCTGGCACCGATTTCTGCTACAAAATTTGTCTGCTGAGGGACATGATTATTTTTTACCGGAAACACGTAACCCGGTAAGTTAATAGACATATGGTATCCGCTATCTTTATAAAGATAGGTTAGATTGCCGGATGCGCCGATTGGCCACCCGCTCTTATTACTGGTGAAGTTGTCAGCGTAGACTAGCTTCAAAGAACTGGAAGCAATTACCGGTAGCGGCTCCGGGCTTGAAGGTTTAGTAACATTGCTGCCCGGTACATTGCTGGAAACGTTTTGTGAAACGTTGCCCGTTGTATTGTGAGAATTTTTGTCCGGAGCGTTTTTCGAGAGATTGCCGGACGGGTTGTCCGGGATTTCACCCGGTTTGTCACCCGTTACCTTTGTTGAGTTGTCGCCGGGAGTAGATTGGGTGGCATTTCCCGTAGCGTTGTTTGAAGAGTTATTTGAAGGGGCTTTGGATGGGTTTGACGGAACACAACCGTTCATCAGCAATGTGACGGATAGAACAGAAACGACCCAGGCGTATTTTAGTCGCGTTTGTCGCATCATGCTGCGCCTGCCTCCACCCTCGGTTGGTTAGGAAAATATAGCAGAATAACCGCTGTCAAGTAAAGGTCTCCGGATACATGCAGTCTATTGACTTTTAAACAAGTTGTGTATATCATAGAGATATCACTTAGATATCACAGGAGGAAGGAATATGTCTGAAAAGTCTGCCAAAGTGTTGAACGGGGACATGATGCTCGTCGTGGGCATCGTCCTAACGTTGCTGACGGCTGGGGCCTTTTTCGTCAGCGGCAACAACGAGGATGGGGTGTTAGCTTTTATGTCAATAGTACTCATGCTCGCCTCGATATTTGTTTATTCCGGTTTGTTCATTGTAAATCCCAATGACGCCAAGGTGATGGTACTGCTCGGCAGCTACGCCGGGACAATAAGAAATTTCGGCTTCTTCTGGGCAAATCCCTTTTATGTGAAAAGGAAATTCAGCCTCCGGGCACGTAACCTTAGCGGTGAAAAGCTCAAGGTTAATGACAACCTGGGTAACCCCATCGAAATCGCCGCGGTTATCGTCTGGAAAGTTGAAGATACCTTCAAGGCGGCTTTCGAGGTCGATGACTTCGAGCATTATGTCGTCGTCCAGAGCGAAGCCGCCGTCCGGCATCTCGCTCAATCTTACCCCTATGATTCTTTTGAGGACGAAGGATTGGAGCAAAAGATGACGCTTCGTTCCGGTGCCGATCAGGTCAACAAACTTCTTGAGGAAGAGCTCCTGGCACGCCTGAGCCGAGCCGGCGTCAAGATTATCGAAGCAAGATTATCCCACCTGGCTTACGCTCCGGAAATTGCCGAAGCGATGCTGCGGAGGCAGCAGGCAACCGCAGTGGTCGCTGCCCGGACGAAAATCGTTCACGGTGCCGTCAGCATGGTCGAAATGGCTCTCAAACAACTCTCGGACAAGAAACTCGTCGACCTTGACGAAGAGCGGCGAGCAGCCATGGTCAGCAATCTGCTCGTCGTCCTCTGCAGCGAATCGGCCGCTTCACCGGTGATAAACACGGGCACGCTTTACCAGTAAATGGGAGGCCGAAGCCCGATGAAACGGCAACGCAAGAGCTATCTGCTGCGCATCGAGGAAAGTCTTCTGGACGATCTCAACCGGTGGGCGAGTGCGGAGTTCCGCAGCGTGAACGGGCAGATCGAACTGGTCCTGAAACGGGCTATCGAAGATTGGAAAAAGAGCCAGGGTTCCCCAAAATCAGGGGTGTAGATCGCTTTTCCCTCTAGTCCCAGGAAAGGGCAGGCTTCGAAACACCACGGCCTTAAGGCCGTGGTGTTTCGCTAATTCCTGCTTCAGATCAAAGATATTACGCAGCAGCCCAAACACCCCCAGAACGACAGGGTAAGCGACAAAAACCGTCTCCATACCCGTTGCCCAGGCAACCAGCGTAAGCACCAGCAAGCCGGTACCGACTGCTAATCCCGTGTTTCGCGTTAGTAAAAAAATCATCGCGATAACGACAAAACTGATACCAAATTGCTCCGGCATGACGGCAAGCAAAACGCCCAGTGTGGCGGCGGCACCCCGGCCGCCCTTAAATTGAAGGAAAACGGGCCAGTTATGCCCGGCAACGGCAGCAATACCACACAACATCACCACGAACAGCGGCATCCCCATGGCTCCCGCTGTCAGTACCGCCAGGGAGCCTTTAACCACATCGAGTACCAATACCAACAATCCGGGCAGAGTCCCGGCTTCCCGCCAGGTGTTCATCGCACCGACGTTGCCGGTCCCGGCCCGCCGAATATCGATCCCCCGGGTAAAGCGGGCAATAATATAGGCGAAAGGCACCGAACCAAGCAGGTAAGCTATCAAGATGGCAATAATTTCTTTATTAAACATGCCTGCTCCTAAAGATGCGTCTCTTTCATTGTAGAACGATTTGAAAAAAAATGTATCGCCTGCCGCGCAGTATTTCCAATTGCAGCTTGACTACGCTTTTCTCGTCGGGTCCGGGAGCAAACGATTTGCACTTTTCCGCATTCCAGAGCATATCGCTGCCCGTGAGAAACCTACGCATAAGCGTCCCTGGAAAAACGTTATGAATCTGTGACACTTCCGTCGACAAATTTATAACTTTGTTATTGACCTGCTGTTAGAATTAAATGGTCGGCAGAGGAGGTGAGGGGCGATGTAATGAAATTCCGCAAATTGGTTTTCCGAAAACCCCACAAACCATGATTCAAAGGCATTCTCTCGACAAACCAAAGATTATTAAAAGAAACCGCCATATTAAGGAGGATACGACGATGATGACAAGACAAGAGACATTAAACGATATAACCAAAATGCTCGGCTCGGTACCGGGATGGCTGGCAAAACTGGATGGGGAGCAATTGGAGCATGCCTGGGCAAACCAGACCTGGTTTATGAAGGACACGAAGCTTTCCGCCCGGGATAAAGCTCTGGTCGCTTTCGGTGCCGCATCCGCAACTCACTGTCCTTACTGAGTCCCATTTCATACTGAGCAGTTGCGGCTCAGCGGAATGACCGACGAACAGATAACGGAAGCAGCCGGCGCAGCGCAGCAATCGAACGGGGCAAGCGCCTACCTGCATGGAATCGGCTACAGTGTAGACAAATTCAAGCAGGAACTGGATGCCGCTATAAAGCATATCAAGAGCCAGAAAAAAGAACCGGCGATGGCGCCGAGATAATTCGCCCACCTTGGAGCGAAAACATTAAAAATCCGCAAAGAAAGAGCCTGCTCCGCGTTACCAACGACCGGGCAGGCTCTTTGTTTTAGTCCAGAGTTCAGGGTATCACGTGCCCGCCGAGGCCGGAAGGCAGCGTTGTAACGATCACTGATACTTTCGTGGCAAACGTGACCGGTTGTCGGATCCCTCCAGGCGAAGATAAAAGGGAAATAAGGGACTTTAACTCCCGTATTTCCGAATGTATCGTTAAATAGCGATAAATTTCGTTATTTTGTTACAGTAATGTAATATTTTTTTATTGTATGTTTCGGTAAAATCCTCTTTAATACTCCCAAAGGACTATTTATGCCAAACTCTGATGAAAAAAAGAAGAAGCGGGTACTGGTCGTCGACGACGAAACTGCCATTCTGCGAATTATCGACACCAGCCTGCGGTTGATGGGTTACGATGTGATCACCGCCGGCAGCGGCAAAGATGCCTTGAAACTATGCGAAACCGAAAAGCCCGATATTATGCTGCTCGATATTTTCATGCCCGGCATGGACGGGCTGGAAGTCATGGAGATATTGCGGCAAAAGTCAAAGATGCCCGTCATCATCTTGAGCGCTAACAGTTCATCGAGGGAGATCGCTTTGCGATTGGGGGCTGACGACTTCGTCGCCAAACCCTTTACTCCCGAGCAAATGGAAAAGAGGGTATCGGCGGCGCTGGAAAAGAAATAAAGCCCTTGTTACTTCCTTAGCCCCCAATCCCAAGTCTCCAGTCCATGGTCTCTTTAATCTTTCGGGATAGCTGATTACTCTTTGCTGAAAGCTGTAAGCTTTTGAACAAATGAACCTTTTTGTACACTGTTGCATATAGACGTGCAGTGGTAATATTAAAGTGAACAGTATTTATATAAAAGGATGGAGTCGCTATGAAAAATATCTTGAAGTATGGTGGCTGGGTGGTGAGTATAGTTCTACTGGTCGTGGTTATCGTCGTTTATACCGGATGGAACAAAGCGAATGCCGATTCCAAAGCCCAGGCCGATAATTTTACCGCCAGCTACAATGCTTTGGTTGCCCAGAACACGCAGCGGGAGGCTCAGTGGCAAACCAGCCTGACTACCTTGAATTCAACCTGGGCTGCTCAGTATGCACAAGCCCAAACTAATGCGAACACTACTGTCAACGCCGAAGTCGCCAAAGCTGTAGCGGCTGTGAATACCCAATGGCAAGCGGCTCTGAATGCGGCTGTAGCTAACGCCTCAGCTCAGCGTGACGCACAGTGGCTAATTACGACGAATACTACTGTGAAAAATGCGTTGGCAGCACGTGACGCACAGTGGAAGACCGCTTTGGCCGCCGCCAACATTACGGCGAACCTAACCGTTAATTAGTAATTGCGAGAGTGCCCCGAGCAAATCGGGGCACTCTTTACCCTAGCTGTCATTCTGGACCCGCCTGTCCCGCATGACCGGATAGAATCGGGACAATTTAATCAGTGATCCGGAATCCAGCAGTTTGAAACTTGGAATTTTTCCTTTGGATCTTGTTTGGTATTTGTTTCTTGTTATTCGGAATTTGTTTGTATCTTGTATCTTGGTATTTGGTTATTCGTCTTTAGCTATTAGAGTTTAGCTTTACCCAATATCCGAATGAACCTTCTTACCTCAAACCGCATATATTTATATCGGGAGACACAAAAATGATGATCGACGGAAGCCCCCCCCTGGTATTATGCCTTTTATTTAGGCACCATTTGGAGCCTAATGATTATTGCGATCGTTATCGCGGGTTTCATCGTTTTCTTGGTGAGGCGATTCAGGAAAAAGAAGACTAAGGCGACAATTTATTGGGAAAGGTTCGGTCTTGGTGCCGCTTTGTTCTTCCTTCTGGGTTATCTGCTTTACTTTCTGTTGTTGATGCTTTGAAACTCTAGCAAACACTTCCGCTATCTTAACGTATCGAGAATCGTGCCTGCCACGACTTTTATCCCATCCGGGGAAAAACGACATTTTACCATACATTATGTCATTCATGTAAATCAGGGCGAAACGGCGACATTTTCCGGTTGACACACAGTAGAACTGGTGTTCTATTATTTGCTTAAAAACATCGGGGTGTCATTCCGGCCCCGTATCGGAGTTCGGGGTAAACTCAGCCGGAATCCAGAAATGTAAATATTTCCTCTCGCGCAGGGAGCTAGAAACAAGGTAAAGGCATGAGAACGTTATCCGCGACACTCCTCGCCACACAGAAGGAAGCCAGCCGGACGCCCTACGTCGCGGTGAAGGCATCGAACAAGATCGCCGGTATCGTCCGCCTGGACTGGGAACGGCTTTACACCGGCAGCGAGGACGATTACTACCACGCCGCGACTATGCCCGGAGACGGCTCGCTCGTCCGGGGAAGAGTCCCCCCGCCTGCCGATGGACGCAAACTTTACCGACAAAGGGTGACCAGCCCCGGCCCAACCAGCGATTTCTCGCCGTGGACTTACACCGGCCAGTACAACGTAGTCGTTACCGCCGCCGCTTCGCATGGGGCCGAGGTTTCCATTTTCTGGACTAACTCCAGCCGGGAAATCCGGCGAATCGTGAGCACCGACGATGGGGCGAGTTGGGAAAGTCTGGAGTTGATCGACTACTCCCCGACGACCGCCATCTACGGTATCACCGCCGCTTACAAACCAAACGGAGACCTGGCCCTGTTTTTCGCCGACCAGTCCACACTTTACATCAAGAAACGCGTCAGCGGCTCCTGGCAGGCAAAGGCAGCGTGGGACAAGTCCACCGGAGATCTTTCGGGCGCCGCCTCAGTTTATTCCGGCGACTGGAACCTTATGGTCACCGGCAAGGATACCACCGGCAACTTCAAACTGTGGAGCCTGATCTATGGCGACGGCGGGGACGTGACGACCGGTACGTGGTCGGCCCTCAAGGAATTTGCCTTAGCTCCGTCCGACGGTAATTTCGAATACGCTCACGCCGCCATGGCAAAACCCGACGTTTTCCGCTGCTTCTATATCGAAAGGTTTACCGGCAACGAAACCTACAGCCGCCCCTTCTGGTCGAATACCGTATTAGATGCAGCTTTTACCGACAATCTGTGGCGCGAACCTGCCCCTTTCGATCTTTCCAGCCAGTACGGGTTGGCCGTCACCTGCCACGGCGATTACTGCTTGCTTTCTTCTCCAAACGGTGTATGGCGGGCACCGCTGGCAGAGCAAACATTAGACCTTACCGCCGATGTTTTGTCCGCGCACCTGGATCTCGAACCAAATCAGGGAGAACTCACCGTCGCACTCCGCAACGACGACGGCCGCTATGCTCCCGGCGCTTCCGTATTGCTAAACACCGGATGCCAGATAGACTTCAGTCCCGGATACGCTACGTCGTCGGGAAATGAAGCAAGCACCGGGATCACCTTCAATCTTGAGGCAACGGAGCACGTCAGTTCGGGAGGCAAAGCCGTGGTTTCACTTCACGCTGCGGACGGATGGCAGACGGTCGGCCGCTGGCGGGCGATACACCAGTTCCGCTGGAACGATTCGTCCGGCGAAATATGCGTGAAAGATATTCTGGCCTTCGTGCTGGCCCGTGCCGGTTTGAGGCTGGAAGTGATCTCCCAATCTGACACAGCGGCCGGCTTTTGTCCCGACTTCAGCATAAGCCCCGGCGACGCCGGAATCGCAATTATCCGCAAGCTGCTGTCTTTTATTCCGGACGTGCTCTTCGTTGAAGGGCAAAAAGCATTTCTCATCTATCCACAGCCCGGAGACGATTCAGCTTACAGCTATGGCACCGACCATCCCATCCTGGAAGGGACGTACCGCAGCGGTGCGTTGGCATTCAACCGGGTACGGGTGGAGGGTGAGGACGGCAGCGGGCTTACCGTTCTCGCCGACAGCTTTGAGTGGGATGAAATAAACCGTGCCGGTGAGCGTCCGGCTCAAGTCACCGACCGCAATATCGGCACTGCCGACGCCGCCCACCTTCGGGGAGAGGCTGTTCTCAGCAAGGCAGCGATCGGGGCGGACGCCGGCAACATTCTGGTGCCGGTCAACTGCGGCCAGCAGCTTTGGGACGTAATCGATATCACCGACGAACGAGCAGGGCTGGTTGCGGTAAAGAAAAGGGTCGCGGGGATAAGCATCGTTTATGACACACAAAAAGGAGACTATTGGGAAAGGATGAGGATGGGAGGAGTTTAAGAATAAATTCCAAGATACAAGACACAAGTTCCAAACAAACTATTCCGTGCTTGTCTGTCCCGCACTTTAGTCGGGAAGACGGAATCCAGCGGACTGTTCTCTCTTTTGTAAAGAGGGACTAAGGGAGATTTAGTAGAGTCTGTCCTGAGTTTGTCGTAGGGTTTTCCCGTGTGGTTCGACAGGCTCTCCAACGAACACGTTTTTTACATTTATGTGGATTGCTTCGGTTCGGCTCGATGCCGAATCTCGCAATGACAAATCTGGGGAGAATCGAATGAGCATCCGTAAGGGGATATTAAAGAGTTTCAATGGGGGCAATTACACCGCCACGATTCAGCTCGCCGGCAGTCTCAAGGTCTACCTCGGCGAAATTACGGTTGCCCGCAATCTTCCGCCGGAGGAAATGGTCGCCGGGCGGAAAGTAGTGGTGGTATTCT
>Ga0082335_1009600_pt1 | contig 10352 bp, 10 predicted proteins | sample Subgrocontami58m_FD_72375 | JGI IMG/M metagenome (GOLD analysis project Ga0082335, IMG submission 72375) | Subsurface groundwater microbial communities from S. Glens Falls, New York, USA - GMW37 contaminated, 5.8 m (SPADES assembly) (version 2) ... | reverse complement strand
AGTATGATTAGTTTACAAAATTTTTTTTTTTTTCTTGTTATTTATATATAAAAAAAAACATTTTTTTTACGTGTTTTTTTTTTTTTTTTTTTTAAAAAAATTCTCCCTTTTTTTTTTTCCCCCCCCCCCCCCATGTGATATGCCCGATGAATTCGCCAATCTCTTTGCCGGGATAAAATTCCCCCGGATCAGCGCCATTAAGAATAATGGCATATCTTTTAGGAGAGTCTAAATACGGGTGAATGTTTTCAAAAACAAAATTGCTCTGGTAAACCGTAACATCAGCATAATGGTTAAGTTCTTTTATATACGCGTGTTTTTTTCTGCGGTAATCATCCTCATTTTCTTCAACATGCTCGTCAAGGCGGTGGATTATGAAGCACCCCTGCATCTTTGCCTTTTCTATCGTTTTAATCTCTGCCTTGTCCGCAATTATTATTGCCTTATCTGACTTGAAAATATTATGTACAATGTGGTGTGCTGTATTATTTTCTTTAAGCCACTTCTGGAAATTATAAGAAAAGGTATTGGAGCCTCCGCCTCTTTTGCTCGGGGAAATGGAGATAAAGATATTGGTTCTGTCCCTGCGGCGCCTGTTGAACATTGGCAGCGTGCGGAGATTCCGTATGAGCGCCCTCACTTCCACCTCAGGCAGTTCTTGCAAATATCAGGCTCATTGTCAGGGGACTTTTTATAATCATCCGCCCTTTTTCTAAAATCCCTGTATTTCATGCCGTCCCATATTTCATTTAAACTCTGCTTCAGCAGATTCCCCATAATCTCCCTGCCGTCAACATCATAACAGCACGGCACGACATCCCCGTTCCAGTAGATTCCAATCTGATGATATATGTCCTTGCAGGGCTTTGGATGATACTTTGACCTGTAAGCAGGATTTTGAGGTGCAAGCTCAGGCACGGATTCCCTGAATCCTTTTGTAAAAAAATGAACGCCTATTTCCTCAGCCATTTTTTTTGCAGTTTCAACTTCGTGTTCATTATTTTTTAAGGCAAGGAACTGCCACTCAATGCGCGTCTTTTTCCCTCTGTGGGCCAGGACAGTTTTCTTCATGTTCTCATACACCTTTTCAAATCTGCCGCCGACCCTGTTTTGCCGGTAAGTCTCCTCTGACGCCCCGTCAACCGAAAACCTGATGAGGTCTGCCTCAGCCTCTGCAATCTCTGAAATATTTTTATCATTAAACGCCTGACCGTTGGTAAAAACCCCGACCTCAAAACCGTCTTTTTTTAATTCCATTGCAAAGCGCGGGGTCAGTTTATTTAAAAATGGCTCGCCCTGAAAATGGAGATAAACCTTTGTAATGCCAAATTTCTTTAATTCACCGCGGATAACATTAAATGTCTCTTCTGTCATAAAGCCAAAAGTCCGCGTCATTAAATTGTGCGCCGCGCTGCCGTGTTTTTTCGTAAGCTCATTCTGCATGCCGACCAGACAGTATGGACAGTTCAGGTTGCAGTTATTGGTTGTTTCCAGAATAACCTGAGTCGGCTTTTTAAAAATCCGCTCACGAATTTTTTTTGTAATATTTAATGAGAGCATTATTACTCAATACAAAAACTGCAATTAACCACTGCGCACACAGAGAAAAACCTTTAATAATTAGTAAGGAGGCAGGGATGCATGTTCTCCTCAGGTGAATCCGCCGAGGCGGAAAAAAACTTTAGAGCAACACATTGGCAAGGAGGCAAGGGGTGGAAAAAGCTCTTAGGGCAATACCTTAAACATGTCATGCGGCAAAATGAAAATGTATAATCTTAGCCGGATCAGACCTTTCACAATTGCCCATGACATCCCAATAATAAATCATTGCATTCCTAAGAGATTTTGATGCCCCTTGCCTCCTTGCCAAGTTAACTGCATTTTTTAAAAACAACCACCATATTCCCGCATAAGTGAAAAATTTCTTCAAGTTTGGGATGAATCAGGCAGATATCAAGCAGGCTTCCTGCCTTGCCAAGCAGTTTAAGAAAAACGCTCTGCGGTGAACTTACAGCTTCCTCCCATGACGCTCCTGCTTTTCTCAGCAGGCGTCTTCTGAACAGGCCTCTGCCGGTGGCAGGCCTTGAGTAAATATTATTGGTGTAATCAATCTGCATAAGCCTGAATCCAAATTTCTCAGCATATGATTTCAGCGCCTTTGCGCGGAAAAAATGCAGGTGCCTGGGGATATCCTCTTTATACGCCCATCTGGACCACAGGCTGTCTCCGTTTGGAACCATAAAAATAAAAATACCCTTATCCTTTAACAGCCGATTGATGCATCTGAAATATTCCGAAGGATTATGGATGTGCTCCATGACCCCCCAAGCAGATATGACATCAAAAAATGATTCTGAGTAAAAGCGGTTATAAATCTCCGGGAGATATCCATGCCGGATATCAATATTTTCTTCCTGATACGGCGAGTTGATAAAATCAATGCCGTGACATTCCCATCCCTTGTCCTGCAGGGTCTTAAGCCATCCGCCTCCGGCACAGCCCACATCAAGTATTTTACCTCCTTGAATTTTTAGTAAATAAGCCGCCTGTTTAAGATACCGCCTTGTCTGCTTCGGGTCTGATGCACTGCGTCCGGCATAATAGCTTTCAGGATAAACCTGTGAAATAGTCCCTATTGTAGGACGCGGGGATAAAAACCTGTGCCCGCACTTTAAACACTCTCTGGCAGAATATTCCCGCTCATACCGCCTAAGCCTTAAATCAGGCATAGAATAGAGAATCTTTGATTCACTGCCTGCGCATAAATCACATTTTGCAGTTTCTAATTCAATGTTTGCTGGTTCCTGCGGCATTTAGTTGGTAAAAAAAATGGGACGAGAATGAGCTAAAATACTGTATCCTGCCTTCTTGATAGTTATAACCGGTACTTATTGCGGGTTAATATGTAATCTTCTTCTGTATTAACTTCTTATCAATCGGGATTCCGGCTAATACCTTAGCGATTTTCTCCCCGGAATCACCGACGCCGTAAGGGTTTTTGGTTCTTTTGCATTTTGCGAGGAATTTCTTGTCATACAGTGCTTTCTTTAGCGCGCGCATTATCTCCTGTTTATTATATCCGGTGTCAATTACATTGCCTGCCCTTAACCTGCCGTCCTGCCGGGTTCCGATATTTACGGCAGGCACGCCGAATGCCGGCGTCTCTTTTATCCCGCTTGAAGAGTTGCCGGCGCAGCAGCCGCCGTATTTTTTGCAGAGATTGAGTATGCCATGATAAAAATATCTGCCCAAGTGAGGAATAACCGCTATGTTCTTCAGGTTCTCCTGCCTTAGTTTTTTCAGCTCTGAAATAATCTTCTTGCCGCCTGCATCATTATTGGGATATGTGATTATCACCTGCGTTCCTTTTCGCGCAACAAACCTAAGTGCTTCCAGCGAAGGCCTCACCTGCCTTACTGTCTCGTCAACCTCCGTTGTCACAGAATGCTGTGTAAATAAAATTATAGGTTTTTCCCCTGTGACCCCGAATCTGCCGGAAATTTCTTTTTCAGTTGCAAATTTTTCTGCCTTTATTAAGTCAATGACAGGAAAGCCCACGTTAAAAATTCTCCACGGCTCTTCGCCAAGCCTTCTGATTCTGTCTGCGGCTTCTTCATTGGTTGTAAAATGAAGATGCGATAATTTCGTCATGGCATGCCTTACGCTGTCATCAAGCGCCCCGCCCTCAGTAATGTCTCCGCCTTCTATGTGAGCAACCGGTATCCGCATCTGGCTTCCTGCAATAACTGCGGCAAATCCTTCAAACCTGTCGGCATAAACCACCAGAAAATCCGGCTTCAGCTTTTCCAGTATCCTGCTCAGATTTATTATCACAGACCCTATTGAAGATGCGGTCGTCAGCAATTTATCCCCGCTGAAGTCAACCTTTACTTCTTTATAAACTTTAAAGCCGTCTGCCTTTATCTCTTGCTTTGAATATCCGAATTTTTCATCAAGGTGGGCGCCCGAGACAAGGAGATAAGACTTCAGCGCGGGATGCTCATCTATTGCCTTTATTACCGGATAAAGAAGCCCGTACTCTGCCCTGTTGCCCGTAAAAATCGCTATCCTCCTCATCTGCGCGCCTCAATAATATGTCTCATGGTTTTAATAACTCCTTCTTTAATATCAACTCTCGGCACCCACTCGCAAAAGCCAGGAGGGAGCGGCTTTCTTTCCGGTATATTACTTTTCATGCTGTATTTCTTTGCCTTGGCGAGTTCTTTTTCCTCAAACGAAACGCCTGATTTAAGCGCCTCCTCAACTATTATCTTCGCCACTTCATATAATGAAACGCCCTCCATGCCCTGCGCTTCACAAATATTGGAAATTTTTGAATTCTGCAGTATATGGCATATGACATCAACTGCATCGTCTATATATAAAAACGGTATCCTGACTTCGCCCTCAAATTTTACCGGATACTCGCCTTTTAACGCCCTTGCAATAAAATCCTGCACCGCAGTCCCCTCTCCCTGACCGGGCCCGTAGATATTTGCAAACCGCACAATATTCACGATTACATCGGTAATCTTTGATGTGGTCTGAAACCATAGTTCCGCAATGTATTTACTTATTGTGTATGGATCCTTTTCAGAAATAACGTCTGTGTTTGACACTCTTATTGAAGAAGCAAAAACTATATTTTTCACCCCGCTTCTCCTTGCCGCTTCCATTAAAGATGATGATGTGAGAATATTTGACATAAAAGCGCCGTAGGGGTTACCCAGGCATGCATATCTGGCGCTTATCCCCGCAAGATGAACTATTGCATCCACGTCCTCAAGGTTCTGCTCCAGTAAATCAATGTCATTGATGTCAAACCTTGTAAAAGTGTAGCCCTTAACTCCGTCAAACCCGGCAGGGAATGCCTTGTTGTCCGGGAAAAAGGTATCAAACAACCTGACATTAATCCCGTCAGCTAAAAGACGGTTGGTCAGATGACGGCCTACAAAACCGCAGCCGCCTGTTATGGCAACAGTCTGCAAAATCTCCTCCCATGCGAGTTGTTTCTAATAAACATCTTCCCAGCTAATCGTCTGGTCGGTGTTTATATTTTTCTTTGCTTTTTTGCCGATAACATTGTTAAGTTCATTGGCAGGTATTCCGCTTCCGGGCCGTTTTACCCAGACCGCACCCTTGGTAATTACAGTTTCTGCCGGAATATTCTTAAGCGATACGACACTTTCCCTGAAAAGCTGCTGCAGTCCCTTTTCGCCTTCTGTCAGTGTTTTACTGCCTTTTAAACCATTTTCAATTGCCCTTATCCCCTTAACTAAATCCGCTAATTCATCAGGCTCTATTGAGGACTGCTGGTCAGGTCCGGGCCATTTTCTGCTTGCCGTAAAATGTTTCTCCACAGCGCAGGCTCCGAGCGTGACTGCGGCAAATGCCATATAATTCCCCTGACTGTGGTCAGAAAATCCAACCGGGATTTTAAATCTTTCCCTATATTCATTGATCGTTTTAAGAAAAACATTCTTATATTCAGTAGGGTACTGAGATGTGCACTGCATAATCATCAGGGGGACGCCTTTTGACTTAAGCATATTAACCGTCGTCTCCGCTTCATTAACAGTGCTCATGCCTGTTGAAATAATCATGGTTTTTTTCTTTGATGCCGCATATTCAAGAAACGGCATGTTTGTAAGCTCGCCCGAGCCGATTTTATACGCATCTACCCCGACCTTTTCCAAAAGGTCTACGGCCTCTTTTGAAAACGGCGTGCTCAGAAAAATTAATCCTTTTTTTACGGCATGCTCTTTCAGTTCAAAATGCTGGTCCAGCGTCAGCTCCATTCTTTTAATCAGGTTAAACAGGGATTCGCTGAGGTAAACCGCCGTATCAGAAACATTCAGCATCTCTTTGTCCGCAAGATGAGTCTGAAACTTTATGACATCCGCGCCCGAATCCGCAGCCGCATCAATAAGGTCATGCGCCCTTTTAATATCGCCGTCGTGATTTATTCCTGCCTCGGCAATAATCAGCACAGGTTTACCAGCCCCGACTGCTTTTTTTGAAATCATAATTTTGTCCATTTTCAATCCCCCCCTGAGTTTAAATAAAGTTCAAATATTATTTCCCCAGAATCTTTTTTTCGTACAGTCTCTCAACCATTGTAAACTGGTCTTCGGTATCTATGTCGTAGCTTTCCTCCTCGGGCATAGGGAATAAGTACGGGTCGCCGGGATTATTGGGCCAGGGCTTGAGGTTATCAATCATGTACTGCCGTTCGTAGATGTGAAATGCATGAGCCGCTTCATAGAGCCATTCTGAGATTTTAGTATCAACAAGGGCGTCTTTATTTGTTACGGAATAACCGTCAGGCGTGTAAAACCACCCCCGTTTTCTGACAACTGATGTAAGGGAATTATTTTCTATGGATAAAAACGCGTTTAGCGCGTCATAAATTGTTTTCACTGTCAGAAAGGGATGTGAAGGGTTTATCCACATCACCCATTTAGTGCGGATCTGGTGCAATGCCTCAAAAATTTTCACCGGGTCTGACGACGCCAGCGATGATTCGGCGCTTCTGTGAATAATTGTTATATTTTTAAGCTTTTGCGCCTTTTCAATAAATTCCTCCTCATACGCCCCCAGATAAACATTGCAATCCGTTATCTCCTTAACCTTATTCAGACAGATTTCGTAAAGCGTGGAATCTGCAAAAGGCCTGAGCATCTTGTTTTTGCACCTGCTGCTGTGTTTCCTTACATTAAGGAATATGGCAATGTCTTTTTGATTTTTCATATTTCAAGCTCCTTTTTTAATATTTTAATTAGATCCGCCCCTACTGCCGAATTATTTATTTTATTAAAATTCTCGGGATTAAATCTCAATTCGCCCTTGCATGGCGGAACGCCGAAACTTTTGTAACTGTCCAGCACATTCTGACTCCTTGCTTTTTTAGTTTCATTATCACAATTATATACCGGAATTTTATCATAAAGCGCATACCAGACAGAAGATGTCCTTCCCGTAATAAACCCTTTTTTTACGCCGGGAAGAAACAGCTCTATGCCAAAATTATAGTATTTTGTAAACTTATCCATGTGTGCCGTCTTAAAAAGCACTTCTGAATACAAAAATCCATTGTAGAGATTAATAAACTTGAACGCAAAGGCTTTTGACATAAAGGAGGCAAGTTTTGATCCGGCTTTAAAAATATCTCCCGAAGGATTAAGTTTTGAAGAAATATCAAATATCCTTCCTGAATCAATAGGGTTGCCTCCGTCTCTTACATTGTGGAGCTTGATAACTACATGTTCCTCCGGCGGTATTTGAGAAAGCAGGGAGATAATATTTTCCAGAAAAATTGTTTTTGACCTGCTGTCGGTAAAACTGAGCGCAGTCGGAAAAGCTGCCATATAGTCGCATTTGAAATCAGGGAAGACGGGATATTTCAGGTCCGGGCATCCCATCTCGGCAATCTCAAGGTTTTCATTCACGAACTGCCTGCTTTCGTCTGTTTTAAGCTTATTCTGAAAAACAATCCTGTCATATACAAAGTGCTTTTTAATTCCGTTTTCAACATATTCTTTTAAAAATTCAGCCCCAAGCCCGAAAGACTGCATTGAGACTGCCTTTTTGAAGGTTATGCAGTTTTTTATCCGGCCCCATAAGAAATCCGCCCCCCTGAACTGCGGCACCAGCAAAAGTTCGCAGGAAAAATTGCCTTCATAAAAAACATCGGCCCCCGTCTCCCTGCAGAAATCAAGAAAAAGCTGATTTGTCTCCGAGGTCCACTTTGCCTTTTCAGCGCCTGGGACAAAAATGCCTATTTTAAGCTCAGGACTCAAGTACTTCACAATATTAAGATAGTAATTGTGTATCCTTGAGAATACAAAAACTAAGATAATGTCGTAGTGTTTGTTCATTAAGAATGTTTTTATATTGTCATTGTAATTCCCGATTATTCGGGACGTGTTTTATCACCGATTCCTCAACTCTGCCGTTTTCAATCTTATAAACTACATCGGCATTTTCAATTGTGGAAAGCCTGTGGGCAATAACAAGGACTGTTTTTTCCTTGCCGATTTCCTCAATTGACCTCTGTATTATTTTCTCTGTCTCAGTATCAAGGGAGCTTGTTGCCTCATCAAATATAAAGAAATCCGGTTTTTTTATTATCGCCCTTGTTATTGCAATCCTCTGGCGCTGACCGCCTGAAAGCTTTACCCCCCTATCGCCGATTATTGTGTCATAACCATCGGATAACTCCATTATAAAATCATGCGCCTTTGCCTTTTTTGCAGCTTCTATGATTTCCTCGTCTTTGGCATCCGGCCTCCCGACAAGGATATTTTCCCTGACCGTGGCATTAAGCAGAAATGTCTCCTGGCTGACAAATCCTACGCGCCTGCGCCATGAAGAAAGGTTCAGCTCTGATATATCAATACCGTTAATTAAAATCTGGCCGGCGTCTTTTTGAAATAGCCCTACAAGGAGGTCTGCCACCGTTGACTTGCCGCCGCCTGAAGAGCCTATAACAGCCGTCATTTTGCCGTAAGGGATCTTTAAGTTAAGCCCGTCAAAAAGCGGCTGGCTGCCGGCATATGAAAATCGCACATCTTTTAAAATAATATCTTTTGTCAGTCTGCTGATTTCAATGCCTTCTGATATATTCTTTTCCGCCTCAGCAGCCGTGGCTAATGAATGAACCAGCTTCAGCGATGGCAAATAAGTGATTATTTCATTACGCTGGCTGTAAAGTGATGCAATATTAGCCGATAATTGCTGGGAAATCACCACAAATATCCCGAGAAGAGGGAGGATTGACAATATATCTTTTCTCATGATTGTGTTTACATAAAAAAGTATTAAGACAAGACAACTTACTATCAAAAATTCCGTTATAGGCTGAGGCAGTCTGTTTACTATCTTAAACTTCAGGAGCATAGCGGTAAGTTTTTTCAGGTTGTCTTTAAAAAAGCTGAGAATTTTATTTTCCATTGAGAATATTTTTGTCTCTCTGGAGCCGCTGATTGTCTCTGCCACTTGCGCGGTCAGTTCCTGCGATAACTTAAGTCTCATTCTCCCGATATTAGCTGAATATTTGTAAGTAATCCTGTTAACCGCTCCTATAATGACCGTAAAGAAAATACCTATCATAAGTGTAATTTTCCAGTCAGTGACAAACAACACGCCAAAAAGACTTATTGTGATGATTAGCTTGCCGACATATTCTATGAGGTCGGTAAGCGAGGCCGCTGCATTGTATGGTTCTGTAACAATGTTATTTAATATAACTCCCTGTCTGTCTGTTATAAACCTGTAATACGGGGCGTATAGAAAATTGCTCATTATCTTTTTCATCCAATTTTCTCTAAGTTTCATGACAAAATAATTTGAGACGCCCACTCTCAGCATAAAAATGATGTTTTTAATTACTATCATCAGTAAGATCCCTGCTGCAATTACAATAATTCTCTGCTCCGGCTTAAAAATGTTCATAACCGGTGCGAGATATTGCCTGAGCCCTGAGACCTTCTCTGCATGTATCATCTCTTCAAAAAAGGGCATTATCATTGCAAGGCCGATGCTTTCTGTGATAGAGCCGATGACTATTAAAAATAAAAGAAGGATAGCCATCGGTTTGAAGGAACCGATGATTTCACAGAGAAGCTTTAACTTGGAATAAAACTTAGTCATCAGAATTCAAACAACGGCACTTTCGGGTATAACAGGCTTTTTTTATTAAAAACATACAGCTTAATTCCCTCCGGCTTAAAAACAAATTCATTAATTGCCAGAATTATATCAACAACACTATGTTTGCCGTGTACGGAATAAGCGCCTCCGTATAATATCTTTGCTCTTTCTTCTTTGGGCTTTATGAATCCGTCTATATTAAACATCCACTGCGCCTCCGGGTAATCTTCATAAAATGCAACGCTGGAGTCCATTTCGCAGCCAACAAGAATTATTTTCTTAAAACCCATAAGCCGCGCAAAATACAAATACACATTAAGCGACCCTCTGAATAACATGGTCTTTTGGAAATCTTCTGGTGTGAATGGTTTAGATTCAGAATTATTTGCTATCATCGGATAAAGGAAATAAGCAACATTGGGGTTAGGAGGAAAATAATCCGGAATCAGGCGCGGTGTCATTCCTCTGCGGCGTGCGCGGGTGGATACTAAAAAAATAGTGTTCTTATAATCAGCGGCCCGGTTCCGTATAAGTTGTTTATGAAATTCATGTATATGCTTGTTTTGCCCGTACTCTAATGAATAGTAAGTAGGAACGAACTTGTGATAAATCCAATAATTGAATCCGAGCGAATCAAAATTCCCCATTTCGCTCCAGATTGAATCCGGTATATCGTTAATATTTCTGTTGCAGCCCAGAAT
>Ga0082335_1009596_pt1 | contig 10354 bp, 8 predicted proteins | sample Subgrocontami58m_FD_72375 | JGI IMG/M metagenome (GOLD analysis project Ga0082335, IMG submission 72375) | Subsurface groundwater microbial communities from S. Glens Falls, New York, USA - GMW37 contaminated, 5.8 m (SPADES assembly) (version 2) ... | reverse complement strand
TCTGGGGCGCCACCGTCATCACCAGCCTGTTCTCGGCCATCCCGGTGGTGGGCGACTCGATCGTCACCTGGCTGTGGGGCGGCTTCTCGATCGGCAACCCGACGCTCAATCGCTTCTACGCCCTGCACTACCTGCTGCCGTTCGTCATCGTGGCGGTCGTGGCGCTCCATGTCGTGGCGCTTCACGTCCACGGCTCGAACAACCCGACCGGCATCGACCCCAAGGGGCCGCAGGACACCGTGCCGTTCCATCCCTACTACACGATGAAGGACGGCTTCGGCGTCGTCGTCTTCCTGATCGTGTATTCGCTCGTCGTGTTCTTCGCCCCCGACATGCTGGGCGACGCGGCGAACTACATCCAGGCCGACCCCCTGGTGACGCCGACGCACATCGTGCCGGAATGGTACTTCCTGCCTTTCTACGCGATCCTGCGCGCCGTCCCCGACAAGCTGGGCGGCGTGATCGCGATGTTCGGCGCCATCGCCGTGCTGTTCATCCTGCCCTGGCTCGACACCTCGCGCGTGCGCTCCTCGACGTTCCGGCCGATCTACAAGTGGTTCATGCTGGTCCTGGTGGTCGACGTCGTCGTGCTCGGCTGGTGCGGCTACAATCCGCCGGCGGGCTTCTTTATCCCGCTGTCGCAGGTCGCCACGCTCTACTACTTCTTCCACTTCCTCATCCTGCTGCCGATCCTGGGCAAGATCGAACGGCCGCTGCCGATGCCGCCCAGCATCGCCGACGCAGTGCTCAAGAAGAAGGCAGGGTAAGCGCCATGCGTAGACTGATCGTTTCCGGCGCGATTGCGCTTGCTGCCCTCGTCGCCGGTGCCGGTGCCATCGCCATTGCGGCCGACACCGAGGCGCACCCGAAGCACCAGCACTGGCATTTCCAGGGGCCGTTCGGCACCTACGACCGCGCCGCCGCCCAGCGCGGCTACCAGGTCTATGCCGAGGTCTGCTCGGCCTGCCATTCGCTCTCGCTGCTGGCCTATCGCAACCTGGTGGAACTCGGGCTCACCGAGGACCAAGTCAAGGGCCTGATCAAGGACATCACCGTGCCCGACCTCAACGACGACGGCCAGCCGATCGAGCGGCCGGCGCGCCTGTCGGACCGCTTCAAGAAGCCGTTCCCCAACGAAGCCGCCGCGGCCGCCGCCAATGGCGGCAAGGCGCCGCCTGACCTCAGCGTCATCGTCAAGGCGCGCGAAGGCGGCGCGGACTACATCTATGCGATCCTGACCGGCTATGTGCCGTTCGACAAGCTGACGCCGGCGCAGGTCAAGGAGTTCTCGGTCGGCAAGGACGACAACTTCAACACCTACTTCCCCGGCCACAAGATCGCCATGGCGCCGCCGCTCGCCGACGACAAGGTGACCTACGTCGACGGCACCAAGGCCACGCTCGACCGGGAAGCCGCCGACGTCACCGAGTTCCTCGCCTGGGCGTCGGAGCCGTGGATGGAGAGCCGCAAGCGCACCGGCGTCAGCGTCATCCTGTTTCTTCTCGCGCTGGCCGGCCTGATGTACGCCGTGAAGCGCCAAGTGTGGGCCGACAAGCACTGATCTCATATGACCGCGGGCCTGGAGGCCCGCGGTCCAAATGATTAACGCTTCAGCCGCTTCTCGATCGCCTCGTGCCGCGCGATCAGGCGGCGGGCGCGATCGATGACAGGGATGTCGATCATCTTGCCATCCACCGAAAACGAGCCGCGGCCCTCAGCCGCGGCTTTTTCGTCGGCTGCGATCAGCTTCTTCGCATGGGCCACGTCGTCGGCCGACGGCGTGAATGCCTCGTTCAGGGCGCCGACCAGGCCGGGATGGATGCAGGTGCCGCCGGAGAAGCCGAAGCGGCGCGCCCGTTCGGCGCTCTTCCTGTAGGCGGCGGGGTCGGAGTAGTCGGCCACCGTTCCCAGGATTCCCATCATCGCGACGCCATGCGCCTGGGCCGCAAAGGCCACCAGGCGCTTGGGCAGTTCCAGCGACTCGTCACCGGGGATGGAGCCGGTTTCCAGCGCGAAGTCCTCGCCACCCAGCATCATGGCGATCAGCCTCGGGCCGCGCTCGGCGATATCGTGGATCTGGGCGAGGGCGCGCGGGTGCTCGATCATGGCGGCGAAACCGACGCCGCCCACCGGCATGCCGCGTTCGCGCTCCAGCTCGGTCACCATCTCGTCGAGCAGGCCGAGATGCTGGACGCCCTCGGTCTTGGTGATGAACAGCGCCGAGAGGCCTGGCCGCACCGCCGCCTCGATGTCGGGGATGGCAAGCCGCAGCGGGCGGTTGATGCGGACGGCCACGTCGGCGCCGCCCCGCGCCACCTTCTTCATCGTCTCGGGCAGCATGGCGCGCGCTTCGGGCTTCTGCGCCGGCTGGACGCTGTCCTCGAGGTCGACCAACACGCAGTCGGCGCCGCGCTCGTGTGCCTTGTCGATGAACTTGGGCACGTTGCCTGGCACGTACATGGTCGAGCGCCAGACCGGTGGAGCAGGACGGTTGATCACTTCTTCTTTCCCACGTTCTTTCCCTGCGAAATGGCGCCGGCCGCGCAGAGCTTGACGTATTCGGCCTCGCCCAGCAGCGGCTTCAGCAGCGCTTCATTGTGTTCGCCGACCTTCGGCGCGGCGCTCTTGAGGGCGCCCGGCGTGCCCGACAGGCGCGGCACGACGGGATGCGTCGGCAGCTCGCCCATGTCCTCGTCGGGAATCTCGATCAGCGCCTCGCGCTCCAGCACATAGTCGTCCTGTGCGATCTGGGCGATGTCGTAGACCGGGCCGATGGTGACGCCGGCCTCGTCGAAGTAGCGCAGGTTCTCGTCGAGATCGCGCGCGGCGATGAAACCGCCGATGATCCCGTCCAGCTCGAGGCCGTTCTTCACGCGCTCGATGTTGGTGGAAAAGCGCGGATCCTTCACCAGCTCCGGCCGGCCGATCTTGACCAGCACGCGCTCGGCCATGCCCTGGGTCGAGGCCGACAGGCAGACCCAATGGCCGTCGCGAGTCTGGTAGACGTTGCGCGGGGCGGCGTTGGTCGAGCGGCTGCCGGTGCGCACTTTCACCTCGCCGGTCAATTTGTGATTGGCCGCCTGGGGCCCCAGCACCGAGAACAGCGGGTCGAACAGCGGCAGGTCGAGCGTCTGGCCCTTGCCGCCGTTCATTTCGACTTCGCGCAGCGCCACCATGACGGCGCCGTAGCCGTAAAGGGCGGCCATGGCATCGGCGAGATACATCGGCGGCAGCACCGGCTCGCGGTCGCCGAAGCCGTTCATCGAGGCGAAGCCGCTATAGCCTTCGATCAGGGTGCCGAAGCCCGGCTTGTGGCGGTAGCGGCCGTCCTGGCCCCAGCCCGAGATGCGCACGATCACCAGCCTGGGATTGATCTCGTGCAGTTCGGCGGGCGAGAGGCCCATGTCCTCCAGCACGCCCGGCCTGAAACTTTCGACCAGGATCGCGGCCGATCTGGCGAGTTCGCGCACGATGGCACGACCGGCGTCGGCGCGCAGGTCGAGCGCCACGCTCTTCTTGTTGCGGCTGTAGACCTTCCACGCCGTCTCGACGCCCTTCACCTTCCACGAGCGCAAGGTGTCGCCCTCGGGCGGCTCGATCTTGATCACCTCGGCGCCGAAGTCGGCAAGCTGGAGCGTGAGCACGTTGCCCGCGACCAGTCGCGACAGATCGACGACGCGGACCCCGTTCAGGGGACCGCGTGCCGTGGGGGTGAAGGTCTTTTTTGCCGGGCGCTTCTTCATCATCACTGGGGTCGCGCGACTCCAGTCGCGCGTCTTGTCGTCGTTGAGAAAGAGAACGCGCCACTGGAGTGGCGCGCCCCCAGCCTAGCCAACGTGCTTGCCGAAGAACTCCAGAGTGCGGGCCATGGCCTGCTTGGACGCCGCCGCATCCCAGCTGCCGCGTTCGTCGCAATGGAAACCGTGGTCGGCCGGATAGTCGAAGATCTGCACGCCGGGATGGAGTTCGCGAAGCTCGTTCACGTGCGCCATCGGGATGTGCATGTCCTTGTCGCCGAAATGCAGTTGCGTCGGCACGGTGGGTTTTTCGTTCCTGGCGCCGTGGATGCCGCCGCCGTAGTAACCCGACACCGCGTCGGGCTTGAGCCGCGTCGCCGCCAGCCAGGCGATGGTGCCACCCCAGCAATAGCCGGTGACAGCGACCTTCTTCGCGCCGCGAGTCTTCAGTTCCTGGATCGCCGCCTCGGTGTCTTGTACCGCCTTGTCGGTGAAGCCTGGCTGCATCACGTACCCGCGGCCCTCGGCGATGGTGTCGGGCGTGTAGCCGAGGTCGATGCCGGTCTTGATGTGGTCGAAGAACCGCGGCGCCAGTGCGATGTAGCCTTGGCTGGCAAAGAAGTCGGTCACTGCCTTGATGTGATGGTTGACGCCGAATATCTCCTGGATGACCACGACGCCGCCCTTGGGGGTGCCAGCGGGCTTGGCGAGGTAAGCGCCGATTTCGCCGGCGGCCGACTTAAGACGTATATCTTCGCCCATGAGAATAACTCCCTCTGTTCATTGTATTGGACATGGTAATTCAGCGGCGTTCAACCCATTGGATCAGTGATGTATTTGCCGAAGCACTTCGAGGGCGACGAGGCCACGGGCCGGGAGATCATGCGGGCCCATAGCTGGGCGCTGCTGACCTCCACGGCAGAGGATGGCGCACCGTTCACCACGCACCTTTCGCTGCTGTGGCAGGAGGCGGGCGGGCCGCACGGGTCGCTGATCGGCCATGTGGCGCGCGCGAATTCGCACGGGAAGCTGTTCGCGCGCCCTGCGGAATCGCTGGCCCTGTTCTGGGGTCCGCACGCCTATGTCTCGCCGACCTGGTACACGCCCGGCATCAAGGTGCCGACCTGGAATTACGTGACGGTGCATGCCTATGGCCGGCCGCAGGTCATCGAGGACACCCAGGGCGCGCTCGACGTGCTGGCAGCACTCGCCCGCGAGTATGAGGTCGCGGGCGCCGAGGGTTGGGGGCTCGATCGGTTGCCCGCTGGCAACGCCGAGGCGCAGACACGCGGCATAACGGTCTTCCGCATGCCACTCTCGCGGGTCGAAACCAAGATCAAGCTCAGCCAGAACCGCGAGCTGGCCGATCGGCAAAACGTGATCGCCAGGCTCGAGGCGTCCGACAGCCAGGATGCCCAGGGCACCGCGCGCTGGATGAAGCGCGTGCTGCCTTAAGCTACTTCGCCCGCAGGAGGTCGGTGACCTTCAACAGGATCAGTTCGTTGTCGTCGGCCTTGCCCAGCGCGCGACCGGAGGAGAAGGGCAGGTTGTTGTCGTTGCCGACGATGATGCGGTCGGCGTCGATGATGTCGACATTCTCGATGGTCAAGAACGGGAAGGTGAGCTTGCCATCCTTGCCGCCCTGGCGGGCGAGCTTCCGCGGATCGTCGATGTTCATCAGGTCGATGTAGCCCACCTTCTTCACGAAACCGTCGGCGTCGGCCTGGGCGAAATCGATCTTGTAGATGCGCTTGAACCTGGCCGGCACATTGAAGCAGTCGGGCTTCGGCGCGCCTTCGAGGCAGGCCTGAGCCGGGTCGCCTTCGGTGTCGTCGCGCTCGATGATGAGGCCGCTGGTGGCGTCGATGAGGTTGAAGTCGCCGATCGAATTGGTCGGCGCCTCGAGTGCGTATTTGTAGCTCTTGCCGGTGTATTCGCCCTTCGCGGTGTCGAGCTCGAGAATGCGCAGGAAGGCCTTGCCGTCCTTGGTCTCGATGCCGTTGGCCGCTTCCGACCACAGCGCGCCCTCGAGCAGCGGGTAGAGGAGCTTGCCGTGAGGCGAGGCCGCCATGCCCTCGAAGCCCTTGCTGCGCCGGACCTCGAATTTCACGGCGCCGGGCGCGCCCGGCAGGCCCATGGCATAGTGATCGGGAGAGCGCAGCGGCTTGCCGTCCAGCCTGGTCTCGACGACCTGCAGCACCTTGCCGCCGCGGTCGGTCTTGATCAGGTAGGGGCCGAACTCGTCGCCGAACCACAGGCTGTCGCCGATCGGCTGGATCGATTCGATGTCGAAGTCGGCGCCGGTCAGGTAGCGCCTGGGCGTGTACTCGTTGACGATGCGGAACGGCATCTTGCGGTCGGAATCGTGCAGGAAGGCGGTCGAGACGCGTTCGACCGCGCCGCTCTTCCAGTCGGGCTTCAGGATGTGGAACATCAGCAGCGCGTCGGGCGAGTTGGCCTTGTTGCCGATGCCGTTGTCGGTCAGCGTCAGGAACGTGCCGTCCTTCAGGTTTTTTATCCCAGACAGGCCCTGCACCGGCTGGCCCTTCAGCGGGAAGCTGACGCCGGTGGGGCGAGGCGCCGTCTTGTCGGACAAGGCCGACATCGCCGGCACACTCTCGACCGAATCGATGCGCAGGCCTGGCGGGCCGGCATAGCGGCCGGAGACCTGCAATTCCTGCGGCGCATCGGCGGGGGCGGGGACCAAGGTCATGGCCGGCAGGGTGGCGTGACCTTCCAGAACCGCCGGGTATTTTGTCTGTGCTGCCACCTGCGTCGCGAGAACAAGGACCGCGGTGGCGGCAAGGAATGGATAGGCGCGCATGAACGTCTCCCTCGGATGACTGGCATCCGGGAGCTACAGCAGGCGCACTAAGGTTTGCTGACGCATCCTGTGGATGAGGCTGCAACGAAAGTGACACAGAGTTGCAGTGTTGATATCGCACGCAGGGAGTATCGCGGCGTCAAGAATCAAGGAGGTTGGGATGGACAGCTATGAGGACGACATCGTCAATTCGGAAGACGTCGGTTCGAACCCCAGTGCCGAACCCTCGATCGGCGACTTGATCGAGCGACGGCTTGGCCGCCGCGGTGCTTTGCGCGGCCTGTTCGGAGCCGGCGCCGCTGCCGCCCTGAGCCATGAACTGCTGGGCGGCACGGCGCTGGCCCAGGAGGCCGGCCCGTCGTCGCTCACCTTCAGGGAGGTCGCCCACGGGCTCGACAAGACCCACCACATCCCCGAAGGCTACGAGGCGCAGGTCCTGATCCGCTGGGGCGACCCGGTCGTCGCCGGCGCGCCGGCCTTCGATCCTGCCAACCTGACGGCCGCCGCCCAGGAAAAGCAGTTCGGCTACAATTGCGACTTCATTGGCTTGCACCCTTTGCCGGCCGGCAGCACGGCGAACGACCGCTTCCTCATGGTCGTCAATCACGAATACACCGATCCCGGCCTGATGTTCGCGGGCCTGGGTTCAGGGCGCGCTGTCAATCTCAGGGCATCCAAACCGCAGGTCGAGGTCGAGATGGCGGCGCACGGCGGCGCGGTGATCGAGATCGCCCGTGAAGGCGGTAGGTGGAAGGTCATGCCGGGCAGCAAATACGGTCGGCGTATCACGGGCACCACGCCGATGGAAGTTTCCGGGCCGGCCGCAGGCCACGACAAGCTCAAGACGTCCATCGACCCGACCGGCACCAAGGTGCTGGGCATGCTGAACAACTGTGCCGGAGGCAGCACGCCCTGGGGGACATGGCTGACGGCGGAGGAGAACTTCAACGGCTATTTCGGCGGCGATGCCGAAAAGATGCCCGATGCCAAGGCCTACAAGCGATACGGCGTCTCGACGGCGACCTGGTACGCCTGGGCCCAGCACATCGACCGGTTCAACGTCGAGAAGGAGCCGAACGAGCCCAACCGCTTCGGCTGGATCGTCGAGATCGATCCGTACGATCCTTCGGCCGCGCCGATCAAGCGCACCGCGCTCGGCCGCTTCAAGCATGAGGGCTGCACCTACGCCCTCGCCAAGGACGGCCGGGTGGTGTTCTACAGTGGCGACGACGAGCGCTTTGACTATGTCTACAAGTTCGTCACGGCCAAGCCTTGGAGCCCAAGCGACCGGGCGGCAAACAAGAACCTGCTGGACGAGGGTACGCTCTACGTCGCCCGCTTCGCCGATGACGGTAAGGTCGAGTGGTTGCCGCTGGTCCATGGCCAGGGCGCGCTGACGGCGGAGAATGGTTTTGCCAGCCAGGCCGACATTCTGATCTATACCCGTGTGGCCGCCGATCTGCTGAAGGCCACGCCAATGGATCGTCCTGAGGACGTCGAGACCAATCCGGTCAATGGACGGGTCTACGTGATGCTCACCAACAATACACGGCGCACCGAGCAGCAGGTGAACCGGGCCAATCCGATGGCCCGCAATGCCCACGGTCACGTCATCGAGATCACCCCCAAGGATGGCGAGCACGCGTCGACCGAGGGCACCTGGGCGATCTTCATCGTCGGCGGCAAGCCCGGCATCGATCCCGGCGCGCGCTATCACCGGGCGACATCGGAGAACGGCTGGCTGTCCTGCGTCGACAATTGCGCCTTCGACAGCAAGGGCCGTATCTGGATCGCCACCGACGGCGCGCCGACGGCGGCCGGCATCGCCGACGGCCTCTACGGCGCCGACACCACCGGCTACGGCCGCGGCCTGACGCGGTGCTTCTTCCAGGCGCCGACGGGTGCGGAGGTCTGCGGCCCGATCCTGACGCCCGACGATAGCACGGTGTTCCTTGCCATCCAGCATCCGGGCGAGGACGCCGGTTCGACCTTCGAGAAGCCGTCGACGCGTTGGCCCGACTTCAAGGACGGCATGCCGCCCAGGCCCGCCGTCATCGCCATCACCAAGAGGGGCGGCGGGCCGATAGGGTCCTAGCGGTCAAACATTGAACCTGAAGTGGAAGACGTCGCCGTCCTTGACGGCATAGTCCTTGCCTTCGAGGCGGAGCTTGCCCGCGTCGCGCGCGCCTGATTCGCCCTTCAGGGTGATGTAGTCGTCGTAGGCGATGGTCTCGGCGCGGATAAAACCCTTCTCGAAGTCGGTGTGGATGACGCCGGCCGCTTCAGGCGCCTTCGAATCACGCCGCACCGTCCAGGCCCGCGCTTCCTTTGGTCCGACGGTGAAGAAGGTCACGAGATCGAGGAGTTGGTAGCCCGCGCGTACGACGCGGGCGAGGCCGGTCTCGGTGAGGCCGAGCGAGGAGAGGTAATCACCCTGGTCCTCGGGCGGCAGCTGGGCCACTTCGGCCTCGATGGCGGCCGATATGACCACGGCCAGCATGCCGCGCTGCTTGGCGAAGGCTTCCGCCTTGGCGCTGTGGGCGTTGCCGGTGGCGGCCGAGCCCTCATCGACGTTCAGCACGTACATCATGGGCTTGGCGGTGATGAGCTGCAGTCCGCGGAACACCGGCAGCTCGTCGTCCGTCAGCGCGGCGTCGCGAGCGGGCTTGCCCTCGCGCAGTGCGTCCAGCGCCTTCCTGACCACGGGCGCCTCGGCGGCGGCTTCCTTGTCGCCGCTCTTGGCGCGCTTCTCGAGGTTGGGCAGGCGCTTTTCCAGGCTGTCCATGTCGGCAATCATCAACTCGGTCTCGACGATCTCGGCATCGCGCACCGGATCGACATTGCCCTGGACATGCGTCACGTCGCCGTCCTCGAAGCAGCGCAGGACATGGGCGATGGCGTCAACCTCGCGGATGTTGGCGAGGAACTGGTTGCCCAGGCCTTCGCCCTTCGAAGCGCCTTTGACGAGGCCGGCGATGTCGACGAACTCGAGTTGGGTCGGAATGATCTTGGCCGACCCCGCGATCGCAGACAGGCTGTCGAGCCGCGGATCGGGCACGGCGACACGGCCGACGTTGGGCTCGATGGTGCAGAACGGATAGTTGGCCGCTTGCGCCGCCTGCGTGGCCGTGAGTGCATTGAACAGGGTCGACTTGCCGACGTTGGGCAGGCCGACGATACCGCAATTGAAACCCATTTTTTTGCTTTCTGACCGCTTACTCTCTGATGTCCAGCCGGGCCGGGAGATCGGGAGGCGGCGCGAGATGCGCCACCCGGCTCATGTATTTTTCGTCCGCCTTGGCGCCGCCTTCGATCAGCAGCGCCGATTCCTCGGCCAGCGCCGACAGCAGCTTCGGCACCCAGCCGGTCTTGGGATCGCGCTCGTCCGGCTCGAAGTCGCGCAGGACCCAGTGCAACACCAAATCCTTGTGGCCGGGATGGCCGATGCCGATCCGTACCCGGCGATAGTCCTTGCCGACGTGGGCGTCGATGTCCCGCAGGCCATTGTGGCCGCCGGCGCCGCCGCCCTTCTTCATGCGCACCCGTCCGGGTGCGATGTCGAGCTCGTCGTGGAACACGACCATGCGGTCGAGCGGCACTTTCAGAAAGCGCACCGCCTCGCCCACGGCCTTGGCAGACTCGTTCATGAAGGTCATCGGCTTCAGGGCGATGACGCGCTCGCCGCCCAGATGACCTTCGGCCACCTCGCCGTTGAACCGCGCGCGCCAAGGCGAGAAGACACGGCGGCGGGCGGTCTCGTCCCCCGCCATGAAACCAAACGTGGGGCGGGGGC
>Ga0082335_1009594_pt1 | contig 10355 bp, 12 predicted proteins | sample Subgrocontami58m_FD_72375 | JGI IMG/M metagenome (GOLD analysis project Ga0082335, IMG submission 72375) | Subsurface groundwater microbial communities from S. Glens Falls, New York, USA - GMW37 contaminated, 5.8 m (SPADES assembly) (version 2) ... | reverse complement strand
CCTGAGCTACTCCCGCTTATGAAACATTGGTGGAGGGGGGAGGATTCGAACCTCCGAAGGCCTCGCCGGCAGATTTACAGTCTGCTCCCTTTAGCCACTCGGGAACCCCTCCGTCGCAAAAATTTTAACCGGAGCTGGCGATGGGACTCGAACCCGCAACCTGCTGATTACAAATCAGCTGCTCTACCTGTTGAGCTACGCCAGCCGAATCATTAACCATTTCCCGCGCCCGGCAGCAACAGTTTATCCCTTGAAACCGCGAATCGTTAAACTTAGTTTGTACCTATAAAATTGTCAAGCAAATTTTTGAGGGTTAAAATGGATCTTTTCGAAGCCGCGGAGGCAAATTATTATCATATCTCACTATTATGATTATGTTTTTCCTCAGAGCCAAAAATATCGGCGGAAAAAATAAATATTTTAGCCTCTTCGTCTTTCCAGGCCTGAAGGGGAAGGCCCGCTTTGCAGCAGGTTTGCTGAAGAAAGGTCAGGCGATCCCAGTGACATTCCGTCGCTACCTGGGGCAGCAGCAAACCGCAGTGCCTCCCGTGAACGATGTAAATGCCGTGACGGCCGACTTCGATTTCCTCAATATCCTTAATCTCTTTCAAGGGTGAAAGCACGGATATCTCAAAAGTAATATGAGGCCACTCCTCCCGCGTTAAAGCGGGAAATCTCGTATCACGAAAGGCTGCCGCTACCGCCATTTCTTCAACGGCCTGATATAGGGGCCTATGGGCCTCTATATAGCCGATACAGCCTCTTAATCGTCCATGTTTATGAAGAGTTACGAAGGCACCTCTTTCCTGCTTCAAAATTGCCGGCAGCTCAGGTAGTTTGGAAGCGTCCCGGCCGGACAGTTTGGCTTCAATCGTCGCCCGGACAATGTTGACAAGCAATCTCTTCTCCGCATCCTTTAACCCAGTTTCCGCACCCGAAGTTGTCTCGCCGGCCGGCGTTTTTTCAGAACTGCGGTCGTCATAGAAAAGGGCTGCTGCATAGCCAACAACACTTTGCCTGTCGCCCGTAACATCCCCGGAATTATTGTAACGCAGGAGTTTAGACCTGTTAGCTCCGAGGCCCGCCGCCACCATCATCGTTACCGCTGCCGGCCCCCCCCCGCAGGCCTCAAATTCACGGGCTTCCAAACCGTTCAAGAAACCATCGGCATCCATTTTTTCCAGATGGGCAAGGGCGCGCATGTCCAATTTCAGTGCCTGGTCGTAATCATGGAAATGGGAAAGGTCGGAACTGCCGACCACCAGGACCCGCTGCCCCGCCACTGCTTTAATGATCGCTGCTGCCAAGTCTTCACAGGTACGGCGGTCCTGTGTCCCCATGAGCAGGGGCACAAAGGAAAAATTACCCAGCACGTACTGCAGGAAAGGAAGTTGGATCTCGATGGAATGCTCCTGCAAATGTGCGTAAGGAGTAATGGAGATCAGGGGACTTGCGGCTTTGATCCGGCCTGCGAGTTCGCTGTCCACGGGAACCGTTCCCAACGGTGTTTCATATCCCCCCCGGTCATAGGCGGAAACACCCTGAAAGGCAATGCGATGACTCGGGCCGATGACGATGACCGCATCGAAAGACTGTTCCCGCAGCATCTTGTAAGCATGGGCTGCTATCTGGCCTGAGTAGGCGTAACCGGCGTGAGGCGAAACCAAGCCGATGACCGTACCTTCGACAGACTTATCGGAAACCTGCTGGAAAAAGCCGCTGATAGTCTCTTGCAGTACCCCCGGATTGTCGGGATACCAGGAACCGGCAATGGATGATTTTCGGATCGGATTTTCCGTCATAATCTCTCACTTACTAACTATCAAATTTAGGTGCCGGGATTTTGATAAATTGTATACCTTCCTCCCTGAGCACCTCTTCCTCGCCCTTTGTTGTTGTCCCTTTTATGTTTCGCTCCTCTTCCTCGCCCTTGTGCATGCGGATGGCAACTTCGGCAAACTTTGGTCCCACATCGTCGAAATTCTTATCAATAAATTCATTCAATATCTGCAATGCCTTCCGGGGAGAAATCTCCCGTTCACTTATCCCTTCAGCCTTTCGGTCCCGCCCCATAACCGTAAGTGAAGAAGGAACAATTTCAGCGTTTAGGCTGCCGCACATAGGGCAGCCGATCAGCTTCCGGTCCCTTTGTTCCTCGAAGGCGCCCCGGTCATGGAACCAACCTTCAAACTTGTGTCCGTTTTCACATTTAAGATCGTAAATAATCACAATACCTTCCCTGATAGATTAATATGTTAAAAAGTAATGGACAATTGGGTACAAATTATATTATGGTGCCCCTCGTCGGGATGTGGCCCAGCTTGGTAGGGCACTGCGTTCGGGACGCAGGAGTCGCGCGTTCAAATCGCGCCATCCCGACCATCACTTCATATTCATTACCCTTTAGTATATTCAATTCGCTAAAAGTAGTCAAGTAAGCTTCTTCGGTGCCAGCGGGAAAGGCATTTTTCCCCCCGCTGGCTTTAACCCGCCGCCGAGGCCATCTGAAAGATAGGCAGGTACATGGCAATGATCATCCCACCGACAACCCCGCCTAAGAACACCATCATAAAAGGTTCCAAGAGGGCCGTCATGGCATCGACGGCGGCATCAACCTCATCATCGTAGAAGTCGGCTATTTTGGCCAGCATGGCATCAAGCGCACCGGTGGCTTCACCGACGGCTATCATCTGCACCACCATGGACGGGAAGATGTCCGTTTCCGCAAGGGGTTCAGCGATCGTTTTTCCCTCGCCGATGCTTTGCCTGGTTTTCACCAGGGCCGCCTCGATAATCTTGTTGCCCGCCGTCTTGCTGACAATGCCCAACCCTTCCATAATGGGCACGCCGCTGGTCATCATCGTCGCCATGGTGCGGGTAAATTTGGCCACGGCAACCTTCTTCAGCAAAGGGCCAAAGACGGGCGACTTAAGCACCAGGCTATCGAAGAATATTTCGCCTTTTTCCGTGCGTTTGATCCGTTTCAGCGCATAAATGACGGCCGCCCCTCCCGCTATCATGTAGAGAAAGTAAGACTGCATGAATTGGCTGGCATTGACAAGGAACTGGGTCGGGGCAGGCAATGATCCCCCCATGCCTTCGAACATGCTCTGAAAAACCGGGATAACTTTAAGCAGGAGGATGGCAACAACGCCGATGGAAATAACGAGAACGCTCAAAGGGTAAGTCATGGCCCCCTTAACCTTGCTTTTCAATTTCATCGCCTTTTCCATGTAGCTGGAAAGCCGGTTAAGGATGACATCGAGGATACCGCCGCTCTCTCCCGCCGCCACCAGGTTAACGAAAAGCTCGTCAAAAATTGCGGGGTATTTCTTCAAGGCATCGGTAAGAGTGGAACCACCCGCTATGTCCTCTTTAATCGTGGTGATTATTTTGGCAAAAGTCTTATTTTGTTCCTGAGAAGCAAGGAGATCCAAACACTGGATCAGAGGAAGCCCGGCATTGATCATCGTGGAAAATATGCGGGCAAAGACCACCACATCCTTTTCCTTCACCTTCTGCTGGAGAAAAGGAAGATATTCCATAAGATCTTTGGGTTTTGCCTTTATCTTGAAAGACTTGAAGGCCTGACGGCGCATCATGCCCCGGGCGGCGGCTTCGTCGGCAGCTTCCAGTTCTCCTTTTTTGGTCTCACCCTTTTTAGTTATTCCTTCCCACACAAATATCGGCATTATTACTTCCTCCTCCCCTGTTTTTTCGCCATCTCATACAGGATTATGCCTGCCGCCACGGAAACATTCAGCGAATCGAGCTTACCGGCCATCGGTATGGACAGCAGCAGATCGCAATTCTTCTTGATGAGCGGCCGAAGGCCGCATCCTTCGCTGCCCATCACCAGGCAGACAGGTCCCGGATCGGCAAATTGGTCCAGATCGGCGCCATTGTCCGCATCAGCACCATAAACCCAAAAGCCTCTTTCTTTCAGGTACTCGATAGTCCGGGTCAGGTTAACCTCGCGCGCCACGGCCAACCAATAAGCTGCACCGGCGGACGCCTTGATTACCGAAGGGGTAATACTCACGGCCCTGTTCTCGGGAATGACCACCCCCTTGACGCCGAGACAATGGGCGGTCCTGATCAGGGCTCCCAAATTCTGAGGGTCCGTGATGCCATCCAGCATCAGGATCAGATTGGCAGGCGTCTTTTTTTCAATCAGCTCGTCAAGGTTTACATAGACATAGTCTGCGCATAAGGCACCGATGCCCTGATGGCTGCCGCCACCGGACTCGCGGTCAAGGAAGGATTTGTCTTTGAAAACTACCGGAATTCCCTTTATCGAGGCCAATGATAGAATTTGATCAATGACTGGCCCTTTTCTGCCGTTGGAAACGACTATCTCCCGTATCCCCGGATCTCCCCGTTTTGTCAGTTCCAGCAGGGGGTTAACTCCGTATATAAACTGCACTAAATATTCCTCTTACCTTACCAGGGGTCCGCAATTTCCTTCACAATCATATCGGCCGCGCCGGCCGGGTCGGCTGCCAGGCGCACCGGCCGACCGACCACCAGATAATCGGCTCCCAAACGCACCGCCTCTCCGGCGGTCAACGTTCTTTTCTGGTCGTCCACGGGATCGGCCGTCCCTCTGATACCAGGCGTGACAATTATAAAATCTCTCCCACAGGCTTCTCTCAACGCCACGATATCCTGCGGCGACGCCACAACGCCTGAGACCCCTTCATCCTGGGCCAACCTGGCCAAATTCAAGACAGTATCCTCCACAGAAGAGCGAAATCCCAAGGTTCCAAGATCGTTGTCGTTCAAACTGGTGAGCACAGTAACGGCCAGGATCACCGGCACTGGGATTCCCAGTTCTTCCGCCCGCTTGCCGGCTGCAACAACCGCCTCCCTGAGCATCGCCCTGCCGCCAAGAGCATGCATGTTGAACATGGCCACGCCCATTTCCACTGCTGCTTCAGCCGCCCGGGCGACAGTATGGGGAATATCGTGAAACTTGAGATCCAGAAACACTTTTCCGCCCAGCCCATGCACCATGGCTACAATTTCCGGACCGGAACGGGTAAAGGCCTCCTTACCGACCTTAAACATACCCACATGGCCCTGCAAACGCTTTACCCAGGCAGTGGTCCCGGACAGATCACCGGTGCCATCAAGGGCAAAAATAAGCTTTGCTTGCGGGGTATTAATCGGCGTACTCTTCATCGCCAATAAACTCCATGTCGTCTGCAATTGCCCGGTAATCTACTTTAGCGTCCCGCAAATATTCCGGATAAGCATAAAAAACCTTGCCCTCGGCTATTTCGCGCAGTGCCGCCACTACTTCCCGATTATGCCGGATATAAGCCAGCGGTTGTGACCCTTTCAAGAGCTGCCTGGCCCTTTTCGCCGTCAGCAATACAAGGGCAAATCTATTTCCGGCATTTCTTAAGGAATCCTCGACGGTAATTCTTGCCATACCTTATCCTACCTCCAATTATGAGATTATAATTCTCTCGATTCACCAACACCTTAACATAAAAGTAATTTCGAAGCGAGTGATCTTAACCCCGATAAAGGGGATTCACTCCAGCAGCCCTCTGATTCGTTCAACCATCCGCTCCCGTCTCGACTTTTCCGCCACGTAAATGGCATGGAAACGGCAGACGGCATCTTCCAGTTGATCATTAAAGATGACGTAATCGTACCAGTAAACCTCTTTGCTTTCTTCGCGCGCCTTAGCCAGACGCGTTTCCATGGCCGCTTGCCCTTCGAAACCTCTCTTTATCAATCTGCTTTTCAACTCCTCCAAAGTGGGCGGGAGGACAAAAACAGAAACCGCACCGGGAAAATTATTTTTCAGTTCTTTAGCGCCCCGCGGTTCCACATCGACGAGCAGATCACAACCCTGTTTTATCAGGGCCTGGATGCTTGTCTTGGCCGTACCGTACAATTGGCCATAATTTTCCACCCATTCAACAAATTCACCGCGGGCAATTTTTTCCCTGAACGCCTGCTCGGAAAGGAAATAATAATCTTTCCCCTCCTCCTCGCCCGGCCGCGGCGCCCTGGTAGTAAAAGATACTGAATAACTCAGATCCGGGCATCTGTCGAGCAACTGGCGGCAGATCGATGTTTTGCCCGCCCCTGAAGGTGCCGACAAGACGATCAGCAACCCGCTATCCTGGTCTTCGCTGCTATTCAAGATTCCCCACTCCAACCAGTTTCACCCTTAAGCCAGCCTTCACTCAAGATTCTGCACCTGTTCTCTAATGCGGCCCAGTTCACTCTTGATTTCAATGACGGCAAGCGATATTTCCGCATCATTGCTCTTGGAACCGATAGTGTTTATTTCCCGCCCCATTTCCTGAATGAGAAAATCTATTTTTCTTCCTGCCGCCTCGTCACTGGCCAGCATCCCGCGAAATTGATCAATATGGCTCCGGAACCGGACGATTTCTTCAGTAATATCGCTTTTTTCGGCCATGATGGCAACTTCCTGCATTAAACGGCCGGCATCGATCTCCAGATCGCCCGCCAGCTCCCTAACGCGGTCCTTCAGACGCTTCTGATAGGCCTTAAGGACCTGCGGCACTCTGTCCTGCACGGTATCCAAAACCTTTTCCACGGAAGCGAGCCTGGTTTGGAGATCGCGCACCAGCGTCTCTCCTTCCTTGGCCCGCATCGCTGTCAGCATGGCTACCGCCTCGTCGACCAAGACTTCAAGCTTTTGCCAAAGGCCATCCAGATATTCCTCCTCCCTGGCAACGAAGACATCCCGGAATGTGGACATGACAGCCAGGTTCACCTCGCCGGGGAGAGCGAGCTCCTCTTTCATTCGGCAAAGCAGCGCATGATAGTTCTTGAGCAGCGGCAAGTTAAGATCTACGCCGGCCCCTTTGTCGGCGGCCACGCCGGCGTCCATGCGGACAACGACTTCGACCTTCCCCCGGGAAAACTTGGCGGCAATCTTTTTCTTCAGTTCCATTTCCAGGAAGGAAAGGGCGTTCGGCAAGCGCAAGGAAGTCTCCAGGTAGCGATGGTTCAATGATTTGATTTCCACCGCTATTTTCTTCTCCCCCAGGATGGTTTCGGCCCTCCCGTAACCCGTCATACTTTTAATCATCGGTCAATCCTACCCTTTTAATTGCATAATGTATTTCGCTCTGATTCTTTTAAGCATTTCCCGCGTTTCCTCTTCACCGTAATCCGGATAAGTCCAGGGCAACGTTTGAAAGGACTTGTCACAATAGATCAGGGTCAGGTCAGCGTAAATACCCTCCCGCAAGTAAGGTCGATGGGTGTAACCTTTGCCGGTCGCCAGGATAAGATGGGCCGGCGATATATAGCCCGGATCGATGTTCACTATCCGCCCTCCGCCTCCGGGGGAGAAGGCTTTCTCCAGCTCATTCGTCCGCAGTTTGATTTCCGGAAGTGCCTCCGGCCGGATCAACTTTTCAAAGGAAACAAAAACTCTTTCCAGGCTTGGACCCATTTCCCGGCTATAATAATCGGTATACAAGAAAGGCTGCGGTGAACTGATATAATCGGTTATCCCGTATGCCTCGACCAGGGCTTCCAGCACGGCGGGCAATATTTCCCTTTCTGAATAGAGGATGCTCGCAACGAGTTTTACCGCCTCAGCCGTTTGTGGCTCGCTCATAAAGACTTCTTGAGTTCTTCCGGGGAAACGGTGGCCGTACCCACCTTACCCACCACAATGCCCGCGGCGTGGTTCGCCAGAACGGCGGCCTCCTTCAAAGTCGCGCCCGCGGCGATGGCCAGGGCAAAAACGCCGATCACGGTATCGCCGGCGCCGGTTACATCATAAACTTCCTTGGCGATCGCCGGGAAGTGGGTATGGACCACGGGGTTCAGCCTCTCAAAAAGACTCATTCCCTCCTCCCCCCTGGTAATCAGCAGCGCCTTAAAATCAAAACGCTCCATGAGGTCGGCGCCGGCTCGACAGAGATCGTCTTCATTGTTCAGTTCCCGGCCCAGCGCCCGGCCCGCCTCGTAGTTATTAGGCGTAATCAAATCAAAACCGCCGTAAAGGGAATAATCGTCCTGTTTCGGGTCGACACAAACGATCAATTGCCGCCCCCGGATGGCCTTCCTGATCCCGCCCAGCAGTTCCGGGGTGATGAGGCCTTTGTTGTAATCGGAAATGATAATGGCGCCCACGTCTTTACACCGGGCCGCCACATAGGAGACGATTTTCTCAATGCTTTCCCCATCCACCGGCGCCCTGCTCTCCCGGTCGAATCTAACCACCTGCTGGCTATGGGCCACGACCCTGGTTTTCAAAGTGGTGGGACGTTTCTTCTCCGCTACGATCCCCCCGATATCGACCCCCCGGCGGAGGAATTCCTGACGCAGCCTCTCTCCCATTTCGTCTTCGCCCACTACGCCCGCGCCGAAGGCCCGACCGCCGATCGCATGGATATTATTCAGGACATTGGCACATCCCCCGAGCATGATATTCTCCGACCGTACATCCACTACGGGCACCGGCGCCTCAGGCGAAATGCGCGCCACCTTTCCCCAGATGAAATGGTCGAGCATGATATCGCCAACAACCAGCACCGCTGCCCGGGAAAAATTGGCGATAATTTCGTGGGCCCTTTTCTTGGTCACGATATCTCTTGTCAAGGAAGTACCCATGAATCTAATACCTTTTCTCGTCTTGCATCGCGCGACCCCGCGGGTTTTTTATTATTCCGGCATGCTATAATTTATGGTAATGCTGTGTCAAATCTTTTCTCGAATCTTTGTGTGAACTTTCGAACACAGCCCAGGAGGTTTTCACCATGGATGCACATCAGGATGCTCCCGAGGACAAAGCACCGTCTTCACTGCTTCAGGAATATGCCGACTTGATCCTCAACGAGGCGCCTCCGGGGCCGGTCCTGGATCTGGCTTGCGGGAGCGGGAAGAACGGGATATTTCTGGCGAAAAAAGGATTGCCGGTGATCCTTTGCGATCGTTCGAAAGAGGCCCTGGAACGTGCCGCCGTCCTGGCTGAAGAGAGCGGCGTGGCGCCGGTCCTCTGGCAAGCGGACCTGGAAAAGGAAGGAGTCAACCCCCTGGCAAAGGAGGCCTACGCCGCCATTCTCGTGTTTCGCTACCTCCATCGCCCCTTGATTCCCTGTATTCGAAAGGGTCTGATGAAAAAAGGACTCCTGGTTTATGAAACCTTCACTGTCGACCAGGCCCGCTACGGCAAGCCGCGCAATCCCGACTTCTTACTGAAACGGGGAGAACTTCAGGGCTGGTTCGCCGACTGGGAAATCCTCTATTACGACGAAGGCATCAAACAGGCACCCGAACGGGCCGTGGCACAGCTCATCTGCCGGAAACCGGGGTAGAATGGTCCCTTTTCCACATGAAGTTCACCGAAAGCCGGCCATTTGGCGATCCGGTGGAGCAACTTGTTACCCTTCTTCTAAGCCGCTGTCTTGAGAGTGATGTGCATGCCGGCTCTTGTAGCAAGAGTAATAAGCATTTCGAGACTGAACTTTTCCCATTTGCCCCTCGTCAGGTCGGAACTCGGGACTGACTGACACCCAGGATCTCGGCAGCTTTAGCCTGCGTAAGTTTTTTTGCCTTGACGAATTTTCGGAGATCAGCCATGAGATCAGTATGCCTTCACAAGTAGTCTTTCTATTCTCGGATAACATTCAGCTCAGCCGCAGCGTCTTTTGCCGTCGGCTGGAGTGCGTGGTTAGCCTTTTAATTCTTTATTTTTTTCGATATCTGGTTAACAGCGTTTTGTGGATCGTTGACCTCTATAACTATACTTTTATAATCATTCTTTTTCAGATCAATTATTATTGTTTTTTCTTTATTGCAAACATCCCAAAAAACTTTATTCCCTTTTGCTCTATATGTCCCTGCAGTAATTAGACCCGGAATATAAGTTCCCGGAGATCTCCACCCTTTTGGATACGCCGCCTCTTCAGGATTTATTCTCGCACCTTCAATTTGTTCAATGGGAATTATTAATTCTGATTTTAATGTCCAAAGCTTATGCATCCCCTTCACGGTAAGAATCATATTTTTATCTTTAAATTTTATCTCTATCATAAATTATCCTTTCGGCTAACGGGGCGAGCTTTTGAGTATTCGGGAGTATTCGGAGTATTCGGGGGACACCATATTTAACTCATTTTCTTTTTTGGTCCTGGCTTGCCGCGTTTCAAGGGACGGCCAAGGGTCGATTCCAACTTTTCGACAAATCCCGTCGCACCGAGTGGCCTACCGGTGCGCTCATGTCTTCTAATCTCCTTCAACTGTTCGTCTTCAGGTCCAGAAAGGAAAGGCATCCAATCACCAACCATTTCCAAAAGAGGTCCGACCTTGACCAGTTGATCATCTTTACCCGCAAGGTGCGCCTG
>Ga0082335_1009589_pt1 | contig 10358 bp, 2 predicted proteins | sample Subgrocontami58m_FD_72375 | JGI IMG/M metagenome (GOLD analysis project Ga0082335, IMG submission 72375) | Subsurface groundwater microbial communities from S. Glens Falls, New York, USA - GMW37 contaminated, 5.8 m (SPADES assembly) (version 2) ... | reverse complement strand
TGATGGGGTTCTTAACAAAAAAGCATTCTGTTTCCGCACCTCTTTTAATTATTAAGAAAGATGCAGACCTGTCCCGTACGCGGGATGACCTAAATGTAAAAGAATACAAATCAATTGAAGAAGCAATCACCGATCTGGAAAATGATCCGAATGTTCCTGCAGATAAAATTGAAAAGTTAAAATCATCTCTGAAAAATCTGAAGTACAAAACTTCAATTAAGATCAGAAACGGTGAGATAATAAAGTGAGAACAATTTTTATTGAATTAAAAACAGAGTGCATTATACATTGTTTATTGCACAAGGTTGATGCCGCTTAAAATTAAATTGCAAATGAATCAAAAGGATGTAGCATGCGAAAAATATATTTTCTTTTAACTTTCTTTTTCTTTGCCGGGTTATCTTTTGCTCAGGATCAGGTTCAGGTTACACTTTCACAGCCCCCGCCAAATCAACTGAGAGCTACAGATCTCTGGAAAGCAATACTCATAAATACAACCAAATCCACTTTACATATAACATTGTCCGGAACCCTTGAAGTTAAAGGAGAAGGAATAGTTGTCGATGGGAAATCTAGACTAATGAGTTTACCACCTGGAACAAAGATGATTACTTATGACAATGTTAAAACCGGGAATGTGAATTTCAAACCAGGTAAATGGAGCGAAGCATTCAACCGTACAGGTAACGCACCATCCGGAGATTATACAATTTGTATTCATGTAAAAGCAGAAGACGGAAGAGAACTTGGTACGAGTTGTATTGATAAAACCATAGAGACAGTTGTTCCAGAAGAGGTCAGTCCTCATCTTACCGTGAAATTAATTCCACCTCCACCAAATCAACTGAAGAGTACCGATCTCTGGAGAATCATAGCTACTAATGCGAGTGCTGCTGCTTATAAGGCATTTCTAATTACTGTTGAACTAAAAGAAAACAGTAGAGGAATTCAAGCAGAAAGTAAATTGAGTTCGGTTTTGATTTCAGGATCAAAAAGTTTTTCATACAACGATTTCAATTTAGCAGGCATAACTTACCGCAACACCAAACTTCAAGAAGCGTATGGTAAGAATATGAATGCCCCCGATGGAAATTACACCATCTGCGTAAATATCAAAAATGAAAAAGGTGAAGTAATAGCTAGTGACTGCATTGACCAAACAATAGCTACTGTAATCCAAGAAGATGTAACTCCGCATCTAACCTTAAAATTAATTCCACCTCCTCCAAATCAACTGAAGAGTACCGATCTCTGGAGAATCATAGCTACTAATGCGAGTGCTGCTGCCTATAAGGCATTTCTAATTACTGTTGAACTAAAAGAAAACAGTAGAGGAATTCAAGCAGAGAGTAAATTAAGTTCGGTTTTGATTTCAGGATCAAAAAGTTTTTCATACAACGATTTCAATTTAGCAGGTATAACTTTCCGCAACACCAAGCTTCAAGAAGCGTATAGTAAGAATATGAATGCCCCCGATGGTAATTACACCATCTGCGTAAATATCAAAAATGAAAAAGGTGAAGTAATAGCTAGTGACTGCATTGACCAAACAATAGCCACTATAGTGCCGGAAGAGGTAAGCCCACACCTTTCTGTAAAATTAATTCCGCCCCCTCCAAATCAACTGAAAAGTACCGACCTCTGGAGAATCATAGCGACTAATGCGAGCGCTGCCGCCTATAAGGCATTTCTAATTACTGTTGAACTAAAAGAAAACAATAGAGGAATTCAAGCAGAGAGTAAATTGAGTTCAGTCTTGATTTCAGGTTCAAAAAGTTTTTCATACAACGATTTCAATTTAGCAGGTATAACTTTCCGCAACACCAAGCTTCAAGAAGCGTATAGTAAGAATATGAATGCCCCCGATGGTAATTACACGATCTGTGTATCAGTTAAAAATGAAAAAGGTGAAGTAATAGCTAGTGAGTGCATTGACCAAACCATAGCTACTATAATTCCGGAACAAGTTAGTCCACAGCTTATTTCTCCAGCGGATGGATCAAAATTAAATTCAATTCAGTCGGTTTTGTTTACATGGATGGTTCCATCAATAAGACCCGGTGCAAACATTATTTATAAAATGAAAGTTGTTGAGATACTCGGCAATCAATCACCTTCTGAAGCAGTTAACCGAAACCCCGCGTGGTTTGAAAAAAATGATATCAGAACAACAATGCTTCAATACCCTGTAGAGGCAAAAAAATTAGAGAAGAATAAAAAATATGCCTGGACCGTGCAGCTCATCAACAATGCCGGACAAGGTGTTGCAGAAAATAGCGGTAAATCAGAAGCGTTTATGTTTGAGGTTGAAGGACAAAACGGTATCACAAAAAGTTTGCCTGTTACTAATCCAACCGATAGTACATCATCAGTAGGAGGAACGGGTACAGCGGCAGTAGGTGATACAATTAAGGCCGGACATAATGGAGAGTTTAAAGTTATCGTTACAGATGCAACTATCGAAACAGATGGTTCATTAACAGGTAAAGGAAGAGTCCACATTAATTGGTTAGGAACAAATGTTGCTGTCGAGTTTAAAAAAATTCGAGTTGATACTACCAAACGATTGACATCCGGAGGAATAGTAACTACGGAGAGCGGAAGTTCCAGTACATCTTATTTAGCATATCCTCTTGCATGGGCGCAGAGTCTTCTAACGGGACCGGGTGTAGCAAACGTTGCAGATAATTTAGTTCACTGGACAAATGGTAAAATTGATAACATTGTAAATTGGGTTAACGGTCTTAACTATGGTCAGCCGCAAATAAACTACCAGAGTAATATTCCGCCTCCGGTATTACCAGACTATTCACTTAAAATGCCTTTTGGATTGCAGTTCAATAATGGTAATCAGAAGCTGGTGATTACCGAGATGATATTCAAAAAAGATTCATCTAAAATAAATTTTTTAGCACAGGAAAAATTTACGAAAAATGGCATTCCATATACTTTGGGTTTCGCCGGAAAATATTTTCCTATACATCCTAACAGAATAAATTTTTCCAGCGGTCGCGTGGAACTTGCAGAGAATATAAAAATCCCTAATACATCAGCCAATCCTAAGATGATTTTCAAATTCATAAAAGGAACGCCAAATTCCGGATGTTATGTTGAATGGGATAGTACCGGCGTTAAAGATATAAGTCTTGCGCTTGAAGTTAAATTCACAAGAGATTGGTTACTCCCAGTTCCAACATCAACAGATACAGTTAAAGCTACCATTGCAGGCAATGGAACAAGTATGCAGGATATTCTGCTGACAGGTACTTTAGATAGTTGTGAAATTGTAGGTACGAATGGAATAAAAATTCAGGCAAGCCCGATGTCACACGATCTTTCCGATAGTAGAAATCCATTGAATATGAATTTCCCAACTAACTACCTAAACGATTCAACAGTAACATGGAAAGGATTTTACGTAAAATCTTTTTCTCTTACTTTACCTGACACATGGAAAACAGGAACTAATTTAACTCCACCAGTCGTAACAGCATCTAATTTCATCATTGATGATTTTGGACTTACAACAAAAATAAAAGCAGTGAATGTTTTCAATTTGCAATCAGGAAGAATTGCAGACTTAAGTGCCAGTTTAGATACAGTCGAAATTTCAATTATCAGCAGCTCATTAGTCAACGGAAAAGCCAAGGGTAAACTTGTATTGCCAATTAGCGAAGTAACAACTCAAAATAGTTTAAAATACACCGCCACATTCAATCAGGTGTCAGGGGGAAATAATTTTCAAATAGCTATTCTTCCGGTAGGACCAATTGATGCTGATATTTTTAAGGGCAAGATGACGTTATTGCCAACATCAAATATCTCAGCTAATCTTTCTCCTAACTCCAACACACTATCAATTAATCTAAACGGCACATTTAAGTGGGATAATCCAAACTTTCCAATTAAGGGTATAAAGATGGAATTGGGGTTTGAAAATGTTGGATTAAACTATTCTTTCAATTCAACAACAAATACACTCAATTTTAATCCGGGTTCATGGAGCTTTGCGAGTCCTCCCAAATGGTTAGCAAATTTCCCCGTCTCGATTAAAAAGATCTATTATAGACCATCGCAAACAGTGAGTTTGACTAGCCCGAATATGGAGCTTCTTAGAGGGGCAGTAATGATTGACATCGTTGCCAACCTTACCGAGGACATTGGCGGAACAACTACATTGGGTGCATCATTTGCCGTAGAATTAGATAAATCTGCCAGGAAATTTACTCCAAAGTTTATAGAAGTTTTTCTTGACAGTATTTCAGTTCATGCAAATATGCCGGCAGTGAAAATTGACGGTAATATTGCTATTAGAAATGAAGATCCTGTTTACGGCAATGGTTTCCTTGGAGAATTAACGGTTGCATTTACTTCTGTTGGTCTTAAGGCAAGGGCATTAGTAGAATTTGGTAATACTAATTACTTGTATGGGAGTTTATATAGATATTGGCGTGTAGAAGCTGATGTACTTCTACCACCGCCGGGTGTTCCTTTTCTAACGGGCATTGCATTCAGAGGTTTTGGCGGCGGTGCATACTACAATATGTTAGCAACACAGGGTACTTCTGCTAAAACGCCATCAGGTAAGAAATTTACTTTTACTCCTTTGAAATCAACTATGGGTTTGAGAGTCGCAGCTACAATTGCAACTACACCAAAAGAAGAAACTTTTAACGCAGATGTAGGACTATTAGCGCAGTTCTCAAAGAGTCAGGGTTTAACAGACATCGCCTTTACCGGTGATTTTTGGGTTGGCGCCGGTTTTGACAAAAGACCTAAAGCAAAAATTAGCGGAGCAGTTGCTGTAAGTTATAATTTCCCCGGTAAGCATTTTAATCTCTCGGCAAACGTGAATGTAAACGCACCGCCAGTAACAACACCAAATCCAGCTAATCTTGTTTTAGATATTAATGGAAAAACAAATAAATGGTTTTTTAAGTTTGGCGAACCAACAGCTAATGATAATACATTAGTTAATGTAGACGTTGGTGTAGGTGGTGTCACTGCCCATTTATACCAGTATTTGATGTTTGGAAACAGTATTACGGCTCCTTCAGGTTTTACACAAAAATTTAAGAATGGCTACCATGGTGTGTTTGGAGATGATCCAGGCATTTCTGTAACTACCGAAGCTATAACAGGTAATACAAACACTGCAACAGGTAAAGGAATGGCACTAGGGATCGGATTTGAATTTAAAAAAGATGTTGACTTTCCTCTGGGTGACAGTTTTTCTGCGTCATTAAAATTAGCAGCCGGTGCTGAATTAAATCTGGCATTTGCAGAATATAATGGTAATAACTGTGAGCCACCTTACGGACTAATTGGAATTAATGGATGGCAGGCATCAGGGAATATTGGCTTTTATGCCTCTGTATTAGCATCTGTAAAGAAAGGAAGTTCAACTTGGAATATAGCTGATATCAAAGCCGGAGGTTGGCTGCAAGGAAGATTTCCAAATCCAGTTTATGTGGCAGGCAAAGTGCAAGGTTCGGTTAAAATTGGAGGTATAACAACAGGTGTTCATTTATTGGGTTGTTGTAGTGTATGCGGTAAAGGCCTTGGTGATAATTGTGGTGATTATCTATTACACAAAAAAGGCTGTGGACACATATTTAAACATCAATGGTGTCCTCATTTACAAACTACTTATTTGGTTAACACCACATTCAATAAGGATTTTGAATACGGTACTAATTGCACAGGTATAACAAGTGCCGGAAGTGGTGCAGCCGTTACACAAGGAGATGCAGCACAGGACCAGAAACAATTGTTGATTCAATATGTTAATCCAACTCAACAATATAATTTTCCAATAACATCTCCATTAGCTATAATGTATGGCTTGATTCCAAATAATGTGTTTGATGTTTCGGAACAACAATCCGATGGTTCAATAAAAAACAGAACCTTTAAAATGGTAATAACCACCAATTTGAAAATTCATAATGATGATGGTTCACTATCAAATGTGATAATAAAGAAAAATGAAAATAATCTTGGTGAGTATTTATATACTGTTAAGACTCCAATTGTAATAAATACTACAACAGCCAAAACGATTGGTCCAACTCTAGCAAAACCTAATACAGTTAATACAAGCATATTTGCTAATAACAACCTGATAAAAAATACAGCTACCATTGGGCAGAATTTAACTACTACTTATCCATTGCCGCCGGCAACCAATACATATAATAATTTACCTCCGGAGGCTCCAGAGATTAAAAATAATTTGACGGTAAATAAGAATTACACTTTTACTGTAACTGCCACACTAAAAGAATTTGTTAACAATAGCTGGATTGATGCCAAGAACAAGGATAATATTGTTGTTGCTCAAACTGTTAAGAAAAACTTCAGAACAGGACCAATGGTTATTGTTGCCGCTACAAATAATTCAAAAAACCTCTTTAATAAATAATAAAACAAAAGATCAATTATGAAAAACCTATTAATACAAAATATGCTAAAGCAAAAGAGCAGTTTACTATATATAGCCGTCATGTTTTTATTTGCAAACATCGGCTTTGCTCAAGAGGCAGATACAACAACAATTCCAATTAGTTATGTAAATGTAGTTGGCAGATATACAGAGGGCAAAGGTGTTGAGATGAGATTCTTCCCGGATAAAAAATCGGTTCTAGAAATTGGTTTTAAGAATGGATTTAGTATTGAAAGAGTTCTCTTCGATTCAAAAGTTAAAAGAAAACAAACCGATACTTTGGATTATGTAGAAATAGCCAAAGTATTTCCATATAAAGATAGCCAATGGGAAACTTCTATAAGTAACGAGAAAAATCTAGAATCAAGAAATGAATTGCAGATTGCCAGAGATTTTCTGAAGAACATTTCCAAACGAGAAGGTGGAGTTTTCAATTTTGACAAAGGCATTGCAGAATTGAAAGATCAGAAGAGTAAGGAAGATTTTGAATACATGGTTTTCGCGCTAACCGCATTACAAAATGCAAATGTTGCCAATGCATTGGGTTTAGGTTATACAGATAGTACAGCAATAAAAGGTAAATCATATTTCTATAGAGTTAGACCATTAAGCAGTTCCAGTATTTACAAAATTATTCCGGTCGATTATTTTATTGTAGCCGAGAACCTTAAGAAAGGTCACGATAATCCGGTCTATGTAAAGCAGGGAGATACAGAATTATTTTTTGCCTGGTTAGATATTCCGGAACTTTCAGGATATTTTGTAGAGCGTGCTAATCCTGGCAATACCACATTTACTCAATTAAATAAGGCCCCAATACATAGTCTTGAGGGAAGCGGTTATGAGGGAGAATCGAGAAGCGGATATAACGACAAAAACCTGATCAACTATCAAATATATACTTATAGATTTTTTGGCTACACCTTGTTTGGGGAAAAGGTACAATTTGCTGAAGTAAAAGGAATGCCTAAGGATTTAACTCCCCCTGAACAACCATTTCTACCACAGCCGCAACATGTAAAAGCCAAAGAGGTTTTGGTCACCTGGAAAATGAATCCGATTCCCGCCCCGGACTTGAAAGGTTTTTTTGTTGCTCGATCAGATAAAAATGAAGGAGAATTTAAAGTACTGAACAAGGCAATGCTTTCAAAAGATACAAGAACGTTTACAGATACTACTTTTATCATTGGACAGCCAAATTATTATGTTGTTCAAGCAATTGATACTGCAAAAAATGTTAGCTCTTCATATCCAGTATCTGTAACGTTAATAGATTCTATACCCCCGGTTAAACCGGTCTTTATTTCCGGCAAAATAGATTCTCTGGGAGTAGTAACAATAACAGTTCAGAAAAATAAAGAAAAAGATTTAATGGGGTATCGGCTTTATAAATCAAATAGTCCCGAACATGAGTTCTCTGTTATTCATGAAAGTTTTATGGGTAACGACTCTTTAATACAAGAAGTACAAACTGTATTTAAAGATACCGTAACATTGAATTCTTTAACGCCATTCATTTATTACAAAATTAAGGCGCTGGATTTTAATTACAATCAATCAGAGTTTTCGAATGTGATGAAAGTTGCTCGGCCTGATACTATTCCCCCCGTTACCCCTGTATTTAATGATGTGATTGTAGGAGAAAAAAAGATTGAATTGCACTTTGTACCGAGCAGCAGCGAAGATGTTAAAGAGCATATCATCTATAGAAAAACCGACATGGAAGCTAATTGGGAAATTCTTAAAACAGTTGAATCAACCGCAAACAAATTCATTGATACTACTGTAACAACTGGTGTCACATACTATTATTCAGTTAGGGGTAAAGATTTAAGCGGACTCTATTCTAAATATGCCTCTGTGGTTTATGGTAAACCCTATGATACAGGGATAAGACCACCAATTGAAAACTTCAGTGCAAAAGTTGAAAAGAAATATATAATTCTTAAATGGGAATACCCTGCCTTAAAAACAGAACACACTTTTGTGATTTTCAAGAAGGACGATAAGGGACAATTAAAACAATACGACACAACAAAAGAAAAAATATATACCGATAAGAATACCAATAAAGAAAATTACTATGCAGTAAAGGTTGTTACGAATGACGGCGGTCAATCAAAAATAAGCGCAGTGCTTGGTAAAAATATTGAATAGGAAAAGTTAAGTTCAATCAATAAGTCAAGTAAAAAATCAAGGTGATATCGGGATTTTATTCATGACTTCACTAATATTTGAAGGAATAAAAATGAAAGCATTTAAAATAATATTACTGTTCTTAATAGTAACAATTAGCTCTTACGCTCAAGTTACGGTTCATCTCCAACAGCCGCCTCCATACCAATTTAAAGTTGAGCAGTTTTGGAAAATTATTTTAACAAATAACAGTAAAGCGCCTATAAATGTTTACTTAAAGGGAACCGCAAGTGAATCGTTGCAAGGTAAAATTATCGAAGCAACTTCCTCGGTAATTACTCTTCAACCCGGTGTAAAGACTGTTAGCGGTCGGGATCTTGGTCCTTTCACTATAAGTGAATCGAACAGCCGCTATAAAAATATTATTTTGAATACAGGCGGTCTTCCTTCTGGAAATTATGAAATATGTGTGGCTGTATTCGCAGCAATGGATGGAAGGCAAATTGCAACCGACTGCATTTCGGTCACTGTAGAAAACTTTAACCGTATGGAATTAATAAATCCGTTCGACGGTGAAGTTATAGGCAATACATCTGAAGAAGCGACAGAAAATAAAGAACCTGGAATTATTTACCACACAGATACGGGTACGGATGACGTAGCAGATAGAGCGTCAGTGTCAGATAAACGTCTAAAGGAAATCAGTCAAAAATTAAAAAGCAATATTAAAACTCCGGTGATTATCTTTTCGTGGCTGCCGCCGGTTCCGGTTCCACCGGGGGCAAGAATTAGTTACAGATTGAAATTAGTAGAAATTCTTGGGTATCAGTCGGTACACTCGGCAATTGCATCCAACCCGATGTATTATCAATCGCTTAAATTATCCTCAACTATATTGCGCTATCCTGTAGCTGCTCAACCGTTGATGCCGGGAAGAAAATACGCATGGTCGGTTGAGGCATTTATCGATGATTTCAAAGTACAGGAAAGTGAAATAAGATCTGTTGAAATAGCAGGCACTGATGAAATGGCAGATAAATATTCATCGGATAACAGCGGGTCGGTTAACCGATACAGTGATGCCGGCTTTAATCAGCATTCCGGATTGCCATCCGGTTTATCATCTTACACAAATAAAAATTATGGAACATCTATCTTAAACTTCTTTGGAGCTCCGGCACAGATTGATCTATTTGGCAGCCCGAGTAATTTTAAATTTTTCGGCGATGCAAAGTTTACTCAAATATCAAAAAGTAAACCTGCACAATTCTCACAGCTTCCATCAAATTATCAGACTTTCGAAATTAATCCAAGACTTTCATTGTACGATATTCCATTCGGAATCAATGTCTATCTTACTTCGTTAAACAGTTCGAGCCGCCAGAGTTTGAACAGCGTTTCATTTATACTCGATCTTGACAGGTTGAAATCAAAAATAAAAGACCGCATTTCTGAAAAGACAAGAGAGATTCAATCCTCTGCCAATTCATATTTAGCAAAACTAAAAGATTTAAAAGCGTTAACCGATCCTGCTAAAATAAAAGATCTTATTTCTGAAAAGACAAAGGAGATACAATCTTCTGCCGATTCATCTTTAGAAAAACTAAAAGAGATCCAAGCGTTAGCTGATCCTGCTAAAATAAAAGATCTTATTTCTGAAAAGACAAAGGAGGTTCAAGCGTCTGCCGATTCATCTTTAGGAAAGCTAAAAGAGATTGAAGCGTTGAGCGATCCAACTAAACTTGTAGAGAACGCTGAACGGTTTGGACTGATCTCG
>Ga0082335_1009588_pt1 | contig 10358 bp, 6 predicted proteins | sample Subgrocontami58m_FD_72375 | JGI IMG/M metagenome (GOLD analysis project Ga0082335, IMG submission 72375) | Subsurface groundwater microbial communities from S. Glens Falls, New York, USA - GMW37 contaminated, 5.8 m (SPADES assembly) (version 2) ... | reverse complement strand
CTCCCCCCGGAGACAAGACGCCGCCATGCCAGGCCGCGACGGCCATCCTGCGCGGAGTCGCGCGCAATCAGGAAGTCATCGTGTTTCCACTTTCCGCCCGCATGGCCTGGTGGATGTACCGGGCGTGCCCGTCCGTGTTCGCGCCTCTGATGCGCCGAATGTTAAAACGCTACCGTGCCCTGCGAATCCAGCCATGAACCTCCCCCTTCGCCCCTCTTGAGAAACAAACTGCAAGCAGCAATTCTAATTACATCCATTGTGTTCCGCACTGGTTGTGCTACCCTATGGCAGTGTCTATTGCGAATCCAGAGGCGGGCCCGGTTTGTGCCAGGGCCGGTGTCGGAGTTTTCGCCACGACTCACTGGAGCGTGGTGCTCCAGGCCGGGCAGACTGATTCCCCCGACGCCCCCGAGGCTCTGGAGGCGCTCTGCCGCACCTACTGGTATCCGCTTTACGTTTACGTTCGCCGGCAGGGGCAAAGTCCGCATGACGCTCAGGACTTGACCCAGGAGTTTTTCGCGCGTCTGCTGGAGAAGAAGCACCTGCGATTGGCGGATCCGGAGCGCGGCAAGTTCCGCGCATTTCTTTTGAAGTCGCTCAAGCACTTTTTGGTGAACGAGTGGGAGAAGGCACGGGCTCAGAAGCGAGGCGGGGGGCAGGGTTTCATTCACCTGGACGCCGAGATAGCGGAAAGCCGTTACGCGGCTGAGCCAGTTCAGCCGCTGACTCTGGACCAGCTTTACGAGAAACGCTGGGCGGTCACGCTCATCGAGGCTGTGCTCGGCCGTTTGCGCGAAAGCTATGCGGCCGACTGCCGACTGCCGGTTTTTGAGGCCCTGAAGCCATTCATCTGGGGTGATCAGGCCGCGCCATCATACGCCAAAGTGGCCCAGCAGTTGGGGCTGACCGAAGGAGCAATCAAAGTCGCGGTGCATCGCCTGCGCGGCCGGTACCGGGAGCTCCTGCGCGCGGAAATCGGCGAAACCGTGGCGACACCGGGTGAAGTGGACGAGGAGTTGCAGCATCTGATTGCGGTGCTGACCGGATGAGCGCGAAGTCGCGCGGCCCGCCCTGGTGTAACCTTCCCCTTGTTGCGCTGTAGTAAGGGACGGAAGCATTCATTGAAATGAAACAACGCTTGATGGAAGAGTCTCGTCATTGCGCCCAATGCGGGACGGTATTGAGCGTTTACGCATTGGAAGGGGTGTGTGGCAACTGCCTGCTCAAGCCGGGCCTGGAACCGATGCCGGAGTCCCTCGACAAGCCAATAGACGAGGCGCGTTTCCCCGCCTTGGGAGCTAAATCCAATCCCTCCGACAATACCGAGGCACTCAGCCGTTTTGGCGATTACGAACTGCTGGAGGAGATTGCGCGGGGCGGGATGGGCGTCGTCTATCGAGCGCGGCAGGTGAGCCTGGGCCGGATCGTCGCGGTGAAGATGCTACTGGCCGGTCCCTTGGCGGGAAAGGATTTCGTCCAACGTTTCCGCACCGAAGCGGCCGCCGCCGCGAGCCTGCAACACCCGAACATCGTCGCGATTCACGAAGTCGGCTTCGCCGACGGCCAGCACTTCTTCGCCATGGATTACGTCGAGGGACTGACCCTGGCGCAACTCGCCGCCAAAGGCCCGCTGCCGGCCAGGCAGGCGGCCACGTATCTGAAGACCATCGCCGAGGCGATCCACTTTGCCCACGAGCGGAATGTGCTACACCGCGATCTCAAGCCCTCGAACGTGTTGATTGATTCTGCGACCGATCAGCCGCGGGTGACGGATTTTGGCCTGGCCAAGCGCCTCGAGGCCGAGACGGACCTGACTCTTAGCGGCCAGTTGCTCGGCTCGCCGAACTACATCTCGCCGGAGCAGGCGACGGCCAAACGCGGCGCGGTGGGCAAACGGAGCGATGTTTATTCGCTCGGGGCAATTCTTTACCATCTGCTGACGGGCCGTCCGCCGTTTCAAGGTGAGACGCTGACCGAGGTGTTGCGTCAGTTGGCGGACGACGATCCGCTGGCGCCGCACTTGCTCATTTCGCGCGTCCCGCCCGACCTCGAAACGATTTGCGTCAAGTGCCTCGAAAAGGAGCCAGCCAAACGCTATCCTAGCGCTCTGGAATTGGCGGAGGAGCTCGGTCGATTCCTGCGCCACGAACCGATCCGTGCGCGTCCCATCACGCGTGCGGAACGCGCATGGCGCTGGTGCCGGCGCAAACCCGCGCTGGCGGGGCTCATCTTGGCCCTGCACTCGGTACTCGCTCTCGGTGTGACAGGAGTTCTCTGGGAATGGCGACGCGCGACCGTTAGCGAATCACTGACGACTCGAAACCTTTACACCGCAGATATGAACCTGGCACACCAAGCCTGGAACGAAGGCAGCCTGCAACGCGCTCAGAAGTTGCTCCGGGCGCATTTGCCTCAGGCAGGCAAGGAAGACCTGCGCGGCTTTGAGTGGCGTTACTTATGGAGGCTATGCCAGGATGAAAGTCGCTTCACCTTTACGAACCTCCATTTCGCCGGTGTTCACCACGGCTTGGCGCTGGCCGCCGACGGTTATACGGTGATTGCCGCCAGCGGCGACTCACTCCAATGGCTGGACGCGCAGAAACAACGCGAGGTGCAAACCCTGACTGTCGGCACGAACGCCATTGACGGGCTAGCCATGCCGGGAGACCAGTCGGGCCTGGTCGCGTACCACACGGATAGAATCAAAGCTCTCTCGCCCGCCGGGGAGGAGTTGTTGGGCGGCGGATTGGCCCCCGGGCTGGGCGGCGGCGCCTCCGTTGGCTCCGACGGCGCGTTTGCGCTCTCGTGGGACGGGTCAATGCTCGCCGCCTCGGGCACTACGCTCAGTACGGTCCGAATGTATGCCGTGAAGACTGGCAAGCCGGTTGGCCCCGCATTCAGTCTCGGCGAAAATGAGAATATTGAGAGCTTGGCGTTCAGCCCGGATTCGAGGTATTTAGCCTGTGGCACCCTTGGAACTAAGGTTCATATTCTCGAAGCACCGAGCCTCAAACTAATCAACGTGCTTACCGGTCATACCGCGAGCGTCACCTTCCTGGCATTCGACCGTGCCGGAGGCAAACTCGTCTCCCAAGGCGGCGATGCTCATATCCATGTGCGGAGCTTCCCCGACGGTCGCCTGCTCGCTAACCTTCTTAACCGAGGCGGGGGGTTCGGCGATTTGGCATTCTCTCCCGATGGCCTGCTGCTGGCCAGCGGGCAAACCGATCACACAGTCCGCCTCTGGAACCTCGCCAAGTTGGAAATCCTCCCCACGTTTTTGCATGGCCATATAAGCACCGTGAGCTCGGTGCTGTTTTCCAGGGATGGAAACGAACTTTATTCCGGAAGCGCCGACGGGACCGTGAAAGTGTGGGACGTGTCCGCGCAGGGGTCCACCAATATCCTGTACCATCCGGATTGGACGGATGAAGTGTCCTTCTCGCCTGACGGCAGGCTTCTCGCGGTTGCTGACTTTAACGAGCGAAAGGCGGTCTTGTGGGATGTGGCGAGCCAACGGCGGATCGGAAACGTTGGCGAGCACTCGGGGCCATGCCGTGGAGTGAAGTTTTCATCGGATGGCAAGCTTATCGCAACATCTGGAAACGACAATTCTGTTCAAATTTGGGACAGTTCCACCCGAAAGAGAATCCACGTCTTTCTTATCCTTGCCGACGTCGAAAAGGCCTCGCTCGCATTTCACCCATTGAAGCCCATCCTGGCAACCGCCCGCCACGATCTTCGCTTTTTCGATTTGCAGAACGGCCAGCGGTTAGAACTTCTGGCGGCCGGCCCGACCAACGAGGTGCAGAGCGTGGTCTTCTCCCCGGATGGGAATAGGCTCGCTCTGGGAATGGAGAACGGCGAGGTATCCATCTGGGATTTTGTCACCGGGCGCCGGTTACGCTCTTTCCATGAACATTCCGATGAAATTCATGCGCTGTGTTTCTCTCATCACGGAACTCGGTTGGCTTCGGGAGGCAAAGACAACCGAGTCGTGCTCTACGAGGTGCGGAAGGGTGTATTCCCGCGGCAACTGGAGGGCCATACGGATTCGGTACTTGGATTGGCTTTCGCGCCAGATGACAAGACGCTCGTTTCGACAAGTTGGGACGGCAGCATCCGTTTTTGGTCTCTAGCGAACTACCAGGTGGCATTGATTCTGGCTCCTGGGAGCGGAGGGGACAATTCGGTGGCTTTCTCGCCGGACGGGAACCTCATGGCTACGTGCGGCTCCGACGGAACGGCCAGGCTGTGGCCCGCAGCTAACTTTGAGGATATCGCCGCCTCGGACAGACCGAAGACGAAGAAGCGATGAAAACGAAATCCGCCTCCTGGCCGGCCTCTTCGGCTTTTACACTCATCGAGTTATTGGTCGTCATCGCGATCATCACAATCCTGGCGAGCCTGCTGCTCCCGGCACTGTCCCGAGCCAAGGCCATGAGCCAATCGGCTGGGTGTCAGAACAACCTGCGACAGCTCATGCTGGGATGGATGATGTACGCGCACGACAACGACGATCGTCTGGCCGGAAGCACTTCTGTGGGATGGGTCAACCAACCCGGCTCGTGGGTCCTCGGTAACGCCAAACAAGATTGGTCGAGCAGCAATATTATGTCGGGCGTGATGTTCGGGTACGCTCCCGCCGTGGGCGCCTATCGTTGCCCGGCAGACCGGTCAACAGTTATTGGCAAGCAGGGCCTGTCGCGTACGCGGAGTTATACCCAGAACGGCTGGATGAATTCCTCCCAGGATGCTGGCCTCCCTGGTGGTTGGGATCCCAGCCACTTCAAGAGCATGCCGCAAAAGCTGTCGCAAATTGTCCACCCGCCCCCGTCAGGAACTTTCGTCTTCATCGACGAGCACGAAGAGAGCATCGATGATGGCCTCTGGAATACCGATCCAGGCGCACTGGCTGTTCCCGGCGAGCCCGGGTTAGCGCCCGGTCGCCTTCATCCAATGTGGGATAATTTTCCGGCGGCTCGCCACAATGAAGCCGCCAATATCGCCTTTGCCGATGGCCACGTCATACGACACAGATGGCTTTGGCTAAAACGGACATGGAACCCGAACCCCGACCACGAGGTTGCGCCTGAGAACCAATTGGATAGGGAAGACCTGATTTACATGCTAACGCTCTCTCCGGTCGAGCATTGGTAGCGTCGGCTACTCGGTGGCTTCTTATACGGATCATCGGCCACATTGGCAAAGGTCCGACAGGACCGGCGGCCTGGGAGGTTCCGCCTGTGGCGCGCACCACGCATGAATCAGAATTGATCCTGATCATTGATGTGTTCGCGCCATGCGCGGAGTGGGCCCGGAGGCGCATTCGGACCGCCGCAATATTCGAACACGGTCCTGTAACCCTGCCCGCGCTATCCTGTAGTAACCACTGAACCGTGAACCAATCAGGCCCGAATATCTGACTGGGCACACAATATACAACCAGACATAGAAAGAACGCAGCCTATGATTAACACGTTAAACGGATCAACTGACCTCCCACGCCTAACCAAGACCAGCTTCGTATCCATTGTAGCCGTAACGGCACTAGTGCTCACGGCCACCCTTCTGCGCGCTGATGCCGGTCGGAACGAACCTGAGCCTAACCAACTGGCCGGCACCTGGGTGGGCAACGCCGGCTCCACACTAGCGCCCGCTCTGGTGAGCTTTATGAGCGACGGCCGCGTGATCTTCTCGAGACCCGTAACTGTACCAACCAGGTCGGCCACATTCGAGCTTGCAAGTGCTGGGCATGGCGAATGGAAACGGACAGGTGACCACGAGTTCGTCTCAACCGTGCTTTTCATTCGCAGCGGCGCAACCTTGGAGTTTACGGGCCTGGTAAAACTAGTTCTGACAATCAAGGTCAATCGCAGCACAGATCAGCTCGCAGTCACCTGTCACCGGGACGGTGTACATTTATGATGGCGATGCGGACCTGTTGGGCTCGTTCCCGCAGCCCGGTGTGGGCTCATTCAAACGCATAGTCGCGGGAGAGTAAAGCCCTGCCGGGGGTCGCAGGACGGCTAACCGTCCAACAACTCCTTTTTTGCATGGCCTCACAACATTAATCCGAACTCTGACATTATATCTCCACCGGGTCGCAATCTGGCACACCGATATGAATAGACGAATACAGTGCAACATTGCCGCAGTTGTCGTTTGCTTGGGACATTTAGCCGCCGCTGTTGCTCAACCCCACTTCACCACACAACCCACGGATCAGTCCGTCAGTCTCGGCGCCACCGTAACCGAACAAGTATCGGCCACGGGTGTTGCACCACTTTCTTATCGGTGGCGATTCAACGACGCTGAGATTCCGGGTGAAATCAAGCGCACCCTCATCTTGACCAACATCCAGTCGGTTTGTGCAGGCGGCTATTCCGTGGTGGTGACCGATGCCGCCGGGTCGCTGACGAGCCGAGTCGCGAGACTCGACGTGGACCCGACTTTCACGATGATCAGCGCGGGTCCCATCGTCACGGATACTGGCACGGCAGCCGGCGCAGCCTGGGGTGACTACGACAACGATGGCTTCCCGGATGTGCTTGTTGGCAATATAAATACGCCGGTTGACTTCCTCTATCGAAATAGGGGGGACGGTACGTTCGAGCGGGTCGTGGTTAGCGGCCTGAGTTATGGTTTTGGCGCCTGGGCAGATTATGACAATGACGGTTTATTGGATCTCTATTCGGTGAGCGCACGCGATCTCGGAGTTCGTCTCTTTCACAATGAGGGGAACGGCACTTTGCTTCGCGTGACCAACGCGGCAGCCGTTGGCCCTATCATCAGCGACCACAGCTTTTCCGGCAGCGCGGCCTGGGGGGATTACGACAACGATGGTTTTGTGGATGTATTTGTCGCCAATGGTACGTTTAAGGGCGATCTCGAAAACTTCCTCTACCACAATCAGGGAAACGGAACCTTTGCCAAAGTCACCACCGGCAGCATCGTCAACGATCTCCGGACCTCCTGGACCGGTGCCTGGGCGGATTATGATGACGACGGACGGCTCGACATGTTTGTGACCCATAACAATGGAGAAGACAACCAACTATTCCATAACGATGGCCCAAGCGGCTTTACGAGGCTAACCGCCGCACAAACGGGCATTCCCCTGCACGATGGCGGTTATTCACGCGGTTGCGCGTGGGGCGACTACGATAATGATGGTTACCTGGACCTGTTTGTTGCCGGTCACACAAACCTGCTCTACCACAATAATGGTAATGGCACTTTCACGAAGATCACCACGGGTGCGATCGTCACGGACCCGATTCTCGTTGAGTCGATCGGCTGCACGTGGGTGGACTATGACAACGACGGCTACCTCGACCTCTTCGTCGTTAGCATTGGTGATAAAAACGCCCTCTATCATAACAATGGGAATAGCACATTCACCAAAATCAATTCCGGCAGTCTGGTCAACGATGGCGCTATCAACTCCGTCGATGCGGCGTGGGCGGACTATGACAACGATGGATTCATGGATGTGATCATTGCCAACGATGACAGCAAAAATGCCCTCTTCCACAACAACGGCAACACCAACCATTGGATCAATCTTAAGCTGGTAGGAACCGCCTCCAACCGTGCGGCCATCGGCGCAAAGGTGAGGTTACAGGCTGCCATTGGAGGCAAGACAATGTGGCAACGACGCGACATTGCGGGCGGCGGCAGTCAAGAGGGCCAATCTGATCTCCGAGCCAGCTTCGGTTTGGGCGACGCCACCAACATCGACACTGTGCGCATCGAGTGGCCTTCCGGCACCATTCAGGAACTGCACAAGATCGCAGTCAACCACTTTCTCACCGTGACGGAGCCCGCGCGCCTGAAGGGCAGTGTGATCGGAGGGCAATACCAACTCCTCCTGAACGGGGGCGTGGGATTCACGTACGACGTCCAAGCCTCAACCAACCTCCTCGATTGGACCTCCCTCACCAACGTGGTGACGACGAACATGGCCATGCCGATCATGTCGCTGGATGCAGGCCAGGTGCGGCAACAGTTTTTCCGCCCGGTGCGACAGTAACAGTAGAACTTGTGGCGAGACGTTATGAATCCCCGGGCGACCAGCCTTTATTTGGACTCTGATAGGGTCACCGCCGGGGTCGGACTCCCCTTATTGGCGCTGCGGGGCGGGTTGCCCAAAGGGTGGACCATGAACGACGGCTTCAGAATATCCGCTTGGCATACTGCCTGGGTGACGGGATGGATCACACTTCGGTGTGGTAGGGCGCGTCTGTCCCAGCGCGCCGCCCGGGGCTTTCGAGCACGCGTGCGGCTCGCCGAGGACAGCGAGCCGGTACCGTCTCCTCCTCCGGGGGCAAGACCGACTATGGCAGTCTATCTTGCTGCCCAGACAGGGACTAGAATTTCCAGCCAGTGCCGAATTGAATGTTCGCGGAAGTCCAATCCGTGCCGAAGTTCGAGTAGGCGCCGATCATCGCATAGCCCTTCTTTTTCTTCGCCGAGTCCGCTTTGCCCAGGAATTTGTAGCCGACCCCGCCGCCCAAGGTGGTGTAGCGGGACATGAAGTTGCCGCTGCCCAGAAGTTCGGTATCTATGGCATAGGCCTCGGCGTACCAACGCTTTGCGAATGGAACCCCGACTTTGATGCCGTTCTTCACGATCTGGTTGCTTATCTGCGGGTCAAAGGTGTAGTCGCCGATCGAGATCTCGAGGCTTTCATGGAAGCTGATGTGGTTGCCCATCGAGATTTCGAACTTGCCGAAGTCATAGGCGATCAGACTGGTCACCCCGGCGGAGTTAATGACGCCTCCGGCGACGAGGTCGAACGATCCGGCGATCTGCGTGCCTCCGTGCGGGGTCACTTGCCAAAGCCAGGGCCGCCCTTCCTTGTAGTTGCGTTTCACAACAAGGATGGGCATGGCGAGTTGAAGACCGCCGCGAAAAACCTGGGCTCCGCCCACTTCCGTGTAGTTCATCGGCACGCCGATGTCCAGGCGCACGCGGGAGCTGAGCTTCATGGGCAGGAAGGGGGTGAAACTGTAGGAGTTGGCCTCAATGCCCTGGGCCTTGATGAAGCCCACATCGCCGACCATCGCCATCCCGACGCCGGTAGCTTCTTTGGGGTCTTCCTTTTCTTCGGCGGTCTCTGTCATCGCCATGCCGTACTCGGTGAACGAGTAGTTGGCCGTGAGGGCGGTGGTGCTGTTGGGGTTGCCCACCATCGTGCCGTGGGCGGATTGTTCGCTGATGGCTTTGAGGAACCTGGCCAGGTCGCTCAACCCATCGCGCTTGAGATAATCCTGGATCTGGGTTTCCACTTCAGCCCGGCTCTGTCCGCTGAAGGTGCGGTTAATCAAACCGGGATGGAACGGGCTGGATAACTGCGCCTGCCAGGCGCCCCCGCCCAGGTCGGAAACGTTGAAGAAGAGCGCGTTGTTCACCCCGGCGTAGGTCAACTGCGCGTTGAACGGAACGTTCTCGAGGCTCTGGAACTTCCCCGTGCCGTTGATCATGTTATCGACCAGGTCCGGCAGACTCTTGCCCCCTACGGAGAGAAGGCCGCTGGCCGAGTTGGCGGAGATCTCGAAAAGGTCCGCGGCAGATACATGGACGCCACCCAGGATGAACGCGGCGGCGGTGGAGAAGGTGAGTCGAAGAGGTTTGGAGGCTGTTTTCATAAGAGAACCTGAGATAACATTACTCTCATGTGTGGCAGAATGATTCTGACCCGCACGATTAGGTTTGCTTGATGCCTGGTTTCTACTGGACATTCGAAGAGGCTGTCAACATCTTTACGGTGAATCCGATCACTTTTATGCATACCTCACCGCGTCTCAGCGGTTGTTTGGCGCTCCTCCTGGCAGGCTCTTGCCTGGCGTCCCTTCGGGGGGCGGACGCCCCGACTCCCGCTCCCCAGCCCGCTTCCCCACCCGCTCCTGTGGTCTCGGGCCCGCCCCGGACTCTCTCATTGGAGGTCACCATCATCCGGTTCAAACCAGACAGCAAGGAGCGTGTTCTGGCGAACTTTGTGTTTACCGGGGGCACCTCGAATGTGGTCGAGCAGCTCAAGGGCCTCAGCAAGTCGGTGGATGTGATCTACCGCGGAACCCGGGATTTGGTGCTCGAGGACAAGGGCAAGGCCGTGTTCGACGCCACTGAGACCCGTCCTGTCCTGTTGATCGGCCAGCCGGGCGCGCCGGTGCCGCCCGCAACCATTTACGGTCTGAAGCTCGAGGTCACCGTAAGGCCCGCCACCGCGGACCGCTTCGCGCTCTTTTGGGAAGGGAGTCTGACTTGGTCACCGGAGCTGATGGATCGCCGCGTCGGAATCCAAAACACGATGCAGTTTGTCGGCAAAGCCGCGGCTGTGGCTCAGCAGGCAA
>Ga0082335_1009587_pt1 | contig 10359 bp, 14 predicted proteins | sample Subgrocontami58m_FD_72375 | JGI IMG/M metagenome (GOLD analysis project Ga0082335, IMG submission 72375) | Subsurface groundwater microbial communities from S. Glens Falls, New York, USA - GMW37 contaminated, 5.8 m (SPADES assembly) (version 2) ... | reverse complement strand
CTTCCGGCTACGCATCTCTCTCTTACGAAATCCTACCGGAACGAGAGGCCGACGTAGTGCGGCTTGATATCTTGGTTTCTGAAGAGACGGTGCCCGCCTTCGCGCGCGTTGTCGCAGAGAGGAGGGGAGAAGAAGAAGCGGAAAAGATGGGGGAGAAGCTTCATTCAATTTTACCCAAACAACTATTCAACACAAAAATTCAGGCAAAAGTAGAAGGTCGCATTGTGTCATCAAGAACACTCTCGGCAATGAGAAAAGATGTTACGGGTTATCTCTACGGCGGTGACGTCTCGCGCAAGATGAAATTACTTCAGAAGCAGAAGCGAGGTAAGAAGAAAATGTTGGAGAGAGGTACCGGCAAGGTCAACATCCCCGAAGAGGTCTTTATGAAGATGGTGCAGTCTTCCGCCGAGTAAAACAAGGTTCAACCTTGTCAGATTCTGTAGCCTATTGACTAGCTATTTTGTGCTATTGACTTCCAGATTAGAGCATGTTAAGATAGCTTTGACTCGGAATGGTCCGAGCCTTGAACCTTGAAAGGAACAGCTGATGAAATCTCGTCAGATAGTCCAGAACCCGCTTACGGCGGGGGAAATTCGTGATTTGCATTTGCTCGCACTCGCACAGATGCCGCTCAATCTTTATCCGGTAAAAGTGCGCGCCGATCTCGCGCACAAAAAGAGCCTTGGCCGCGAGCTCGAGAAGTTCTTCCACAATCGCTATGCCACGATGTCGGAATTTCCGGATGCCGCCAGCTGGGTTAACTTCCACCGCCGGATTTTCGGCAAAGAAGTTGATGTGGCCAATCTGCATGTGCCGGTCAAGCCGGAGTACGAGTGCTGGCCTATCGTTATGGTGCCGGATGTCTCCAACAATGATGCCTTCGACGCTTGCAAAAAACAATTCGGCAAGGCGTGGCGATATACGGACGACCTCAACACCGTTCGCGATGTCGTGAAGCGTCCTGACGGAGCGTACGTTGTTTGGGTCAAGAAAAATGTTGAAGCCGACCCCGACCTCGCTAATGTTTCGGCAGAGGAGATTGAGAAGCGCGCACTTAACACTCTCACGCTTCGCGAACGCCTCGTGCTGGAGCTCAAGTACTTTGACGAAACGAAACAGCATCTCGATATCAATAACTGGACGCTCTGCGCGGGCTCTCGTTATGCGGGCGGCTGCGTCCCGTGCGTGCGCTGGTTCGGCGGCGTTGCCGAGTTGCGCGTCGGCTGGTGCCGCGCCGGCGGCGCCGGTTCGCTCTTTCGCGCTCGTGCAGCAGTTTCGTAACACTTCGGTCTTTTGGCTTGTTCACTTCGGGGCGCGTTGGTACTCCAACGCGCCCCTTTTCTTTTGTATACTGTACTGTACGGCTACTATAACCGGTCTCGCCACAGGGCGGATAGCGGTTTGCCGATATTTAGGAACTGCCTATCCGTTTCTGGTGGGCGTGTTCAATGCAGAGCTGGCCCCAAACAGAGCTCACACAGAGTGGGAACAACGTAGGTGTTTTTGCAGAAAAGGGCACCGGTGATATGGATGGAAACGGATAGTACGCGGGCTCTCGTTATGCGGACGGCAACGTCCCGAACGTGAACTGGAACGGCGACGATGCCGAGTTGCACGTCAACTGGTACAACGCCGACAACGCCGATTCGAACCTTCGCGCTCGTGCAGAAGTTCCGCGCACAAAACTCCGCTTAGGCGGAGTTCGCGTTTATGTATTTCAACCACCCGCTTACCATTTTTGACGCTTCAACTAAATCTGCTGAAAGGGCAATGTAGCGTTTTTGTTCTATGACCCGTATTTCGTGAGCTATTCGCACCAATTGTTTTAGCAGTTCAATTTTGATTTTAAGCATCTCCAGAACCGCAGTTTTGCGTTGTCGTGACAAGAGTGCGGCTTCTATAGAGAGAGTCAGAGCGTCCAGACAAGCAGATTCAATTTTCAAATAGATACCATATCGATCTCGCTTGGCGAGCTTCGGCCCAATCAGATATACTGCTGAATATATAACTCCGAGCTTATGAACGATTGGCAAATCCAAAAAATGGTCCGGGGGGGGGTTATTCAGGGAAGTTTTCATAGCATCATTTCGTTAGAGAATTTATTTTCCGCGTGGAGCGAATTTAAGAAGGGTAAGATGCAAAGCGCGGATGTGCAAGCGTTTGCTTTTAACCTTGAGGAAAACGTCTTTAATTTGCATCAGACGTTGCTTAAAAAACAGTGGCAACCGGATCCGTATCAAGCATTTTACGTCCGTGACCCGAAATTGCGACATATCCATAAGGCGAGTGTCCGCGACCGTGTATTGTACCACGCGGTATTTCGCGTTTTATATCCGATATTTGACCCGCTATTCATTCACGATTCGTATTCCTGCCGGCTTGGGAAGGGTACACACGCTGGTGTTCAACGACTTGAACAATACTTGCGTAAAGCGAGCAGAAACTATACGCAACCATACTATGCACTCAAGTGCGACGTTAAAAAATTCTTTGATTCCATTTCACACACGACGTTACTCAGGCTTATTCAAAAACGCATTTATGATACAGAGACGATCGCTCTTATCAGGCAGATTATCCGGAGTTTCCAGAAGACACCGGGATGTGGATTGCCACTCGGGAATGTTACCAGCCAGCTTTTTGCAAACATTTATCTGAACGAACTCGACCAATTCGTAAAACACCGTCTGAAAATCTCTTACTACCTTCGGTATTGTGATGACTTCATCATATTGGATAGTGAACCATCTATGCTCATTACTCTCATTCCGATTATCCGCTCGTTTTTATTTGATTCTTTACAGCTCACCTTACATCCAAAAAAGATCAGTATCCGAAAAATTTCCACCGGTATAGATTTTCTTGGTTACGTTGTCCTGCCTCATTACCAAGTCGTTCGTACAAGTACCCGCAAACGCATATTCCGCAAACTAAGTGCTTCTGATATGAGAGTACGAAAGGCGTCGGTAGATTCTTATATTGGTATTACGACCCACGCGAAAGGGTATCTTATAAAACAGCGTATACTGGAGATATGCGCGGTAAACAATTGAAGCAAGGGTTACTTATAGGATTCTTAATTCTTGTCGCATTCTGGCTCACTTCTCTTATTATTAGTCTATCAGGAAAGGCACAGATAGCGGTTGACGAAGCGCATAAAGCGCAGAGGCAGTATGAGACTCTGGAAGAAAGGAAGGTTGCGTTGGAGGCGAATCTGGCCGCTCTGGAGACAGCGCGCGGTAAGGACGCCGCCATCCGCACGGCATTCAGAGTTGCGCGCCCCGGAGAAGAAGTTATCGTGGTTGTGCCGCCGACTCCGACCGCCACAACGACGGAACCGTCGTGGTGGGAGAAGATATTGAACTGGTTTAAATAAAAAGCGGGTATGGTTCAGTGGTAGAACGATTGCTTCCCAAGCAATAAACGCGAGTCCGATTCTCGCTACCCGCACCATAATCAAAGACAGGTCAGTTTCGCCGTCAGAAGATTTCGCGGCGCGGAGCGCCGCATAGGGGGAATGCGCATTTCCGCGCGCTTCGCGCGCGTGGAGGGTGAGGTTCGAGCCGAAGACTTTTTGGAGAGAGGATTTTTTGGAGAGGGCATTATCGGTTTTTGCTATTTCGTCCAGCATTGAAGCGTCTTTTACCCATTCTCGCGTAGGTTCAATCCACGCAGATGTGGTTCGAAGAAGTCGAGCGATTTGCTCCTCGACCGACTTCTTTTCGGACATAAGTGCGCGACGACGTTCAAGATAGTCGTCGCGCTCAATATCTTGGGCGACATAGACATCGGTAAGGCGGGAGAGATTGCGGGAAAATTCCGCTACGCGTTCTCGCAATTCTGAGAAAGGGGACATGAGAAAGGGGACAGTGAGAAAGGGGAGAAAGGGGAAGAAAGGGGACAGGCACAGTTTTTGCATGATATGATGTCTGTATGGCACGATCCGCTCGTACCGACATCGGAAACATTCCGTACCACGTTCTGAATAGGGCTGTAGGTAGATTTAAGATATTTTCAACACCGAACGATTATCTTCTCTTTCTTGATATACTGCGTGAAGCACAAAAAGAATTTGATATGCGAGTGCTTGCCTATGTGCTCATGCCAAATCACTGGCACCTAGCCCTGCTTCCTAAACTAGATGGAGACCTAGGACTTTTCATGCACAAGCTCACCAATGCACATACACGAAAAGTGCACACTTTAACTGGCACTATAGGTACTGGTCCATTGTACCAGGGTAGGTACAAGTCATTTCTTATAGAGGAAGACAAGCATTTACTCACAGTCATAAAATACATTGAACGGAACCCGGTTCGTGCCAAGCTCTCCAAAACATGCGAAGAGTATCGATGGGGGAGTGCGTGGTTGCGAAACAATGGAACAGATATGCAACAAAAGTTATTATCCGAACCTCCTGTCGAATTTCCGAAGAACTATATCAAATGGATAAATGAACCGGACACGGTACAGGGTCTTGAAAGGCTGCGCACATCTGTGCAGCGAGGTGCGCCATTTGGTAATGGCTCGTGGGTTGATCATATGGTCAAGAAACATGAACTGAAATCTACAATTCGTAAGCCGGGCAGACCAAAGAAGGAATGATAAACTGTGCCTGTCCCCGTTATCTCGAAGAATAATTAGAACACGAAAAAACAAGAAGAATCGTGACTGTCCCCATTCTCATGTCCCCATTCTCACCATTAGCAACTACCAGACCGGACATTCTTAAAAAAACTCTATTAGTTTTCGACCCAAACGAAGAATTATCATACGACTATCCGACTTATTGGGGTCACGGCTATCGCGTGTTTGAAAAACGTCATGGGCGACTGCTTAAACAAGCAGAAAAAATAATATCAGTGGATTCAGTCGGTAATGGCAGTCCACAGATAATACGAGATCCAAAAATTCTAAACCTAGCGTTTCCAATCGCGGGTCTGTCTAAATTGTTGTCTAAGACCACAACAATAGGCGGTGACATTAAAAAAATGATGGAGGTCTACCAGAGTGAAGCAGACCTTCCAGACTTATTGTCTGAAACATCTCTTGAAAAGACCAAACGACTTGTTCTATCAATGCTCTAAGCCTGCGACGTTAGGCACCTTTTTGTTTAGCTCTAACCTTGGCAGAAATATAAAATTCCCTGCGAGGTATTTCTCGTTTGTCAGTCTGATGTGCCTATTAATCAACCATGGTCGATAATCATAAACACAACTGAAAGTCTCGACAAGGACGGAGTACAGAACTTAATCAATCAAATGTTAATCGACGCTGGGGAGTATACAAATCGAATACTTTCTGGCGACTTTATGCTAGTATAAAAACTTGCAATTTTGGAAGAGGCGTGGTATGATATAAAAAGGTGGTATTTGGAGTTTTTATTCTTAATACTGTGTTCTTAACGTAAAGCCAAAGGAGAGTTCAAATGGATATCGTAACGATTTCCATCGTTCTTGGCTTTACAGCCGGAGCGATACAACTAGTCGGTTACATTGTGTATAACAAGGTAGCCGGTGACAAGATTAATACCGGTTCGTGGAGCATGTGGGCGATAGCCGGCATTGTTGATCTGGCATCATACATTGCCGTCACAGGCGACTGGGTAAAGAATATTCTCCCTGCCGTTTGCGCCTTTGCAGCTATCAGCACGTTCGTCTACGCGTATGTGCGGAAGCGGTTAAGCTGGCCTGATAAACTTGACTGGGTATTCGTCGGAGCCGATGGCGCTATAACTGTCGTGTGGGTTATGACGAACGCAGTTCTGGCGAACATTCTCTATCAGGCGACTGCCGTACTCTCGTTCGTCCCAATTTACCGAGGTATAATCTCAGGTAGAGAAAGGGAACACTTGTGGCCATGGGTCATCTGGACTCTGGCGTATAGTTTCCTAACCGCATCGGTCTATTTAAGACTAGCGAGGTGGGAGGAGCTAGTGTATCCAGTAACACACATCGTGATTCATGCGATAGTGGTCGTTCTCGTCCTCATAAAGCCCGCGCGGTAATCCGCGTGGGCTTTTTTATTGTGGTATAATTCATGCACCAAAGAGAACATGAAGCACATTTATATTTGTACCAGCAAGATAGACGGTCTGGGTCTAAGCATAGGCGAGAACGTCAAGATAGGCGAAGTAATCGCACGCATCAAAGGCGAAATGAAATTCAAAGTAAACAAAAGTCTTAAAGACACATTTGCAAATCCAGATTGGGTCGGCATCGCCAAAGACCAATGGATTGATCCAGAGAAGCCATACAAATTCTTAAACCACTCCTGTAATCCGACAGTAGGTGTTAAGGGGAAGGTTACTCTAGTAGCTTTACGAGATTTTAAGGAGGGTGAGGAAGTGACTGTTGATTACTCCACTATTGAAGGCGATCCTCATTGGGAAATGAAATGTACATGCAATGAGAAAAATTGCCGTAAGGTTATACGCTCAATTCAATTCATGCCCGAGGACCAGTTTGAAAAGTATCTACCATACGTCCCGACGTATTTTAAAAATCTCTATCTAAAACAGCGTAAACATTCAGGATTAATAGTATCATAGAAATATCAGACCATTATTGTTTTTAATAACACTTATTAAATAAAAATCAAGGTCTTGACAAGAATTTAGAGGGGGGGTATCATACTCGTGAACTGTTTTCCGTTGAGGATTTCCCGAGACGCAAGGCAGGTTCATTATCAACAGGAGAGTGTTATGGGTAAAACCTTACCCTGGAGTAGCGGTGCCTTTCCACTCAATGCTGGTGGTGGAGGGGATGGGCCAAACGACGGATGTGATCATGGTGATTACGGCGAAGAGTCAGGACCTGATTCACCGGATAGCGATTCTGGATCCTCTCACGGCGACGGTAGTCAATCGTGATGCGGACGGATCGGTTTAGAGGATTATCAAAATACCGATGGTCCTCTTTTTATTTTATTTTTGAATTTTTTAATGATTTCGAGATACCCTTCTTTTTCGGCAATTTCCCAAGCACGAAGATAGTCTTCCGTACTATGTTTTTCTGAACCGCGTATATTTCTCTCCAATCTCTTTTCGTCTTTCAATATATCCAGGTAAATATACTTCAGAATCGCATGCAAAACGACATGACTTTTCACTGAATCTGTTTCTCCTGGGAACATTTCGTTCCAAATAGATATTGGGATTCTCATTCCGTTATCTTGAAATAATGTGTGAATAAGCTCATGAGTCAATGAGTCAACAAACTCACCAGGACTGAAACCGCTCTTGATAACGATAGGGGAGCTTAACTGCCTAGGATTGCCGCTCACTATGTAGACATCAATTGCGTTTCGCTTGAATTCTATTTCTAAGACAGAACAAATGCCTTTCAATATTTTTGTTTCGTATTTTAACCATTCCTTCCTATAGTCTTCAATTCTCTTAAACACCTCCTCTTGAGTCGGAGGTATCCAGTCATTCCATCCACGCGCTTTAAGATCGGGATTGTTCTGGCAATAGAAAATGAATATCGGGTCAAGAACCTTGCCGTACTTGATTATAATTTTTGGTAATTTTCTCCCGAAGGGGTTCAATATCATACGATAATTTAACTATACCATTGTCTAGAAAACAATTGCCTCCGCTAAATGAAATTTGCTATTTCCACAATATACGATATGATTATGGCAGGTGCTGGTTCGGCGAATCGGCCGATCTTTTCAAGGAGAATGGTATGAACACTTGTCTAGAAATTGGCTCTGTAAGGTTGCGTCCACTAGCAGAAAGCGACCTCCAAACACTGTATGTCTGGAGAAACCAATCTGAATTCCTAAGTCTATTTTCGCCACGAAGAACGGTTGTAAGTTATGAAAAATTTGTGGCGGAACACAAGAGAGATATGGAAAGGGAGCGACATTTGCAATTTATTGCAGAGGTTGCCGGGGAAAATAAAGTGTTAGGAACAATCTATTCCTACAATCTTAACTTGGTTGACGGGAATGTGTTCATAGGCGGATACATGCCTGAAGGCACTCGCGGGTTGGGTTATGGTGCAATATCTTGCGCACTATACATCTCATATCTCTTTGAATTTTTTCCGTTGCATAAGATTTATTTTGAAGCATTTGGCTACAACAAGTTTTCGCTTCCAATGCTTCGGAATTTCGGCTTTGTAGAAGAAGGCAGATTCAAAGAACACCGCTTTTACAACGGAGAACGTCATGATCTCATAAGAATGGCGGTATATCGAGATGGTTTGGGGAAAATACAATCGCTACTCTCGAGATTGTCCAAAAGATATTCAAAACGCAATGGTAACTGTTCATAGTTCACATGTGTAGGATTAGACCTCATGAGCGGTAGCTGAAAAACAGCTACCGTTTTCTTTTAACACCGATTTCAGATGCTATAATAAGATGCATATGCAGACAAGGAATTCGTCTTTCGCATACATAGCGATTCTATTGATTCTCGTGGGTTTGTCTGTCGCTGTTGCATATTACCGTTATATTGTTCGGGAGGACTTTACATATTTCCAGACGGAGGAGCAGGTTCCGGACCACTTTGACATCTCTTCATATTCGCAATTATGACACCTGAAGTAATAAGCCTCATACAGGCATGCGAGTGGGCGCCATCCCAACTCCTTATATTCTCTGACAATGTGTACGCGATACTTATCTATTATTCACATTTCGGCTCTATAATTCCCGCGATACTAATAGCTATTCTTGTCTTCATAAGCGGTAGGAAGGAGCTGTCAAAGATCCTATTGATGATAACAGTCATTTTTTTCTCGATCTGGGTTTTTGGCGACCTAGTGCTTTGGGCAATAGAATTTCCATCTTATACAATGTTCTTCTGGACATTGATTGACATATTTGAACCGTTCGTATATTTCTTCGCGTTTTATTTCTTTTATGTCCACATCCTGGAGAGAGACTTCTCGTTCCTACAAAAAATTATTTTCGCACTCCCGCTCGTCCCTACATTAATTTTCGCTCCGACCAAGCTGATGCTCCTGGGGTACGACATTTCTAACTGCGATAGGGCGGCTGTAGAGGGAGTGCTCGCGACCTACGGATACGCGATAGAGATTCTCTACACATTATTCATCGTCGGCTTCGCGGTGTATGCGTGGAAGATAGCTAAAGATGCTATTTCTAGAAGACGAATATTTCTTCTAACTCTTGGCATCGTGTTTTTCCTCGCGAGCTTCTCAGCGGGAAATATTCTTGAAGTGTTCTCTCTAGATTGGGGCGTAGGGCAGTATGGTCTCTTCGGCGCGCCGGTCTTTGTCGGCTTCCTCGCATATCTTATCGTTCGTTATAAAGCATTTAATGTGCGATTAATAGGAGCGCAAGTGTTGGTTGCCGGGCTAGGACTCTCGGTGCTCTCGCTATTGTTTATTCGTACGATTGAAGTGGTCCGAGTAATTACCGGTTTTACTCTTGTATTCGTACTTGTTGCCGGCTACCTAATGGTTCGCGGTGTGTACAAGGAGATTGCACAACGCGAGCATATTGAGAAGCTCGCGAAAGATCTAGAGGTGATAAACGAGCGACAGGAGGCGCTGATGCATTTCGTCGGGCACGAGGTCAAGGGATTTCTCACCAGAGATGCCGCCGTCTTCGCGTCGCTCTACGAAGGCGACTTCGGCCAATTGCCTGAAGCTCTTAAACCAATAACGCATCAGGCGCTAGAGCAATCGCGCGATGGTGCTCTCTCTGTAACGAACATTCTCATGGCTTCTAATCAGAAGAAGGGGACAGTCTCATATACCAAGGCACCGTTTGACCTGAAAGCGATTGTGGCTAGTGCAGTTGAAAAATTAAAACAGTTAGCAGAACAAAAAGGATTAGAAATCACGTTCTCGGCAGACGACGCTGGCGTGCCCTATACCTTCAACGGTGATAAAGAAAAAATAGAAAATAATGTGTTACGCAATATAATTGGTAATTCTGTTAATTATACCCAGTCTGGCTCTATTAACGTCACCCTTAAGAAAGAAAATAACCACTCGAATGAACTCGGGGCAGGAAAATTTGTGATTTCAGTAAAAGACACCGGCATCGGCATTACTGAAGAAGATAAAAAACGCCTATTTACAGAGGGCGGACACGGAAAAGACTCGCAGAAGGTGAATGTCCACTCCACCGGCTACGGACTCTTTATCGCGAAGAGCGTCGTGGAGGCGCAGGGCGGGACCATCCTTGCAGAGAGCGAGGGAGAAGGCAAGGGCTCCACCTTTATCGTTGAGCTGCCTGTGTTATAATCGCAATATAATAAACATGAACATGGACCCCGTTAGAAACTAAAAACAATTAACATAAAAAACTCACTTATGATAAACAATATTTCGGAACAGGTTTCTAACGGGGTGGATAAAAATATCACCATTT
>Ga0082335_1009586_pt1 | contig 10359 bp, 6 predicted proteins | sample Subgrocontami58m_FD_72375 | JGI IMG/M metagenome (GOLD analysis project Ga0082335, IMG submission 72375) | Subsurface groundwater microbial communities from S. Glens Falls, New York, USA - GMW37 contaminated, 5.8 m (SPADES assembly) (version 2) ... | reverse complement strand
CATACCTGTCAATTATTCTTAGGTGATTCATATGTAATAGCAGGTAGTTATGGCGAGGCAAGAAATGTTTATCATGATATACTAAATAATACGCAAGACACATCGGAAGTTAGAATTGTTAAAGAGAGAATTAGTTGGCTGCCTCAGACGGGAATAAGCGGCGGCTTATCAAGTTTAGGTAATTTCTTTTCCTTTTTTCTTCCAAACAAAATGGGATTAACACCGTTTTCGACTTATTATGGAGACAATCAAAATTTTAGATTATATAATTATGGGACGAGATTAGATGGTGGTTTCACTGGATTCTTATCTTTAGGAGCTTCATGGTCAAAAACTATTTTAGATAATCCAGTTATTAGTAGAAACCTTACTCAGTTTAGAGGGGTGGCAGAAATTTTATTGTTAAAGGACTTAAATCTATCAGGCAGTTACGGTGTGCTCAATATATATGGAGAATCTGATAGACAAATTGGAAATATATCACTTCGATTCGAAAGCGAAAATGATTTTTCGTTCTTACTTTCTTTTGAAAATAATGACGCTCGAGCAATTCTATATTCCCATGATCTTATCAACATACGATTGAATGCTAATTATTTTAGATTTAGTGGACTATTTAACTATAATCATATTTATGGTATATCAGGTTTTTATAATTACTTCAGTTTAGGAGATAATAATGAAGGTAATGATATTCAGTTCCGATTAGGAAAGAAATTTATTCATAATGGTTTTTTTGGTTATGAAATTTATTTTTCGGATTATGCTTTTATTTCACCTTCATATTATTCACCTCAGAATTTTGCTTCACATAGTATTTGGGGAGAACTTAATTGGGAATTAAAAAAACTAAAATTGAAAGCTATTGGTAAAATAGGATATGTCCCCAAAGCTGACTACATAATTAATGAAATATTCAGTGAAGCGATTTATAATCCAACATTAAGTTTAACCATAACTGTTCGTTTAGGAATAGGAAATAGTGTTCGATATGATTCGAGTTACAAAAATTTTACAGCTTCCATCTTTGCTTCATGGGGTATTTACTAAGCCCCGTTTAAGAGTAATATCTAATACTCAAACTGTACAAATTATTTTTTCCCACAAAATTTTCATTTTTCGGCTTCTTTGATTAGAAAGAATTTATGGATTTTTCCTACATTCTTTCTTTAAGGTTTATGATTAACTTATTTTGTTGCAATAAGTTATTAAAAAAATTATATTCCACTAGGATTTGTTCATTAATGAGCCAAAAAACTATTTTGTATGATGTTGGGACAACGTCAACTTGTTGTCTACTTGAAAAATTAGTTAAATCAACATTAATCATGGCATTCATATTGTTTAACAATATTGTTAATAATACATATTTGTAAGTGAATAATAATAATCAAAAATATCAAATAGCTCTTGATAACAGAGAGTTAAAACCACCAAAGAGAAATCTTACTGCTGAAAAACTACGTGTGATTTTCTTATCTGGTATTTTTTCTATTTTTTTGATAATCACAATCATTCTAACTCTTCCTCTTACAGTATTAACTTGGAGTGGATTGTTTGTTTATGCCTCTATTGTATCACTTGTGATTTTCTTATTTATTTTATTGATAAGATACTTTGCGACACTATTCATGGCCTATTTTTATGTTACAAGATATACTATTCAGGAAAAAGAGGGATTTTATCCGTTCATCTCTATAATTGTTCCTGTTTATAATGAGGGAATCGTTTTACAGAATTCTATCGAGTCTTTACTTGATATAAATTATCCGAACTATGAAATAATTATTGTTAATGACGGTTCAACAGATGATACTGCATCTATAGCTGAAGAACTTGTCGGTCATCAAAAAGGCAGAAATGGATTAGTAAAAATATCCTTGATAAATAAACCAAATGGCGGTAAAGCAAAAGCTCTTAATGCCGGTATACAATATTCAGAAGCTCAATTTGTATTATGCATGGATGGTGATTCCCAGTTAACACCAAATTCATTGAGAATGGCAGTAAGACATTTTATTGATCCGGCCGTAGGTGCAGTTGCCGGTAACGTAAAAGTTCAAAATAGAAAACATTTATTGACTGATCTTCAGGCTCTTGAATATTTAGAAGGATTAAATATGCCTCGAAGTTCACAGGGTTTTCTTCAAATGGTTAACATTATACCTGGGCCGATTGGTTTATTTAGAAAGACGGCATTGCGGGATGCAGGTTTTTATTCAAGCGATACATTTGCCGAAGATGCAGATATAACGTTGAAAATTCTTGCACAAAATTGGAAAATTGTTTATGAACCGAATGCGATCGCCTACACTGAAGCGCCAGTTTCCATTTATCAATTATTGAAACAAAGATACAGATGGACACGCGGTATCTTACAAGCTATTAGAAAACATAAACGTCATTTAATCAATCCGACAGTAAATTTTAACAATAGTATAATTTTATGGCAAATGTTTTATGAAGCACTAATTTGGCCTGCTATGAATATTTTTGTTAATCTTTACTTTATTATCGTAGCTTTATTTTATGGATTATCAAGTTTTATTTTTCTATGGTGGGTTGGTATAGCCGTATTAGATTTAATGGCAGCAGTTTATTGCATAGCTGCAGAAAAAGAAGAATTTAGATTAGTACCGTATGCAATTATTTATCGCGTAGTGTTTATTCTTTTGATTGATGTGACTAAAGCAATGGCTACTGTAGAAGAATTTCTTGGAATACGAATGGTATGGGGAAAACTCGAGCGAACCGGACTCGGGGTTTCACCAAAGACAGCTAATAATACAGCCGGTGCTACATAAAATGATAAGACTTAACAGAGGTTAACATGGAATTAATTCCTATACTTTCATTAATCATTTTGGTTGCAACTATCTCAACCTTTATTCTTGCTGTAGGTGCATATATACTTTATAAGGTTAGGGAACGTAAAGGTATAACAGCTCAAGCTGTGCAGCCTTCTGCAATTCCTGCCGAACTTGTAGCCCCTGCACCTTTAATGCAAGAACAAAGATTCATGACTCCTGAGAGAAGGACATTCGAACCACAAGCTCCGTACTATACACCTCAGGAAGAACAATCACGCGGTCCGGAATTGAAACCTACATTTGTGGGTTCAGCTCCGACTTATGATCAGAAAAGGACCGGTGAAAATCTTCGTACTAGTGAAGAAGAACGTTCGACAAAAAGCTCTAAGAAAAAATATATGCGGTATTCGACTGAAGGTTATGAAGACCCAACGCAGCAAGAACGTAAAAAAGAGGACAATCTAAGGTGGCGGTAAGAGAAGCCAAAGGACTTAAAGTTAATTACCCTATTATTTTTCTAAGCGGGTCAATATTACTTATTACTGCTTTTCTTGTTTTTCTTCTTATAGTAAAAAATATATATGGTAATTACGAACTGAAGGAAATTCTACCAACAAAAAAAAATCTTAAGTTTTTATCAGACGAGAAAAAAGAAAAGGCAGGAATACTTTATTCAAAATATACCGAAATTATGCTTCCTTCCGGAAGTACTTGGCTAAGAGATAATGTTGATACTTGGAAAAAATTTATTAAAAATTCCAGATTAGATTATGATATTATTTCCGATCAGACTATTGAATTAGGTGAACACTTTAATTATAAAATGATCGTCCTTCCAGGTTCAAAATCTTTATCTGACAAAGAAATTATGCAATTAAAACGCTATGTAGAAAATGGCGGCAGTTTGTTCGTTACCGGTGGTCCAGCAACTTATACAGATGAGGGCAAATGGAGAGGGTGGGATTTTTTCAAAGAAGTTTTTGGGATGAACTTTAACAGGGAAATCAAACCTGAAGAATCATATAAAGTGCACACACTACGGGGCAATTTACCGCTTACTGCACAAATTCCAACCGGGTATGCTCTCAAGATTGCTACATGGGATAGACCAATTTATGCTGAAGTTTTAGAACCTAGAACTACGCAAGTTAGTTTCTGGTATGATTTCAGAAGGGAAGCGGGACTTGTTCGGGAGGAAATTCAAAAGAGTGCGGGTATCGCTTACGGTAGTTACGGCAAAGGAAGATTTGTTTGGTTCGGTTTTGAATTGAATTCAGTTCTTGGTGTTCAGAAGGATTATATCTACTTTGAAAAACTTTTCAATAATTCCGTTAACTGGCTTATTTATCAACCTACAGCATTCATAAATGATTGGCCGACTTCTTATGATGCTGCCATGATCATTGTTCCAACAATAAAAGAACAACCGCAAAATATTAGTTATTTTGGGAATGCATTTAATCTTACTCATTCTCCAACTACTATTTTTGTTGATCCAATACTTGCCAAACAAAATCCGGGATTATTAAAATCAATTGCTCAAAAAGGTGATTTAGGGGCTATAGTTGATATTGGATTTCTCGAATCTGCTGATGATACTGTAAATAAACTTTATAGTAAGGAAGTTCAAAACTCTATTTTAAAATTTGTGACTGATACATTAAAAAAAATAACAGGGAAAACCGTAAAAGCATTAATGCCATTAAATGGTTATTACGATGATAACACATTGCAATCTATGACTCAGTTAAATTATACATACTTGGTTACAGATTCGTTAACTGACCGCTCTGTACCTGAAATACGTATCAGAAATAATAAACCTATAATGATTATTACAAAAACGGCACGCGATGATTATGAAGTTGTTCGTAATTATGGTTTGGTAAATACAGCTTATCAAAGATATACTTATGAGGAAGATGTAGATCGTGTGTTATTCGAAGGCGGACTTTATGTCTTCAAGGTTCATACTGAATATCAATTACAGCCACAATATTCCTCGGTCATAAGAGACATAGTCAATTATGCAAAGAGTAAAAAAATATGGGTCACTTCACTCCAAGAATTAGAAAATTGGTGGGTTCACCGTATTGGTGTTGAAGTCCGTTATGAAACAAGAAGTAAAAGAAGAATTGCTGTAGAACTAAATAATCCGCGTGATGAAAAAGCATTCGACTTAATTGTACAGGTAAATTTTAATAAAAGAGTCAGAAATGTTGCAGTATCATCAGATATTATAAATACGAAGATTCCTAAATATAAGTTAGATAGTGATTCAAAAACTATTTTCTTCTATTTAGATAAAATGGAAGCTCATGAAACACGTTCGTTATTGATCGATTTTGATAACGTTGACAGTTAACAATTAAATTTATTTCACCACTGATAAGATTTTTCTGAAATTGTAATGGCACTTTTCACCCTAAACATAAAAGGGATTACCGGCCAAAAAAGCTTGCCAATATTTTTAAATAGAATTATTCTTTTTTATTTAATTTACAGTAGTGTTAGTACTATAAAAAGTCTAATCATTTTTAATATTAATTGTCAAAACTGATATCCATTTATTAAATTGAATATTGTAAAAAGATCAATAACAGAGAAATAATGAAATCTCTCAGCTATATAAGAAAATATGCTAGAATTATTCTCTTCTTACTTTTAGTAATTACATTTGGTTGTGTTGAATCAATTACCGATACTCAAACTTCAACTACACCTGCAATTGATATAAATAGTCCTATAACTGGCGATACTGTTAATGTTGGAAAAAATACTGTTAATTATCAATCTGCTGATGGTGCTAGTGGAACTGGTCTTTCGTTTTATGAGTTGTATGTAAATAAAGTTTTTGTAAAAAGATATAATCAGAATACTGATGGAACAAATCCAATAATCTATCTCGAAGTAGATTCAACTTTGCTTCACACTCATATCAATTATTCTATCAAAGTTTATAACACAACAGGGAAATCAAAAGAAAGTAAATTACAAGAAAATATTTATGTAAAAGAAAAAATACCGAATATGCCCACTAATCTTTTGTTAACCCGGTTAAATGATTTTACTATCACTCTTAAATGGGATGATAATTCAAGAAATGAAACCGGCTATGAATTGTGGAGAAAAGATATTGGTAACGGTACCGTAATAGATTACAGAATCATAAAGTCGCTACCTGTAAATACTATTAGTACAACTGATGGTAGTTTATCTCCTTATGTTGATTATTATTATAAAGTTAGAGCAATTAACGAATCCGGCCCCTCTAATTTTAGCAATGAGATAAATACAAGTAGTATACCCGGTGGTCCTTGGAATTTAAAAGTTGAAGCGACGGGTACCAGTCTGGTAAAATTGACGTGGATAGATTTTGCTTCTACTGAACAAGGATTTCAAATAGAGAGAACAGATCCTAGTGGAAATATTTTTAAAGTATTAGATATTACTGGTCCAAACGTAACAGAATACACAGATAATTCTGTAGCTGCCAGCAGTTCTTATAAATACCGCGTAGCATTCTTCACGCAAACAGCGTTAAGTGGATATTCCAATGAGGTTTCAATATCTACATTCTATACTGATGTAGCTGCCCCGACAAACTTAACTGCAGTCCTTGTAGCCGGACCTGGTGTTAAGTTAACATGGAATGACAATAGTAAGAATCTTGCAAAAGGTGCTGTGATAGAAAGACAGACCGGTACAACTGGACAATTTATTGAAGTCGGATCAGTAGCAGCAGATATTGTTGAATACACAGATCGAACAATTAAAAACGGAACGACATATTTTTATAGGATTAGACAGAAGCTGGATAATAATGTTTATACACTTTACACAAGTGTACTTCGCGTAGACGTACCATAGTTCAAGTTATGAATACTGAAACTCCAAATAGAATCCCGATAGATAGCCCCAATATCTCTCCAAGTTTGATTATTGATAAAACAGGGAAAGTGATTGCATTTAGCAACGATCTAAAAAAATTATTACCGTCAATAACTCCGCAATCTAATTTCTTCGATCTTTTTGACGAGATAAAATTACTAAACCTTCAGAGAATGTTCATTGACGTAAGGAAATATAATACATCTGTTAGGGATATGATTGACCTTGAAATAGATAAAGTTAAATTTAATTTTGAAGTTGTATTCTCGCCTATGCGCAGTGAAAATAACATTTACTTTTTAATAAATTTTAATCATGAATCATTTGTTAAAAATAGATCCGAAACACAAAAATTTTGGATATCTACTTCAGAACTCGAAAAGATCGCTCTTGATAAAAGGATTATTTCAATCGTAAATAAAATCAAGCTTAATTATCCTTTCTCATTTATTGAAAAAGCAAAAATTCAAAAAGATATAAATGAACTTGATGATTATTTCTGGATTAAAGAGTCTTCGGGGAAACTAGTTCTGGTCAATGATAAATATGCAGATTCATTGGGATTTAAGTCCAATCAATTAGAGAACAAAAGTGAACAGGATTACCTTCCTAAATATTTAGTCAATCTCTATAAAACAGTTGATACATATATTCTTGAATCGACAAACTCAGTTATATTCGAAGGTGTTTCTACTCCAATTACAAGCGGAACTAATAGAAATATTTCTATAGTAGAATTTCCTCTCTGCGATCTTGATAATAATGTCGTTGCAATTATCGGCTTCTCTCAAAAGAAGGAACCGCTGATTCAAGAAACAAAAATAGAAGCTGACAATTTTTTACTTAAAGATTTACCGTTAGCTGTTATAATACTAGATAATAATTTTAAAGTCGCTTCATATAGTAAAGAATTTGTCCGCATGTTGAACCTTAACGAAAAAGTTGATTTAACATTGCTAGAGATAAACAAAATTTTGGAAAAGGGTTTTATATCTCAATTTGAAAATTACTTAAAGAACTCTGATAAAATTCCCGAATTAAACGTCAATTATATATTTGCAGAAAAAGCTCAGCTTAACACGGAAGTTAATTTTAAAAAAATATTGCTCGATAACGGAGATCATTTCGGGACACAGATTATAATTACTCAAAAATTTGGTGATGATAATCAGACAGAAACCAAAGCAAAAATGTATGAAGCGTTAATCGAACATTTGCCGGAAGCTATGTTTATCTATGATATTGAGAACTTAAAATTTCTTGATGTAAACGATGCTGCATTAAAGTTATACGGTTATAAGCGAAATGATTTCTTAAACATGGATCTTACTGATTTATACGCTCCGGAAGATATTCAAACATTAATCCAAACCGGTGATAGTAAAATTGTGCAAGGAAGTTACAGCGGACCTTGGAGACATAAGAAGAGTGATGGTACTTCTGTTTTAGTTGAACTGCGAAGATCATCAATTGAATTTAAGGGGAAGAAATCACATCTAAATCTTGTACGAAATGTTACAGAACAATCGGGATCTAAAATAAGAACTCAAATTTTAGAATCAGCTTTTGATAATACTAGCGACCCTGTTATTATAACTGACAAAGATGGTTTTATTACTGAAATTAATGAACCGGTATCCAAGCGTTTTGGTTACTCCAAAAAGGATTTGGAAACACGTCCATTTATTTCTCTTGTTGCCGATGATGATCGTGCTAAGATAAATAAAAATATTTTTCATTCCGGAATCCTAAAGCCAACAATATTAGATATCGAAATAAAGAAACCTTCAGGAACATTTCATAAAGCAAGTCTGATTGCAACACCGATAAAAAATTTTAACGGTGATATTGATTCATTCTCTTTAGTTATAAAACCCATTGACGAACCTGTCGTAACAAAGGATGTAAAGAAAACCCAAGAAGATTCTGTCGAGAAAATTGATCCTCCATTTCTTTCAAATGTTTTTCACGAGCTTCTAACTCCTATAAACGTGATACTCGGATTTACACAAGAACTTGGGGAAAGCATTCAAAGTCCTAATGATGAACAGAAAGAAGCTGTTGATATTATTAAACAGAATCAAAAGTTACTTCTACAGATAATGGATAATGCCGTTGAATACTCAACGCTTGAACAGAAAGTAGTAAAACTTAAATCTGAACATATCAAGTTTGTAGATATTCTGAATGAACTGAAAGAAAATTCTAAGAAAACAGCCGAAGATAAAAAAGTTGAACTTTCATACAGCAAGATTTCTACTTCGCTCGAAATTGAAACAGATCGGCAAAAGATTGTTTCACTGCTAAGCTTGTTTATCAAGTTTGCAATTCAGATTACAAAGGAAGATAAAATATTTCTTTCAGCTTCTGTCTACCAGGATAGTTTTTGTGCAGTCGGTATAAAGGATACAACTAAAACAATTACTCCATACTTATTAAAAGCGTTTAATGATATTTTCTCGGAAGATGAGAACATGAGCAGAAGAAATTATGGTTTTTCACGCTTCTCAGTAAAACTCGCAAAAAAATTAATTGACTTATTATCAATTAAGAAAGAGACAATTACAAAGGATGCTGATCCAGCTGAATTCGCTCTTGTAATACCATTGAAGTTTGTTATAAATGATAAGAAAAAATTAGAAGTGGAAACTGTTCCTCAGCAAAAAGAAGTTGAGGTAAAACCTTCGCAAAAAGTTGCCGTTAAACAATCCGAAAAAGATTCAACAGCTTCAACAGTTCCGGTAGAAAAGAAACCATTGGATCTTACGCAACTTTCGTGTCTCTATTTGGAAGATCAAGTAGATTCACAAATGCTGTTTAAAAGTCAGATGAAAGATTTAAAGAATATTGAATATGCTCCAAGTTTTGAAAGCGCGTTACCACTTCTAAAAACTAAAAAATTCGATTTTCTTGTAATGGATATAAATCTGCAAGGTGAGTATAACGGACTTGATGCATTGAGAATAATTCAAAAAATGCCCGGTTATAAAAACGTTCCGGTAATTGCGTCAACCGCATATTTATTACCTGGTGCCCGCGATAATTTTATTGCAGCCGGGTTTAATGATTTTGTCTCTAAACCACTATTGAGAGATAAACTCATTGAAGTTCTTAAAACTCTTTTTAACTGATCTCCATTTCTTCTAACACATTTAGTAAATCATAAATTATTTAGCTTGACATTTCTTTCTATGCTTAATAGGTTGAATCATTAATGCATATTTATTTTGAATACTTATGATTTTCAAAACATTTTACAACTCACCTATCGGATTAATTGAAATAAGCGGAACGGAAAATTCAATATCATCTCTCTATTTTATTGATCAAGAGTTTAATCCCGATCTGAAATCAAATCCATATATTGATAAATGTGCTGAACAGATTGACGAATATTTTAATGGGAAGAGAAAAATATTTGAATTAAATCTTCAACCGGAGGGATCAATTTTTCAGAAAAAAGTTTGGAACGAATTATTAAAAATTCCTTTTGGTGAAACCAGATCATATATGGAAATCACAAAACTACTTGGTGATCTAAAAGCGATCCGTGCTGTAGCTAATGCTAACGGGCAGAATAAAATTTCGATTATAATTCCGTGTCATAGAGTTATTGGTAGTGATGGAAGTTTAACCGGTTACGGGGGAGGACTGTGGC
>Ga0082335_1009585_pt1 | contig 10361 bp, 7 predicted proteins | sample Subgrocontami58m_FD_72375 | JGI IMG/M metagenome (GOLD analysis project Ga0082335, IMG submission 72375) | Subsurface groundwater microbial communities from S. Glens Falls, New York, USA - GMW37 contaminated, 5.8 m (SPADES assembly) (version 2) ... | reverse complement strand
CCCTGATGGGCGTCCTCTACATCCTCGACGAGCCGTCGATCGGGCTGCACCAGCGGGACAACCGGCGGCTCCTGTCCACCCTGACCCGGCTGCGCGACCTGGGGAACACGGTGCTGGTCGTCGAGCACGACGAGGAGACGATCCGGACCGCGGATTACGTGATCGACATGGGGCCGGGTGCGGGGGAGCACGGCGGGCACGTGGTGGCGGCGGGCCCGCCGGAGGAGATCGTCCGGTGCGAGGCGTCCCTCACCGGGCGGTACCTCGCGGGGAAGAAGGAGATCCCCGTGCCGCGGGAGCGGCGGCGCTCCAACGGGCACGCGCTGCGACTCGAGGGGTGCCGGGCGAACAACCTGAAGGGGATCGACGTGACGATCCCGCTGGGGGTCATCACGTGCGTGACCGGCGTCTCGGGTTCCGGGAAGTCGACGCTGATCCTCGACACCCTCTACAAGGCGCTCGCCCAGAAGCTCACCGGCGGCCGGGAGCGGCCCGGGGAGCACCGGTCGCTGTCGGGGCTGGAACACGTGGACAAGGTGATCCACATCGACCAGTCCCCCATCGGGCGCACCCCGCGATCGAACCCGGCGACCTACTCCGGCGTCTTCACGCCGATCCGGGACCTGTTCGCGATGCTCCCCGAGAGCAAATCCCGCGGGTACCGTCCCGGGCGCTACTCCTTCAACGTCAAGGGGGGGCGGTGCGAGGCGTGCGAGGGGGACGGGATCATAAAGATCGAGATGCACTTCATGCCGGACGTCTACGTCACGTGCGAGGAGTGCCGGGGGCGGCGGTACAACCGGGAGACGCTCGAGGTCGCCTACAAGGGAAAAAGCGTCGCCGACGTCCTCGAGATGACGGTGGACCAGGCGCTGGCGTTCCTTTCCCCCATCCCGCCGATCCGCCACAAGCTGGAGACGCTGTCGCGCGTGGGGCTGGGGTACATCCGGCTGGGGCAGTCGGCCACCACGCTGTCGGGGGGGGAGGCGCAGCGGGTGAAGCTCGCGCGGGAGCTTTCGCGCCGGGCGACGGGGAAGACGGTCTATCTGCTCGACGAGCCGACGACCGGGCTCCACTTCGACGACATCTCGAAGCTCCTCTCGGTCCTCCACCTGTTCGCGGACGCGGGGAACACGGTGATCATCATCGAGCACAACCTGGATGTGATCAAGTCGGCGGACCACATCATCGACCTGGGGCCGGAAGGGGGCGACGCCGGCGGCGAGGTCGTCGCGTTCGGGACGCCCGAGGAGGTGGCGGGGAACCCGCGCTCCTTCACCGGGCACTTCCTGCGGCGGGTTCTCCACCTCCCCGCCGCCGCGGGGTGACCCGCCAATTTATTTTTGGAAACACCGAGCTTTGACGTTTTGGGGCCATTCCCCGGCTTCTCTCACTACTCATCACGAAATATCCCGGTCGGCTTGAGCAAGCGGGAACTATACGGACTCGTCGCCTGCAAACCTGCCCGGGCAATTGACGCCGGTCAATGAATCCTCCCGGGATTCGGTGGATGATGGACGAAACCGACCGAGCGAGCAGGTGGCGAATCCGGCGACTGTCTTCCCGGCTTCGCCTGCCGGGTCGCGGAGTGGCTGATCGACAATCATCAATGAAAATCCGGCGGAAGGGAGAAAACGATGTCGCCCACGGAACAATTGAAAGAGGAACATGTGAAGATCACGTCGATGTTGGAAATCTTGGGCAAAGTCTCTGATCGCCTCGAATCGGGTAAGCACGTAGAGCAACGACATCTGGATCAAATTCTCGAATATCTCAAAGTGTTCGTCGGGGAGTGCCACCATGGCAAGGAGGAAGATGCTCTCTTCCCGGCGATGGAACAGGCGGGAATAGGAGATCCGGTCGAGATAATGCTTGAAGTGCACCAGTTAGGCCGGGAAAACGTCACGGGGATGAGTGAAGCGGCAGGAAAACTTGGTCAGGGGGACCAAAGCGCTTCGTCCCAATTCGTCCAAAATGCCCGGAGCTACATCGAACGGTTGCTCGAACATATCGAAATGGAAAATGAAACCCTGTATCCCATGGCGGATGAAACCCTTCCGGGGAGGGTGCAGATAAAACTCTCGGTGGAATTCGCCAAGGTGGACGAAGAAAGGATTGGCCACGGTAAAAAGGAAGAGTTCCATCGGCTGACGGAACAATTGAGGGACATTTACCTCGCGTGAGCCACATGCGGATTGTGTCGGTTTGCCGTTTTCCCGGCAGGGAAACGATAGCGCGCCATGTCGACGCACCGACCGGGTTTTACGCCGCGGACGGTTTTTTCGCGCCGTTTCCGTTGCCGTTGTGGAGTTTGCGTGCGATCTCCTCGGGGAAGAGGTGGTCCACTTCCTTCCCCACCGCGTCGAGGATCGGGTGGGTCCGGTTCTCGTCCTTCAGGCACCACACCTCGTCCATGTCCTCGTCGACGGTCAGCACCCCCTCCGAGACCACGAGCGGGAACATGATGCAGAAGCGCGGCTTGAACTCCCACTCGTGCCGGCCCCGGTCGATCGCCGCCTTTTGCAGGGAGCAGCCGTGGGCCGGATGGAAGAAGACGCATGCATTGCCGACCACGTTCGTCTCGACCGCCATGCCGCTCGGGCAGTCGGAATCTTCCGCCGTCTCGCCGAACCAGAGGGAAGGGGGCGTCGCCTCCGGACGGACGTAGGGGAGGAACAGGTCCGCGTTCCGAAGGATCACCTCCCGCTCCCCGATGTCGGCCCAGACGCCGCCCCGGCAACAACGGCTTTTGCACTGGTCGAGCAGGCAGCGGTGCGGGAACTTCGCGCGGAAAACGAGTGGGTCGATCTCCATCGGGGAATACCTTTCCTGTGTTCGAGATGGTTGCCCGCGCTCACGGCGGACGCAATTTCCATTCTATTCGCGCGAACGTCCGCGGGCAAGACCGATGACGATTTTTCCTCCTTCGAGCGCGAAGAAGAGCGCGACGCTCGCCGCCACGCATAGCGCAAGGGTGCGCGGGATCAGGGGGACGGTGCGGAAGATCCCCCGCAGCGGGGGGGCGTACACCGCCGCCATCTGCAGGAGCACGGTGCCGGCAACGGCGAGGAGAAGCGGGCGGTTCGTGAAGATGCCGCGCCGGAAGAGCGTCTCCCGCCCGGAACGGATCGCGAGGGCATGCGCCATCTGGGCGAAGGTGAGGGTGGTGAAGAGGGCGGTCCGCCACGACGGGTCCTCCGCCCGGTGCAGGGGGAGCGCCACCGCGAGGCACAAGATCCCGAGCAGCGCGCCGACCCCGAGCACGTACGCCGACGTTCCGCGCGTCAGCACGCCCTCCGATGGAGAGCGCGGCGGGCGGCGCATCGCGTCTCCCTCCGCCGGCTCCACCCCAAGGGCCAGGGCCGGCAACCCGTCGGTGAGCAGGTTGATCCAGAGGATCTGCAGCGGGAGGAGCGGCAGCGGCATCCCGAGAAGGGGGCCCAGCAGCATCACGAGGATCTCCCCGACGTTGCTGGCGAGGATGTAGAGGATGAACTTGCGCACGTTGTCGTAGATGACCCGGCCTTCCCCGACGGCGGCGACGATGGTGGCGAAATTGTCGTCGGTGAGGATCATGTCCGCCGCCTCCCGCGCCACGTCGGTCCCGCTGTCTCCCATCGCGACGCCGATGTCGGCCTTGCGCAGCGCGGGGGCGTCGTTCACCCCGTCTCCGGTCATCGCCACGACGTGCCCGTCCGCCTGGAGCGCCAACACGATGGCGAGCTTGTGCTTCGGGGAGACGCGGGCGTAGACGTCGGTTTGCCGAACGGCGTCCGCGATCTCGTCGGGGGTCTTCCGCGAGAGTTCCGCTCCGGTAACCACCGTGTCGTCTCCCCCGATCCCCAGCGATCGCGCGACGGCGAGGGCGGTCCGCGGGTGGTCCCCCGTGATCATCACCGTGCGGATCCCCGCTGCGCGGCACGTCCGCACCGCCAGCGAAGCCTCGGGACGCGGCGGATCGATCATCCCCACTAGCCCGAGGAAGGCGAGGCCCTCCTCCAGTTCGCCCGCGGGCGCTCCCGCGGGGGCATTCGCCGAAGTCCGGAAGGCGACGCCGATCACCCGCAGGCCGCGCCCCGCCATCGCCTCGTTCTCCGCGAGGATCCGCTCCCGGCCGGCGGGGGTGAGGGAAAGGACGCCGCGTTCCGTCCACTCCGCGACGCATAGCGGAAGCAGCATGTCCGCGGCCCCCTTCGTCACGACGAACCCGGCGGCGCCGGCGACGTTCGGGAAAACGGCGGAGAGGCCCGGGTCCGACCCGTCGGCCGGGGGGGGGCCGCCCGTGGACACGGCGTGCGCGGTGGTCATCCGTTTCCGTTCGGAGGTAAAGGGAACTTCCGCGACGCGAGGGAAGGACCGCTCCAGCGCTTCCTTCGAAAGCCCCGCCCCCGCGGCGGCGGCAAGGAGGGCGATCTCCGTGGGATCCCCCAGCGGGGTCGATCCGCACGCCGCCGGGGGAACCGCGTCGTTGCAGAGAGCGCACGCCGCCGCGAGAAGAGTGTGCGGAGGCGGCAATTCCGGCGCGGGAGCGTCCGCCGGGAAGACGATCCGTCTTCCCGCGGAGAAGATTTCCAGGACGTCCATCCGGTTCCTGGTGAGCGTCCCCGTCTTGTCCGAACAGATGACGGTGACCGAGCCGAGCGTCTCCACGGCGGGGAGCTTCCGGATCAGGGCGCGGCGCGCCAGCATCCGCTGCGAACCGAGTGCCAGGGTGACCGTCACCACGGCAGGCAGCCCCTCCGGGATCGCCGCGACCGCGAGGCTCACGGCGGTGAGAAACAGCAGCACGGGGTCCTCCCCCCGCAACAGCCCCATCCCGGAGATGAGGGCGACGATCGCGAGCGCGAGCAGCGCGAGGTTCCTGCCGAGATCGGCCATCCGGCGCTGGAGCGGCGTCGGCTCGCGGCGCACCTCGGAGAGCATCCGTGCGATCCGTCCCAGCTCGGTATCCCGGCCGGTGCCGGTCGCCACGGCCGTGGCGCGCCCGTGGACGACGATGGTGCCGAGGTAAAGGGAGTTCCGCCGGTCGCCTACGGGCAGGTCGGGATCGGAAAGCGGATCGGGAGATTTATCCACCGGCACGGATTCGCCGGTCAGGGTGGATTCGTCGGTACGCAGGGAGTGTCCCTCGACGAGGCGGGCGTCGGCCGGGACGCGGTCCCCCGTTTCCAGCAGGAGGACGTCGCCGGGGACGAGCTCCCGGGCGGGAAGTTCCCGGACTTCTCCGTCCCGCCGCACCTTCACCACGGGGGCGGCAAGGCGCGCCAGCGCCGCCATCGCCTTTTCGGCCCGGTACTCCTGGATGAAGCCGAGCAGCGCGTTCAGGAGGACGATGGCGACGATCGCGACGGTGTCCACGAGGTCGCCCAGCAGCGCGGAGACGACGGCCGCCGCGAAGAGTACCGCCACCATCGTGGAGGCGAACTGGGAGAGAAAGATGCGTCCGGGGCGAAGCGGGGGGCCTTCGGGGAGCTCGTTGGGGCCGCTCGCGCGTAGGCGGGTCGCGGCCTCGTCGCCGGTCAGCCCGATGCCGGTATCGGTCCTAAGCTTCCGAACGACGTCCGCGATCTCCCGCCGGTGCCAGTCGCTCATGGCGCCTCCGATGCGTCGCGCTCCCGCGTGTGCGAATTCAGCCTATGACAACCTCGGGAACCGGACAAACGGTTTCTTTCCCGTTCCCCCATGACGGCGGACTCCGGACGGGCCCGATATTCCGGGGGCTACAAACAGGAATGCAAGTGGAATACGCAACAATATTCGATGTCCACGCCAGGTTTTCAATTTTCCCTTAAAGTTCCTTCCGGAACCTGCCGAAATCAGGGGTGCATACAATGGACCCTGGGCATCAGGCAGGGAAACAACCAAGGAGGAGATCATGAAAAAAAGCATGGCGGTATTCATCGCGCTGGCGACGCTCGCAGCGGGCGTGGCGGCGTGGGCCGACACCAACACCTTGACCGTGCAGGCGAGCGTGACCGGGACGTGCAAGTTCTCGGCGGCGACTTCCACGGTGAATTTCGGCGCGCTGGATCCTTCCTCGGCGGCGGATGCCTCGGGGTCCACCACGACGAACTTCTGGTGCACGAAGGGTGTGACCACGGACTCCATAGCCGCGGATACGGGTCTGAACCCCGCCGGAGGGGTACGGCAAATGAAAGATCTCGCCGGTACCGACCTGATTCCTTACTCCCTGACCCTTTTGGCCGACGGTAGTTCCAATGCAGGCCCTCTCTCGCCTCGCACACTGACCATCACCGCTTCCATCACGAACGCCAATTACGTTACGAAGACCGCCGGTTCCTATGCTGATACCGTTGTTCTGACCATCACTCCGTAACTACAGCGCATACGGATGAACCGCTTCGCGGGCAAGATTTCGGGGATGGGCGGTCGCATGGCCGCCCATCCCCGAGCCCGCAGCGGGTTGCGGCCGGCCGCTATCGCCGCCGTGCTTGCGATCCTTTCGGTTCTTGCGGCGGCCGTACCGTCGGCGTCCGGAGATACGGGGACCCTTGCCGTCACCGCGACCGTGCTTTCGAAGAGCGTGTGCAAGTTCGATACGAAGACGGCCACCCTCGATTTCGGCCCTCTCGACCCGGCCGTCGCGGCCGATGTGAACGCGACGGCTTCCGTCGGCTTCGTCTGCCGGGGGAGCGCGCCGGTCGCCGCGTTCCTCTTCACGGACGATAACGGACAGAACCCGTCCGGTCCCGGCGCCCGCCGGATGCGACACGCCGCCGCGCCGGAGTTCCTCCCGTACGGCATCGCCTTCAGCCCCGCCTCCGGCACCGTTCCGAAAAATGTTCACCGGACGCTCACGATCTCCGGTACCGTCCGGTGGACGGATTTCCGCGGATCGATGGCCGGCCCCTACGCGGATTCGGTGGTCGTTTCGATCCTTCCGTAACCGTTGATAACGGACCTCCTTTTCCCGATTCCGTAGACTCTTCCCGCATGGGCTCAAGTTTTTCACGCCGCAGCCGATAAGAACGTACGTAGCGGGAAGATCTCGCCTGCGCGAGGGGGCAAATGCAGAAGAGCAGCGAGTCGCCGATGCGCCCTGCAAGACGGCTGCTCGGTCAGGTGCTGGTGGACGGGGGATTCGTCTCCCCCGGAGACCTCGCTCGGGCGCTAAAAAAACAGAACCGTACCAACGAGATGCTGGGCGAGGTGTTGGTCCGCATGCAGGTGGCGGACCCGGAGGAGATCGCCGCCGTCGTCTCCATCCAGAGCGACCTTGCCTCCCTTGAAGACGCCGTCCGGTCGGCGGCGGGGGTCCGGCAGTGCCTCGGGGAGTTGCTCCGGAAGGCGCGGAAAGTCTCGCCGGAACAGCTGGAAGATGCGCTTTCGGAGCAGCTCCGCACCGGCGAGAAGCTCGGAGAGATCCTCGTCCGGCGCGGCTCCCTGACGAAGGAACAGCTCGACGCCGTCCTCGCGTTCCAGAAGTACCAGGCTGGAGAGGCCTCCGCGTCGGTCCGGTTTCGCCTCGGTGAGATACTGGTCGCGACCGGCCGGATCACGCGGGAGCAGCTCGACGCCGTCCTCGCGCGCCAGAAACTGACGAAGAAGATCCTCGGCGATCTGCTGGTGGAGAGCGGGGCAGTCGAGCCTCAACACGTCGCCCGCGGTCTCCGCCTTCAGGATATGCTGGTCACCGCCGCCCTCGTCGCCGCTCTCTCGCTGGCGGAGGTCGCCGGGGCGCAGGAGGCCCCACGGGTGAGCGAGTCCGTAGCGGCGGGAGCCGCGCGGATCCAGGTGACGGCTGCGGTGCCGTCGCGGGCCACGCTGCGGATCCTTCACCAGGATGGGACGCTGGTGGTAACCCCGGAGGACGTCGCGCGCGGGTACGTGGACGCTCCGGCGGCCTCCCGCATCGAGGTCAGCAATAATAACCGGAGGGGATGCCTGCTCGTCTTCGAGGGGATCGCAGGCCCCGGCGCTCCGTTCGGGCGGATCTCCGTCCGTGGGTTCGAACGGGAGGTGGAGATCGGGCCGGGAGGAGGTTTCGTCCCGCATCCGTACGCCCCCGCCCCGGTAACGGCGGAGTTGAGCTACCGGATCTCCCTCGACCGGGGCGTCCGCCCTGGGACGTACCCTTGGCCGCTCCAGGTTTCCGTTCGACCGTTGTAAGCGGCATTCATCGGGGTTGCCGTCCCCCGGACGGCTTCTGTATAGTGATGCCCATGGTGCGTCCAATGGATGGGAAGGCCGCGCGTTTCGCGCGCCGGTCTTCCGCTCCCGTTTCCCTTTTCCTGCTCCTGCTTCCCATTGCCGTCATGGCCGGCGACTGGCGCGTGTCGCCCATCCGGCTCGACCTCGGGCGCGACGCTAAGAGCGGGGCCGTCACGGTTTCCAACGATTCGGACGACCGCCTGCAGGTGCAGATGAAGGCGTTCGATTGGACCCAGGACGCGGAGGGGAAGGACCGGTACGAGGAAACCGGCGAGATCCTCTTCTTCCCACGGCTGATGATCCTGGCGGGGAAGGAAGAGAAGATCCTGCGGGCGGGGATCCGGGTCCCGGCAGTGACGAAGGAGAAGACGTTCCGCCTCTTCATCGAGGAGATCCCCGGGCCCCGGAAGGCGGACGGGGTGAATGTCGCCGTCGCCATCCGGTTCGGCGTGCCGATCTTCGTCAAGCCGTTGAAGGAGGAGCCCCGGGGGGAGGTCGGTACGATGACGATGTCCGCCGGTGCGCTCCTCGTGCCCGTGAACAACACGGGGAACGTCCACTTCGTCGTCCAGTCCGTCCTCGTGCGAGGGAAAAACGGGGCGGGGGAGGAGATCTTCTCCCGGGAACTGAGCGGCTGGTACCTTCTCGCCGGCGCCTCCCGCGGGTACGCGACGACGATACCTCCCGAGGCGTGCGGGAATGTGGCGGTTATCGAGGCGGAGGTAAAAACCGACAAGCTTCCCTTCGGCGGACGTATGGCCGTCGACCGGCCGATGTGTGGTTCGTGAGGGGACGGACACCGCATCGGGCCGCCCGCCGCCGCGCATCGCTTCTCCTCTCCCTGCTCCTCGGTTTCCTCTTCCTTCCCTCCGGGGCGCGATGCGCCGATTCGTTCTACGTGAAGGTTTTCCTGAACGGCGAAGAGAAGGGGGAGTTCCTCGTCCGCCTCCTCGATGACGGGGATTTCCTTATGCGTACGGCGGATCTTTCCGCGATGGGCCTCTCCGTGCCCCCGGGACGGACGACGGAGGTCGACGGAGAGCCTCACCGATCGCTCCGGTCGCTGGAGAAGATGTCGTTCACGTTCCGGGAAAAGACACTTTCCATCGAGCTGACGGCCCACCCGTCCGTCCTGCCGATGCGGGTCGTCGACTTCCGGCCGCCGCGGCAACCCAGGGTTCTTTACCCGAAGGACCCTTCCGGTTTTTTCAACTACGGCGTTACCTGGACGGGCGGGAACCCGGGCGATGCGGGGAGCCTGGATGTCACCGGCCAGGCGGGAGCCCGCAGGGGGGACTTCCTCTTCCTTTCCGACGCCGCCTTCGAAAAGACCCGCGTGGACCAACGCCTGGTCCGGCTTTCGACGAACGTGACGCGTGACCGGCGGGAAACGATGCAACGGTTGGCGTTCGGGGACCTCACCGCCTCATCGGGGAGCCTTGGAACCGGCGTGAACCTGGGCGGGGCAGGTTTCTCCAAGGTCTACCGCATCGACCCGTATCTCCTGCGCTACCCCCTGGCCAGCGTCGGAGGGATGGTGTCCCTGCCGTCCGAGGCGGAGGTATTCCTCGGCGGAACGCGTATCCGCACGGAGAAACTCTCCCCGGGGCAGTTCGAGCTGAAAAACATCTCGTCGCTCGGCGGCCGGAGCGACGTGACCGTCGTGATCAAGGACTCGTTCGGGAGGGAGCAGAGGATAAATTTCCCGTTCTACTTCGCAGAGACTCTTCTCGAGAAGGATCTCCATGAATACAGCTACAACATCGGCTTCCTCCGGAGGAAATTCGGCGAAGAGAGCGACCGGTACGGCCCGATCGCCTTCTCCGCGTTCCATAATTACGGCGTGAGCGACCGCGTGACGCTGGGAGGACGGGGGGAAGGCACCGTGGACGGGGCGAACGTGGGTCCGCAGGCGTCCTTCCGGATCGGCGACGCGGGGATCGTCGCCCTCTCTCTTGCGGGAAGCGCACGGAGGGACGGGCGCCTTGGCGCGGCCGGCGAGGCGACGCACTCCTTCCAGGGCCGGGCCGTTGGCACGAGGTTCTTGCTGAAGGGGGTTAGCCGCGAGTACGCGGTCGCCGCGGAGGAGGGACGGGACTCGACGGACGGCGTACGGTATGAAGTGGGCGGCGGCGCGAGCTACGGGACACCGCGGATGGGCGCGTTCTCCGCCGATGCGGACTTCCTGA
>Ga0082335_1009580_pt1 | contig 10364 bp, 7 predicted proteins | sample Subgrocontami58m_FD_72375 | JGI IMG/M metagenome (GOLD analysis project Ga0082335, IMG submission 72375) | Subsurface groundwater microbial communities from S. Glens Falls, New York, USA - GMW37 contaminated, 5.8 m (SPADES assembly) (version 2) ... | reverse complement strand
TTAAGTTTCTTCCCCGTAACTTAATATCAAAGAACATCTTATAGCTATTTTAGCAACACTTTTTGACTATTATACCCATTCTGAACGGAACGAAGTGGAGTGAAGAATCTCGGGATCGAGCAAAAAAGAAGTTTTTAGATTCTTCGCTTCGCTCAGAATGACAAATAATAATGTATTTGCGTAACGTGAGTTAGTAAATCAATTATTTCAATCGAATGATTGTTGGAAGTTTATCTTAAATCCGATATGCGCGTTTACATTTCAGCTTCAAATTGCCTTTCCTCAAAGTTCTGGCTAATTTTATAAAAAGTAATTCAGGGCATCTCTAAAAACTATTTTTTTTAAAATGGGACACGGATTCACCCCGTGGAATAAATTAAGAATCAAATTGTTTCAAAAACACAAATACTATTCCACGGGGTAAACGGATAAAAACAGATTTTCACAGATTAGCTTTTGAAGTTATTAGAGATGCCCTTCAATCAAAGGAGAACATACGACAACAATCACATAGGAAAAGCTTAATTATTTGGTGACTAATAACTTTGTATTTGGAATTAATACACCGATGTTTTAATCAAGCGGAATAAAAATGAAAAATTTTTTTTCAATTCTTTTTGCTCTAATTTTTTCCATATCTCTCTTTGCGCAGAAACTTGTAGTTAACAAAATCGAGCCGCCGAATTGGTGGGCGGGAATGAAGACGAACAAAATTCAATTAATGGTTTACGGCGAGAACCTTAACAACATTTCCGCAAGATTTGATGATTCCAAAATCAAAGTTAAACATGTTAATAAAACTGCAAATCCGTCCTATGCATTTATTGATATCGAAATTCCTATCAACATAACTCCTAAAGATTACAAGCTTATATTATCACGCGGCAATGATAAAACCTCCTACACTTTTCCAATTCTAAAACGAAAAGCAGATAAATATCAATTCCAGGGATTTTCAAGCAAAGATGTTATTTATTTGATCATGCCCGATCGTTTTTCAAACGGAGATATTACTAACGATTCTATTCCGGATTATTCGGATTATATGAATAAAATTCCCGGGCAAAATCGCGCCGGCGGAGATATTCAAGGTATGATAGACAAACTTGATTATCTAAATGATCTGGGAATTACTTCGATTTGGTCCACACCTCTTACGGAAAACAACACATTCCGTTCTTATCACGGCTATGCAGCAACTGATTTTTATAAGATTGATCCACGTCTCGGAACAAATGAACTATATAAGAAATTTGTTGAAGAAGCACACAAGCATGGATTGAAAATAATTCTTGATCACGTTTCAAATCATTTTAGCGATGATCATGTGTGGATGAAAAATCCGCCTACACCAAATTGGACAAACGGAACAAAAGAAAATCATCTTAATGCCGATCACAGCAAAATGATCTTTACTGATATTCATGCGGATAGTTCCACAATTAAGAATGTAGAACAGGGATGGTTTGTAGATTCGATGCCGGATTTGAATCAAGAAAATCCTTTTGTTGCTAATTATATAATTCAAAATACAATTTGGTGGATCGAATATTCCGGTCTCGATGGTATTCGTGAAGATACTTATCCTTACAACAATCAAAAATTTATGGCGCACTGGGGAAAAGTTATTCTTAATGAATATCCTGCTATTAATATAGTTGGTGAAGTTTGGACTGGCGAAACAGATTTTCTTGCCGGTTATCAGAAAGATACTTTTCTACCCAGAGGATTTAATACATATTTGCCGGCATTAACAGATTTCGGCTTGCGTGATGTATTAATCGGCTACTTACAGGAGCGGAACAATCTGTATAATATTTTCAACGTTATAGCAAAAGACTTTTTATATAAATATCCGAACAACTTGGTTACATTTGCCGATAACCATGATCTTGCGAGAGTAATGTATTATGCAAAAGGCAATCTTGATAAAGCAAAAATTGTTTACACGGTTTTATTAACAACACGAGGTATTCCGCAAATTTTTTACGGATCGGAAATCGGTATTATCGGCACAGATGATCATGGAAAGTTACGCGCTCCATTCCCCGGCGGATTTCCAAACGATAAACGAAATGCATTCACACCCGAAGGAAGAACACAAGAAGAAAATGATATTTATAATTTTCTGAAGTATCTGATTCATCTTCGTAAAAAATATCCGGCACTTGCTGAAGGAAAACTTACACACTTTCCGCCGGTTAATGATGTATATGTTTACTTCCGAACACTCGCCAATGAAAAAATTATGGTGGTTGTAAATAATAACATCTCTGTAACTAATGTTGATTTGAGAAGGGTAAAAAATTTGATCCCGGAAAAATCGAAATTTATTAACCTTAATAGCGGTGAAGAGATAAAACTTAATACCGATTTACTGTTAAAGATCGCCGGCACACGCGCAGAGATTTTTAAGGTAGTAGAATAGAATTGCTGAAGTGTCAAAGCATAATGAACTGATTATCCGTTTTTAATAAGATTGTATTAAAATTTATCCGATTATTTTTTTATATTCAATTAGGATTACGCTCGAATGAATGGAATACTCAACGGGACGAATATGAAAGAGAAGACTAAAACTGAACAATTGAAAGTTACTAGAAATCAAAAGAAAAAAAATAAATCCAGCCGGAAACCACTACCGAAACCTCCAGCCAAAAAAAATATAGATGAGAACTACGCTTTATTTCAGACGATTTTTGAAAACGCAGGATTCGGAATTGTATTAGGAAATTTCGAAGGTAAATTTTTACGTGCTAATCCGACAATTGCTAAAATGCTCGGTTATTCTGAAAAGGAACTCCTAAAATTAACAGTCAAAGATATAACTCATCCTCACGATTTTAAGACCGATCAAAAATTATTCAACGAGGTCGTTTCCGGAAAACGAACGAGATATCAGATTGAAAAAAGATATATTACAAAAGATGGAAAAATCAAGCACGGAAAATTAACCGTATCTCAAGTTGATAATATAACAGGTAATGTAAAATATTTTATTGCACTAATTGAAGATCTTACGGAACATAAACAAGCAATCGAAAATCTTTTATCGCAGCAAAATTTGTTGGTAACTCTCTTAGATAATATTCCAGACAGTATATACTTCAAGGATTTGAACAGCAGGTTTATTAAAGTAAACAAAGCATGTGCAATGAAACTTGGTGTATCAAAGCCGGAATTACTGGTCGGGAAAACAGATGCTGATTCATTCGGGTCCGAACATGCTGCCAATGCATTTACAGATGAACAACAAATCATTAAAACCGGCAAACCAATAATCGGGAAAGAAGAAAGAGAAGATTTGCCCGATGGAAGAACAACATGGGTATCAACTACTAAAATGCCGCTATATGATTCAGACGGAAAAATTGTTGGGACATTTGGAATCTCGCGCGATATAACTCAAATAAAAGAGAGTCAGGATTTAGTTAAAGAGAGTGAGCAATTATACCGCTCTCTTTTTGAAGGTTCAGACGATGGAATGTTTTTCACATCCGAAGAAATAATAATAGACTGTAATCAAACCGTATTAGATATATTTAGATGTGACCGAAGCTTCGTTGTCGGTCATCCTCCGTCAGATTTTTCTCCCGAAGTGCAGCCGGACGGGCGCAATTCTTATGAATCTGCCAGTGATAAAATAATGAAAGCTTATAACGGTGATCCGCAGAGATTTTATTGGCAGCATAAAAGACCTGACGGAACACTCATAGATTGTGAAATCTCTCTTAAGCCAATTACAATAAGCGGAAGAAAAATTATTCAAGCAACAATGCGCGATTTTACCGAGAGAATAAGATCGGAAAAGATTAGGCAAGCTCTCTATGAAATTTCCGAGGCGGCTTACACTGCATCCGACATGAGTACACTATACAAGAGAATACATGAAGAAATAGCAAAACTGATGTCAGTAAAGAATATTTATATAGCTCTTTATGATGATAAAGCCGATATCATTTCATTTCCATATTTTATTGATGAATTCGATCCGCCGCAATCTCCCAAAAAACCGGGTAAGGGTTTAACCGAATATATCATTCGGAAAGGTGAAGCTTGTCTCATTACTCCGCAAAGAGATTTAGAACTTAGAAAAACCGGTGAGACAGAATTGATCGGTGCACCTTCCGCAATTTGGTTGGGTGTTCCTCTAAAACTTGGCGGAAAAACTATCGGTGTTATTGTTGTTCAAGATTACGAAAATGAAAAAGCTTACGGTGAAGAAGAAGAACAAATTCTTACTTTCGTTTCTGAACAAATAGCACAAGTAATTGAAAGAAAAAGAAATTCTGACGCAGTAAAAAAATATGCCGAAGAGTTAAAGCAGTTGAACGCAACTAAAGATAAATTCTTCTCTATTATAGCGCACGATTTGAAAAATCCTTTTGTTACAATTTTGGGTTTTTCCGATCTGCTGCTTTCCGATTATGCAGAACTAAGCGATGAAGAAAGAAAATATTATATCGAAGAGATGAAAAAATCTGCCGATCTTTCTCACAATCTTTTACAAAACTTATTACAATGGTCGCGCTCTCAAACCGGCTTCATTGAATTCAATCCTCAACAATTCAACCTTCATAATATCGTTCACGATAATATTGAACTTCTTAAAGCAAGTGCAGAAAGAAAACAGATTCAAATTAAACATGATTTACCCGATGATTTAACGCTCATTGCTGATGTAGATATGATCAATACCATTATTAGAAATTTATTGACAAACGCCATGAAGTTTACTGATAAAGGCGGCAGAGTTGAAATTACTGCAGTTAAACAAAATGGTTTTGTCGAAATTATTGTTTCAGATACCGGTGTTGGAATGAGCAATTCTGTGAGGGAAAGTCTATTCAAATTAGACGCTACTCATTCTACATACGGCACTGAAAATGAAGCAGGAACAGGACTAGGATTAATTCTCTGCAAAGAATTTGTGGAAAAGAACGGCGGAACAATCAAAGTTGAAAGTGAATTAAGCAAAGGCAGCAAATTTATTTTTACTTTACCACACTCAGAGTAATATAAATATTCCTTCGTGAAAGAAATTCTTCTTACACGAAGCACTCGAAGAAGTCACGAAGGGGAAAAATTGTAGCGAACTTGGCGGTTCTTGGCGTGCTTTGCGAGAAAAGAAAACCCGGTTTCTCGCAACGTCCGCAAAGAAGCCGCAACGAACGCAAAGAAAAATTTTATGCATGAAAATGAAATTGCTAAATTAATATTGGACTCCGCTTTCAACTTTGATTGTTGAACTAAAATCAATTGAGACAATTCTTGATGTTCATAAAAAAATACTGCTTACTTACTTAAAACTAAGCGGATTAAAATTAGGATTGTTGATCAACTTCAATGTTTCTTTGCTTAAGGAAGGAATAGTGAGAATTGTAAATAGATTGGATTTGTAGCGAACTTGGCGGTTCTTGGCGTGCTTTGCGAGAAAAAAAACGGTTTCTCGCAACGTTCGCAAAGAAACCGCAACGAACGCAAAGGAGAAAATCATAGCGAATTATGTAACTTTATGCAATCCTTCCTGACCCTTTTACACAAAAATTTTGCAGCAAAAAATAGTTATTGATAATTTCTATTTGCAATATTTTTGAAAACACGCGAGGTGAACCATGACAAAACTACTTTCTAAAAACGACGTGATGAAGGTATTAACGATGAATGATACGATCGAAATTCTTGAAAAAGCATTTACAGATCTTTCCAATGGAAAAGCTGTAATGCCTCAGAGAATACCGATTACAACACCCGATCATAACGGGCTCGCTTTATTCATGCCGGCATACTTAAAAGGAATTGGTGCGTTAGGAGCTAAAGTGGTAACCGTTTACAAAGACAATTTACCTAAGTACAATCTTCCGACTATTCTTGGTACAATTATTCTTCTCGATGAAAAAACCGGTGCACCGATTGCACTGATGGACGGCGGTTATCTTACTGCAATGCGAACCGGCGGTGTCGCGGGACTTGCAACAAAATTTCTCGCACGTAAAAATGCTAAAGTCCACACACTATTCGGAACCGGCGGCATGGCAAGAACTCATGCGTGGGCTGTTTATTGCACACGTAAAATTGAAAAGCTGATTCTATTCTCGCTCGATCCTAAAGAAAAACAAAATGCATTTAAGAAATCGCTTCAAGAAATAATCAGTTGTGAAATTGTTTTAGCTGAAAATGCTGATGATGCAGTTAGTCAAGCAGACATAGTTACTTTAATTACAAGCGCCAAAGATCCTATCATTGACGGCGATTGGATTAAACCGGGAACACATATCAACGGAGTTGGTTCTCATGCACCTGCAATGAGAGAGCTTGACAGTAAGACAGTAGTAAAATCAAAAGTTGTTTGCGATTTAATTGATGCATGCAAAGCAGAAGCAGGAGATTTTATCATTCCCGCAGCAGCCGGTGAGTGGGGTTGGGAAAAAGTTCATTCATCTCTTGGCGATGTAATAACAAATAAGAAAGCAGGAAGAGAGAGTGATAACGAAATCACTTTATTCAAAAGTGTGGGATTGGCAATTCAAGATTTATCTACCGCGTTTCATGTTTATCAAAAAGCTGTTGAGATGAAAGTAGGAATGGAATTTAGTTTTTAATCAAAAGAATTCCTCGCAGCCCCGCCTGCCAAAGCAAAGCGGCGGGCAGGTTGCTGCGGGGTTATCTTTATATAACGAAGTTCGGGGATTAAATACCCCGAACGAGTTTAATAAAAAAAGCACTTCCCTTTGAGATATATACTTGTCAATATACTTGCATATTTGGTTTTGCCCATTTATCTTTACAAAAAAAGGAAAAAACAACATGCCTCAAATTTCATTGTATATTGATGAAGAAACGTTAAAGAAAGTGAGCAAAGCCGCCGGTCTTTCAAGTGTGTCCGTTTCCGAGTGGGTTTCGCAAAAAATCAAACACTCTCTAAAAACAAACTGGCCGGATGGTTACTTTGCTCTCTTCGGTTTGATAAAAGATAAGTCATTTAAACGTCCGGTTCAAAAATCATTCTCTTCCGATATTAAAAGAGAAACTTTGTAATGTATTTTCTTGATACTAATATCTGTATCTACTTTTTGAAAGGAATTTATCCTTCAATAAATAAAAAGCTGGCGGGACTTCTACCGGCGCAGATTAAAATACCTGTAATAGTAATGGCAGAGCTTCTTTACGGTGCGGAAAAAAGCGCTCGAAGAAAAGAAAACCTGGAAGTGATTTCTAAGTTTTTAACCCCGTTTGAAATTATTCCGTTTGAAGAGCAAGCGGCAGAAATATATTCCCGGATTCGCGTTTCATCCGAAGCAAAAGGTATCTCTATTGGACCCAACGATTTAATAATTGCTTCGATTGTCTTGGCAAACGAAGGGATTCTAATTACAAACAATGTTAAAGAATTTAGAAGAATAAAAAATCTTCAGATGGAAAACTGGACTAATGTTTAAAGTCAATCTTTTGACATAGTCATTTAGAGAAGACTCAATGTTAGTTCTTCAAAACAATTCTGTATCTCGCTTTATTTTGACGCAATCGCTCAATTGCATCGTTGACATCATTCATCGGAAAAGTTTCTGTAATCGCTTTGATATTGTGCCACGCAGAGAATTCCAACATTTCATTTATTGCCGCTCTTCCACCGATTATGCTTCCGCAAACACTCTTTTGTCCGCCGAGCAGTATGCCAACCGGAATATTTAAGTTGCCAACCGTTCCACTGACAAAGCAGAGCTTCCCGTTTGGCCTTAATGCTTTGATGAACTGCATCCAATCAAGCGGCGCAGTTACAGTGGATAAAATAAAATCAAGCGACTCAGCTGCAGCGTTCAACCGTTTTGAATCCGTTGAGTTAAATTAAAAATTTCACCTCCCCGTTGGGGAGGTCGGGTGGGGCTTTATAGCTCAAACATCAACCGCAAATAACCGTAACTTGAATTATTAGTAACATCCCGTGAAATATTTTTATTCATGATCCCCCGGTAGAAGAAATCAAAAATAAAATTGCGGAACGGTTCATATCTAACATTAAAAGTAAAAATGTTTTGATTGATTCTTTCACCGTCTAAAAAATCAATCCGTATAGGATCAACAATATCCCGATGAGCAACAAAAGCATCCCCGCCCGCATTAAAGACAAGATTTCTTTGTGAATCATAAATGTTTTGACCATGCCGAATGTATTGATAATCAAAGCTCAAACGGATCCTTTCATTAAAATTGTAAGCTACACGTGTAAATATTTCGTCGGAGTTCGGACCTATGCGATGACCCAGAAGTTGACCCCAGGCAGTGTAAGTGTTTTTCGGATTTATATGCGAATAAACATACGGACGGATACGTGTGTATTCGAAAACAAAAGAAAGATCGCTTATAGAAAACGGTGAATACCAAAACGCACCGACCTGGTAACCGGTTTTATTTATGTAGTTTGAAAAATCTTGTAAATTGCCCAACGGATTATCATCAAGAAAATATGTTACCTGAAATTCTATATTCTTAAAACAATTTGTCTGCAGATCCAGCCAGAGCGCACCGTTGTCCCTATCCTGTAGAGACATCTCCTCATATTTGTAAAATGCAAATGGATTTAAATAAGCTAAATCAATTCCTCTTCCGGAATAGACCACATTTTCGCCAAGTCCAAAATCAAAAAGATCTTTGAAGTGAAGTTTGAAGCGGTTCAAAGCAATTAACTTTGTAAAATTTTGAGAACGATCAACGTTGAACTCGCCGACAGTTGAAGCATGCAGAGAAGTAAAACTAAAAATTCCGTAATTAAAATTTATTCTAAAAAAATCGAGCAAAGGATGATCGCCCGATAAAACAAGTTTACTTTCGTAACCATAACCGAATTTAATTTTCTCGCGTCCAATTTGGAATGCAAGCGACATATCTTTTACGGGTTCGGTATAATAACGCAAGTAACCTTCTGTAAAATCATAGTTGCTGATGTTCTCAATATTTTCAACATATTTGAAATTATATTTAAGACGCGGATCAAGTGTTGGTGCAAAATCTTGCGAACCGCTTACTCCGCCCTTTTGAACGGTTAGACTGTAACCAAGTTTCTCAAAAAGAGTTCCTCTAAAACGAAATCCAATATCATAAAGCCAGGAATTATTTATATACGGCTTAAAATTTTGACCGTACATAATTCTTCCCATAACATTTAAAAAATAATTAGCACCTTCGCCGCGGTACGCATAAACATATTTTATTTTATCGGAGAGAAAATCACTCCCGCTTTTAGAAAACCCGGCTTGATCTCCGAAGAGTTGGTATGTGTTTGTACTGTCTGCAAGATCATCGTAAAATTCATTCTGGAATTTCTTAAGCAATTTATTTTCTGTAGTACTTAGCTCATTCGATAAAGAATCAATACGTTCAAGATTTTTCCTTATCTCTGCACGCGACATGTTCGGGTTATCATCGTGAATATTTACAGGCAAGTTTTTAACCTTCATCTCTTTAAGAAAAGTATAAACTTGATGATCAAGCGGAACATTTTCCTGCTGCGGAAAAGAATTAGAAGTAAGGAGTAAGGAGTAAGTAGCAAGAAGAAAAGCAAAAAGTATTTTAGCGTTATTTATTTTCATAATTAGGCATCTACAGTTTTGGGTGCAAGAAATTTATTATAAAGAATTAAGCCAATAATAGTAACTACGCCGATCATACTGAAAACAAGCCAAAGCGTGCCCGGCTGGTTTAAATTATCAACAAAGTGCACGTATAGATTAGCGCCTAAAATTCCGCCGATAGCACTGCCAAGAACACCATACAAGAAAGCATACCCCAGATAAAGAGCTTTCTTATCTTCCGGGGCAATTAAACCAACGTAACTGATGAACTTAGGGTGAGCCGTCATTTCACCAATTGAAAAAATGATAATTCCTATCATGAAGACCCAGATGTTGGCAGAGATAGCAAGAACTGCCATGCCTATTGTTCCCATCGTAATACCGACAATCATTGTGGGGAGAGCTTTAGTATTTTTCACGATATTGGAGACAACAATTTGCAAAAGGATAATTGTGCCGGCGTTGATAACTGTTACATGCTCAATATCAAATTTCCAGTTGAGATTTATACCGACCGATGCAAAAAGTCCGTTCACTCCGTTATTGAGCGAGGTTGCATCAACATATTTTTGAACATACCACAAAACGGAATCGAACATTTGAAAATAGAGAATCCAGAAACCTGAATAGATAACTATTAGAATAATAAACCTAACATCGGTTAATACCATTACCATCCCTTTAAGAACTTCGGCAAAGTTTTTGGTGCTTGCGGGTTTTTTCGGTTCTTTATAGATAAATAAAGTTGGGATAAGCATTGCAGTTGTTCCGATTGCAGAAGCAAGCATTACATAT
>Ga0082335_1009578_pt1 | contig 10365 bp, 9 predicted proteins | sample Subgrocontami58m_FD_72375 | JGI IMG/M metagenome (GOLD analysis project Ga0082335, IMG submission 72375) | Subsurface groundwater microbial communities from S. Glens Falls, New York, USA - GMW37 contaminated, 5.8 m (SPADES assembly) (version 2) ... | reverse complement strand
AAGTGAAATTGGACCAGGTCGCCCGCTTCGAGCGCGCCGTCCGCCTGCGGCTGCCCTTCCGGTTCGGCGTCATCACCGTGACCGAGAGCATCCACGCGATCATCCGCGTCCGCATCGTGCTCGAGGATGGCAGAACCAGTGAGGGCGTGGCGGCGGAGGCCCTCGGCGCCAAGTGGTTCGAGAAGAGCCCTGAATTCACCGACGCGCAGAACCTCGACCAGCTCCGCCAGTCGCTCGACATCGCCATCGACCACTACAAGGCGCGCGGCCTGGACACGCCGTTCGGGTTGTTCGCCGGCACCTACCTGAGGCAGCAGGCGCGCGGCGCGCAGCTCGGTCTCAATCCGCTGGTTGCGGCCTATGGTCCGGCACTGCTCGACCGGGCGATCCTCGATGCATTGGGCAAGGCCACGGGTCAGTCGTTCGCCACGATGATCGCGACCAACGTGCCGGGCATCGAAGCCACCGAGCTCACGCCCGACGTCAAGGACGCCCATCTTCAACCCTTTCTGGCCGGCCTAAAGCCCGGCGAAACCATCGACCTGCGCCATACCGTCGGCCTCGTCGATCCCTTGACTGCGATCGACCGGCCGGCCTCGGACCGTGTCAACGACGGCCTGCCGGAAACGCTGGAAGAGGTCGTCTCCTACTATCGTGGCCGCTACTACAAGCTGAAGGTGGGCGGCGATATCAGGGCCGACCTCGATCGGCTGTCGCGCATCGCCTCGGTGCTCGATGCCGGCGCCGGCGACTACAAAGTCACATTCGACGGCAACGAGCAGTATGACGATGTCGACGGCATTCTCGAACTGTGGCGCAAGGTCGAGGAGACACCTGCACTGGCGCGCATGGTCAAGGCGACGCTGTTCATCGAGCAGCCTATTAAACGCGCTGCGGCGCTCAGCCGGCCGGTGACGGCATTGGCGGAATACCGCCCGGTGATCATCGACGAATCGGACGGTGAACTGTCGTCCTTCCCGACGGCGCTGGCACTGGGTTACTCCGGTGTCTCGAGCAAGAACTGCAAGGGCTTTTACAAGTCGATCCTGAATGCCTCGCGCGTGGCGACCCTAAATGAGCAGGCCGCCAGCGCCCGCTACTTCATGTCGGCCGAGGATCTGACGACCGGTCCGGGCACCAGCGTCCAGCAGGATCTCGCATTGGTCTCGCTGCTCGGCCTCACCCATGTCGAGCGCAATGCGCATCATTTCATCGACGGCATGTCGGGTGTGCCCGAGGGTGAACAGAATGCCTTCGTGGCTGCACACCCCGCGCTCTACGAAAAGCTGCCGGGCAAGCCAGGACGCTTGAAGGCAAAGGGTGGCAAGTTGGCGCTGGGTTCGCTCGGATGTCCGGGCTTCGCCGTCGGCGTCGATCTCGATTTCAAGTCCATGCGAGCCATGCCGGCGGCACCCAAAGAACGATTGAAGGCATCCACATGAGCAAGCTGCCCGATCGCTTCGAGTCGATCGAAGCGCTGGAAGATTTCATGACCTGTCCGTCCGATGCGTTGGTGGCCGATCTCGCCAAGACGCCGGGCGACGTCATGGTGCTGGGTGTCGGCGGCAAGATGGGCCCGACCCTCGCCCGCATGGCCAAGCGCGCCGCGCCTGGAAAGAAGGTGATCGGCGTCGCCCGCTTCAGTGAAAAGGGCCTGCGCGAGGAACTGGCGCGCTCGGGAGTCGACACGATCGCGGCGGACCTGCTCGACCGAACTGCCCTGGAGACGTTGCCGAAGGCGGCCAACATCGTCTTCATGGCCGGCCGCAAATTCGGCGCTGCCGGCAACGTTCCGCTGACATGGGCGATGAACGTGCATGTGCCGGCGATGGTCGCGGAGGTTTTTAGGGCGTCGCGGATCGTGGCGTTTTCGACGGGCTGCGTTTACCCGTTCGTTCCAGTGGAAAGCGGCGGGGCGACCGAGGATGTGCCGCCGATCCCGCCGCCCGGCGATTACGCCACCTCGTGCGTGGGCCGCGAGCGCATGTTCGAGTATTTCTCGGCCCAGCACAGCACGCCCGGCCGGCTGTTCCGGCTGAACTACGCCATCGACATGCGCTACGGTGTCCTGCACGACATCGGCCGCAAGGTGAGGGACGGCGAGACCATCGATCTGACGATGGGCCACGCCAACGTCATCTGGCAGGGCGACGCCAATTCCGTGGCGCTGCGCTGTCTCGCGCACGCGACGACGCCAACCTCGCCGATCAACGTCACCGGTCCGGAGACTTTCGAAGTGGCCAGGGTGGCCACCGAGTACGGCAAGCTTTTGGGCAAGACGCCCAAGTTCACGGGTAAACCGGCGCCGACCGGCTGGATCAACAATGCTGCACGCATGGTCAAGGAGTTCGGGGCGCCCAGCGTGCCGCTGCCGAAGATGATCGAGTGGACGGCAGACTGGCTGGCACGCGATATGGCCACCTTCGACAAGCCCACGCACTACGAGGTGCGCGATGGTCAGTACTGAGGGGGCACCTGCTGAGGTGCTTGCGGTCTCGCCCATCGACGCCGAACAGGCGGAAGCGGTCTGGCCGCTGTCGATCGAGGCAGGCTGGAACCAGAATGCCGCCGACTGGCGATTCATGCTGGCGGCAGGGCGGGGCTACGGCTGCACCGGCGCCGACGGCAGATGGCAGGCGAGTTCGCTGGTCCTGCCGCTCGGCCAGAAGCTCGCCTGGATCAGCATGGTACTCGTGACCAAGGATCGCCGGCGCGGCGGTGTCGGCACAGGCCTCCTGAAACGCTGCATCGACGAGGTGCGTGCCGCCGGCGCGGTTGCCGGGCTCGACGCCACGGAGCAGGGGCGGCCGATCTATTTGCCTCTGGGTTTTCACGACCTCTACCGGATCTCGCGCTGGCATCTCGACCGCGTGCCGCAAACGAAGGCACCGCCGCCGGGCATCACGGTTCGGTCTCTGGAACTCTCCGATTTGCCGCGGCTTGCGACCTATGACCGGCCGCTGAGCGGCATGGAGCGGCCGACGATTCTTGCCCACCTGGCGATGCGGCAGCGAGGCCTCGCGGCGGTCGCAGAGACGCCGTCAGGAAAGATCGCCGGTTTCGTCCTGGGGCGCGAGGGCCGGGTCGCGACATCGCTGGGGCCGGTGGTGGCCGACAGTGAAGCGATCGCGATGGCGCTGATCGCGCACGCGATGGCATCGGCGACGCTTCCGTTCATCCTCGACGTGCCGGATGCCCACCGCGACATCAAGACCTGGCTGGAAGCAGCAGGCGCGGTCTCGCCGCGCGGCTACATGCGGATGACCCTGGGCGATGCCAAGGGGCTGGACGATCCCAGTCACGTCTTTGCGCTCGCCGGTCCGGAATTGGGTTAGGATGGCGACCATGACCACGGAAAAGGCTTTGCATTGGCGCGACCTGCCGGCGTCGGTCCTGTCCCTGCTGCGCGAGGGCGCGGTGATTCCTGCCCATCCTCTGGCGCTTGGTCCCGATCGCAAGTTCGACGAGCCGTCCCAGCGGGCGATCGGCCGCTATTACGTCGATGCGGGCTCCGGCGGCCTCGCGGTCGGCGTCCACTCCACCCAGTTCGCCATCCGCGAAGTCGGGCTCTACCGGCCCGTCCTGGAGCTCGCCATCGAAACGGCGCGCGAATGGACCGATCGGCCGCTGGTGATGATCGCCGGCGCCGTCGGCAAGACGGCGCAGGCGGTCGAGGAAGCCCGCACGGCCCGAGTGCTGGGTTATCACGCAGTGCTGCTGTCGCTTGCCGCGCTGAAAGGTGCCAGCGAGGACGAACTGATCGGGCATTGCACCGCGGTGTCGCGGGAAATGCCGCTGATCGGCTTCTATCTGCAAACGGCGGTGGGCGGAATCAATCTGTCGCGCGGTTTTTGGGCACGGTTCGCGGCGATAGACAATGTCGTGGCCATCAAGGTCGCGCCCTTCAACCGCTACCGTACGCTCGATGTCGCTTTCGGCATCGCCCAAGCCCATGCCGAGGAGCGCATCACGCTCTACACCGGCAACGACGATCACATCGTGGCCGATCTGGTGACACCGCTGGTCGTCCGTACCGGCAACCGCGAGGTGACGTTGCGCTTCCGCGGCGGCCTGCTCGGGCATTGGAGTGTGTGGACGCGAGGTGCGGTAAAGCTCCTGGAGCGACTCAAGCTTTCGGTGTCGGCGGGCGCGGTTCCGCCCGAGGTGCTGGCGCTCGATTCCTTCGTGACCGATTGCAACAGCGTGGTGTTCGACGTCGACCACGATTTCGCCGGCTGCATCCCGGGTTGTCATGAGATCCTGCGTCGGCAGGGGCTGATGACCTCCATCGAGTGCCTCGACCCTCATGAAAAGCTGAGCCCTGGACAGAGCGAGGGTATCGACCGGCTTTACGCGACCTATCCAGAACTGCACGACGACGCCTTCGTTGCCGCCAATCTCGAGCGTTGGCGGAACTAGACGGTGGACGATCTCTTTGCGACCCATGATGCGCTGGCCGTCGGCGAACTGGTCAAGGCGCGGAAGATCGGCGCCCGCGAGCTGGTCGACGGATCGATCGCGCGCTTGCGTGAACTCAACACATCTCTGAACGCCATAACCGATTTCTACGACGGTGCGCTGCTCGACAAGTCCCTCGCGGCGGCGGGCGCAGGGCCCTTCCACGGCGTGCCTTTCGTCGTGAAGCAACTCATGGCCGACTGCGCCGGTACGCCGACGACGCTGGGCTCGAGGTTTTTCGCCGAACAGCCGGTCGCCGCTGCCGACAGCGCCGCCGTGGCACGGATGCGCCGCGCCGGGCTGGTGATCGTGGGGCGCAGCAATACCAGCGAGTTCGGCCTCGCGCCCACGACCGAGCCTGCCTTTGGCGGCACGACGATGAATCCGTGGCGCAAGGGGCTCTCCCCGGGTGGCTCGTCGGGCGGTTCGGCGGCGGTCGTTGCCGCGCGCGGCCTGCCGATGGCGCACGCCACCGACGGCGGCGGGTCGATCCGCATTCCGGCGTCGCTATGCGGCCTGTTCGGCTTAAAGCCGTCGCGAGGGCGTGTGAGCCTGGCGCCGATCGGCGAGACCCTGGCCGGGGCGGGTGCTCAGCTTTGTGTTTCGGTCTCCGTGCGTGACAGCGCGGCGCTGCTCGATGCGCTGGCGGGTGGGGAGCCCGGCGATCCTTATCGGGCACCTCCGACGGAAGGCACTTTCCTTGACGCCACGCGGCGCCCGCCAGGGAAGTTGCGCGTGGCCTTCATGCGCAAGCCGGTGGGCGGTACGCCGCTCGATCCGGTTCTGGTCGGTGCGGTCGAGCGGACGGCCAGGGTACTGGCGGATCTCGGTCACCACGTCGAGGAAGCGGCGCCCGACTACGATGCCGCCGCGACCGGTGTCGCCTTCGGCACGGTGATGAGCGCGAACACTCATACGAACATCCAGATCCGGGCTGGCGGCCGGCTCCCCGGGCCCCACGAACTCGAGCCGGTGACCCGGCTTTATGCCGAGCGCGGCGGCGCCATCAGCGCCCACGACTACATTCGGGCGGTTCAGACGTTCCACCGGACCGGCCGGGCGCTGGGCGCCTTCCTCGAAAAATTCGATGTGCTGCTGTCGCCCACGATCGCGCGCACGAGCCTGCCACTCGGCGCCGTTCGGATGGATAGGTCGCTGGAGGACTACGAGGAAGGCCTCGCGCCCATGGTGCCGTTCACGGCCGTGTGCAACGCCACGGGCGTGCCGGCAATGTCGATGCCGCTGGAATGGACCACGGACGGGCTGCCGGTCGGCCTGCATTTCGTCGGCCGCTTCGGTGCGGAAGAAATGTTATTCTCACTGGCGGCTCAGCTCGAGCAGGCGCGACCCTGGCGCGAGCGGCGGCCGCAGGATGCCGCGAAGGAGGAGTAATGCGTACCGTCGTCGTTGGATTCGTTGCGGGCTCCGTGAGCGTGCTGATTTTCCATCAACTCGGATTTCTGATTGCCAATGAACTCGGGTTGCTGAAGGTACAGCTTTACAGTCTGCGCCCCGTGCCGCCGCTCGGCGTGCCGGCCATTCTCTCGTCGGCCTTCTGGGGAGGGCTGTGGGGCATCGTCGCTGCCTTCGTGGTGCCGCGCCTGCCGCAAGCCGTCGACGGACCTCTGGGCTGGATGCTGTTTGCCGGTGTGATCGTGACGGTCGTCAACTGGTTCATCGTGTTGCCGATCAAGGGCCTGCCGGTCGGCGGCGGCTTTCGCATGCCGGCAGTCGTCATCGTGCCGCTGGTGTACGCCTTCTGGGGCTTCGGCATGTGGGTGATTGCCGGGCTCGTCCGTCGCGTGCTGCGGTGGCAGTGATGATCGTCGATGCGCAGGTCCACATCTGGGCCGCCAACACGGCGGAGCGCCCGTGGCCAGCCCGCGCCGAGCCGCACCGCGCGCCGCTCGGCAAGGACGAGCTCCTCGCCGAGATGGACAGGGCTGGTGTCGATCGCGTGATCCTGGTGCCCCCGTCGTGGGAAGGCGACCGCAACGACGTCGCCCTAGAAGCGGCGGTCGCGCATCCGGATCGCTTCGCCATCATGGGCCGCTTCGATCCCGATGCGCCAGGTGCCCGCGGCCAGGTCGCCGGCTGGAAGAAGCAGCCGGGCATGCTCGGCATGCGCTTCACGTTTCATACCGACATCCTGCGCCAGCCGTTGATCGACGGCCGCTTCGACTGGGTGTGGGGCGAGATGGAAAAGGCCGGGATTCCGGCGATGGTGCTGTTCCATCACGAGTATATGCATCTCGCCGACAAGGTCGCCGAGCGCTTTCCCGGCCTCCGACTGGTCCTCGACCATCTCGGCCTCAAGAGCGGCAAGGGCGTCTCCGAGGCCTCGAACTTCGCCACCCTCGACAATGTCGTGGTGCTCGCCAAGCGGCCGAACGTCGCCGCCAAGGTCTCGGCCATGCCGTGTTACGCCGACGGCAAGACCTATCCCTTCGCCTCGGTGCATCCGCACATCCGGCGCGTCTTCGACGCCTTCGGCCCCAAGCGCACCTTTTGGGGCACCGACTGGTCGCGGCTGCCCTGCAGTTATCGCCAGGGCGTCACCATGTTCACCGAGGAAATGCCCTGGCTGAAGGGCGCGGACCTGGAGGGCGTGATGGGCCGCGGCGTCTGCGACTGGCTCGGCTGGAAGATCTGAATCCGTCGAGTCAGCGGACCCCCGACGTGACGAAGGCCGAGACGATCTGCCGTTGGGCGAGCAGATAGAGCGCCACCACAGGCACGGCCGCGAGCAGGGCCGTCGCCATCAACGGCCCCCATTCGCCGCCTTGCTCGCCAGTCGTCGCGAACAGCTTGAGTCCGATCGAGAGTGTCTTGTGCTCAGTCGCATCGAGAATCAGGTGCGGCCACAGATAGAGGTTCCACGCACCCAGAAACGACAACACGGCCATGGCCGCCACGGCCCCCCAGATATTGGGCAGCGCGATGGTGAGGAGTTGCCGCCATGGACCGGCGCCATCTATTCGCGCCGCTTCGAACAGTTCGCGCGGCAAGGCTTTGAAGGCCTGGCGCAGGAAGAAGACGACGAAGCCACAATGCCCGATCGTCGGGATGATCACCCCGGCTAAGGTGTCATATAGTCCGGCACCGACTACCGCGACGTAGGTCGGCAGCAACGTGATCACGTAGGGCACCGTCATCGTGCCGACGACGAGGCCGAATGCCACGTCTCTCCCGCGGAAAGTCATAACCCCGAAGGCGAAGCTTGCTGGAAGCGCTATGGCGAGTTTACCGAGTGCGATGGCGCCCGCCACGACAAGGGAGTTCACGAACCAGATCGCCACCGGATGCAGCCGGAAGGCCTTGGCGAAGTTGCCGAGGGTCGGATCGTCGGGCCATAGCGAAAGCGTCGCATGGAAGATGTCGCCCGGTGCCGCAAAGGCGGTGCGAAGCATCCAGGCAAGGGGAAAGAGGGTAGCCACGCAGGCAAGTACGAAAGCGACGTGCAACGCGATCTGCCGGGCCATCGGCCGCGTCGCGCGCCATCTTCTGTGGACGCCGGGTAAGTATTGTGCCCGGGCCGGGAGGGTGAGCGCATCAGTCATAGTGGACATGGCGCTCGCCGAAACGGAACTGCGCCCAGGTGACAGCCGCCACCATCGCCGCGATCAAGACGGCCACGGCGGCTGCTTCGCCGAACTGGAAATGCCGGAAACCGCGCTCGTAGAGGAAGTAGAGAAGGTTGCTGGACATGCGGAACGGCCCACCTTCGGTCAGGACGTCGACCGCGCCCACGATCTCATCGAGGACGATGATGACCGTGGTGACGATGGCGAAGAACAGGGCGGGCGAGATCAGCGGCAGCTCGATGTCGATGGCCTGTCGGAACGGTCCGACGCCGTCGATCCGCGCGGCCTCGGTGACGTCGGCCGGGACGTTGGCGAGGGCCGCGAGAAAGATCAGCAGGTTGAAACCGAAGCTCTTCCAGAAGGCGACCGCAATCACGCCCCAAATGGCGAGGTCGGGGTCGGTCAGCCAGCGTTGCGGTGCGAAGCCGACCTGGCCGAGCAGCGTGTTCAGCACGCCGACCGTGGGGTTGAACATCCACAACCAGACGACGGCGGCGATCGGGAAGGACAGGACGGAGGGGGCGAATAGCGCCGTGCGATAGATCCGGCCCGGCAGCCCGGCGCGGACGCGCACCAACGCAAAGGCGAGTGCGAGCGGCACACCGATCTGCAGGGGCAACAGAGCCGCAAGGTAGATCGCAGTATTGCCGAGGGCGAGATGAAAGTCGGGATTCGCCAGCGTGCCGCTGTAATGCGTGATCCCGCGCCAGGTGGCCTCCTGTCGAAGCAAGCTCCAGTCGATGAACGACAGGCCGAACGTGGCGACCATCGGCAGCCAGACGAACACCACCGCGGCCGCGACGGCGGGTCCGGCGAACAGCCAGGGCGATCGCCCCAGCCGACGCCATGCTGCCGTCATGCTGCGGTCAGCTTCCCGACCGCGGCGCGGCTGCCGCGTAGACCGTCCGCCACCGAGGCCGTTCCATTGACGATCCTGGTGATCCAGTCGATGTGAACCGTCAGTGCCTCGAGGCCGCGCGCGCCCGGCCAGATCGTCTCGCTGGTCAGGCCACCTTCGAGCTGGGCGTTCGCAGCCTCATTGCCGGGTCGTATCGGGATGTCGTTGGTCGTGACATTGAGATAGCCCGTGGCAAGCCAGATCTCGAAGCCTTCGCGGCTCGTGATGAACTGCATGAAGCGGTAAGCTGCCTCTTGTTGCTCCTTGTTGCCCGAATACACCGCGAGGAAATTGCCGCCGGAATTCATCCGCCTGTCGTGCCCGGCAATGCCCGGCATTTGCGTCAGGCGCAGGTCGAAGCCCGCCGTCTGGCGAACGCCAGACTGGCGAGCCGAGGAGGAGGCCATGACGCCGATCGCACCGGCCTGAAAGGCGGCGAGCATCTCGGAGATGGTCATCACCCGCCACAGCCCGTCGCGGCGTGGCTGAACGAAGGCTTCCATGCCCTTGACGGCAGCCGGGCTGTCCATCACGGCCCGGCCGCTGCCGTCGATGACGTCGCCGCCGGCGTTCTGGATGAAGGCCTGCGGCAGCCACTCGTTTACCTCGTAACAAAGGCCCTGCTTGCCGGTCTTGTCCTGGAGCTGGCGAACCATCGGGTAGAGTTCCTCGACGGTTTTCGGCTCGGCTGCAGGGTCGAGGCCTGCCGCGGTCCAGAGTGTCTGATTGATGTAAAGCACCGGTGTGCTCATCGACCACGGCAGGCCGATCGGCACACCGCCGATTGCTGCCAGCGGGCGGATCTGCGGCCGGAACTGACCGAGCAGTGCGGTCGTGCGGTCGGCGCCGAAGATTTCGCGGAAATCCTTGGCCCCCAGGGTGCGCCGAGCGAAGTCGCCGAGCTTCCAGCCGGTCGTCATCAGTGCCGGGCCGCGGCCGGCGGCGATCGAGGACATCGCTTTCTGGGTGATCGCTTCATAGGTCGTGCCGTCCTGGCGGCTGGTCACGGTCACGCCGGTGTTCTTGTCGTTGAAGGCGCGGATCAGCTTTTGGACCGGATGATCGGCGCCGGAAAACAGGTGCACGAGGTCGATCTTCGCGTCACTTCCGAGAGCGCTGCGCGGCAGCAGCGCCGGGGCAGCGAGCGCGGCGGCGACGAGAGAGAAACTGCGGCGCGTGAGTGCCTGAGACATCCGAACCTCCACCCCATCTGTGAGCGCTGAGGCGCGGGTGTGGGCCAGCGGCATGTCAGATCGATGACTGTCCGATGAGAGTTGCGTTTCCGCCTGTGCAAGACGGGTATTGTCAGGCTAGAGAGCCCGCGTCACCGTCTGCGAGCCGCCGCCCCAGATCGGCAGGGAGCTCATCTTGAGGGCGGCGCCGCCGGTGACGATCGGGGGAAAGGCGTCCGGGGGGCGGCGCGCG
>Ga0082335_1009574_pt1 | contig 10368 bp, 10 predicted proteins | sample Subgrocontami58m_FD_72375 | JGI IMG/M metagenome (GOLD analysis project Ga0082335, IMG submission 72375) | Subsurface groundwater microbial communities from S. Glens Falls, New York, USA - GMW37 contaminated, 5.8 m (SPADES assembly) (version 2) ... | reverse complement strand
TAGAATAATTGATCTGGCAACGCAACAATCGCTTCAAGCCAATCATGCTCAATAATCCATTTTCGGATTTCACTTTCGCCGCTCCCCGCTCCACCTGTAAACAACGGCGACCCATTAAAGACTATTCCTAATCGAGAACCACCATTAGAAGCTCTCATTTTTGATAACATGTGCTGTAGGAATAAAAACGCCCCGTCACTAATTCTCGGAAGACCAGCACCAAAGCGCCCATTCATACCAAGATTATCATGCTCATCATTAATCTCTTTCTGAAACTTCTTCCATTCTACACCAAAAGGAGGATTAGAGAGCATATAATCAAATTTCTCATTTGCTAGACCATCTTGCGTAAATGAATTACCAAATTTAATGTTAGAAGCAGCCTGACCTTTAATCATCATGTCAGATTTGCAGATAGCATACGATTCCGGATTAATCTCTTGTCCAAATACTTTAAGTTCTGCTTCTGGGTTTAGCTCGTGCAAATACTCTTCTGCGATGGAGAGCATCCCTCCTGTTCCACAAGCAGGATCATATAAAGTCTTGATAATCCCTTTCTTTGTAAGAACATCTCGATCATTCAAGAATAGGATGTTTACCATCAATCGAATAACTTCTCGGGGGGTGAAATGTTCTCCCGCAGTCTCATTAGAAGCATCAGCAAACTTTCTAATTAATTCTTCAAAGATATATCCCATCTCTAAATTACTTACTGCTCCCGGATGGAGATCAATGGAAGCAAATCGCTGTACTACTTGGAACAACAAATTAGCTTTTTCTAACCGTTCAATTTGTTCAGCAAAGTTAAAGTAATCAATAATATCACGAGCTTCTTTTGAAAAGCCATTGATATAATTCATCAGATTTTCGCCAATTTGATTTGGATCAGCAAGAAACTTCTGAAAGTTAAACTTGCTTTTATTATGAAAACTAAGACCTGCAACTTTATTCAGTACTAATTCCGCATTTTCCTCCTCCATATCTGCTACTTTTGGAAGATAGTCTAAGACTTTTTGTTTTGATTTCTCTAAAACACAATCAAGTCGTCGTAATACGGTAAATGGAAGTATCACTTTTCCATATTCTGATTGTTTGTAGTCACCTCGAAGTAAGTCGGCTACACTCCAAATAAAATCTGCATGTTGTCGTACATTTGTCATGTTGATCGATAATTGAACAATCCTATTAATACTTTGCTGTTTCATTTTTGTCTTATCGTAGTAAGATCAAAATCTAATTTAGCTGACGACCCACTCCCCACTGGTCAAGTGTCAGAATGAACTTTATATACCCCCACATCTCTTGAAGAGTCATGGAAACAAAACTCTCTATCTTCCAAGGTCAGCACATCCGTAAAATATGGTATAATGAAGAATGGCATTTCTCCATTATAGATATTGTAGCAGTTTTAACTGATAGTTCAATTCCAAAAAGATACTGGTCTGACTTAAAAGCTAAGCTTCTAGAAGAAGGATTTGAACCGTACGAGAAAATCGTACAGTTGAAAATGCCAGCAGAAGATGGTAAATTAAGGGAAACTGACAGTGCTAATACAGAGACAATTTTAAGATTAATACAATCTATCCCATCTAAGAAAGCAGAGCCATTCAAACGCTGGCTGGCAAAAGTAGGTTATGAACGCATTCAAGAGATTGAGAATCCTGAATTAGCACAAGATAGAGCTAAAGAATATTATGAGCTTAAAGGCTATCCTAAAGATTGGATTGATAAACGGTTAAGGGGGATTGCCATAAGACAGGAACTAACTGAAGAGTGGAAAAAGAGAGGTATTGAAGAACAAAGAGAATTCGCAATTTTAACTAACGAGATTTCTCAAGCTACTTTTGGAGTGCCTATAAGAATCCACAAAGCAATAAAAAAGCTTGATCCAAAATTCAAAAATCAAAATCTTCTGGATCATATGACAGATTTAGAACTTATTTTTTCAATGTTAGGAGAACGGCTTACTACCGAAGCGACACGTAAAAAAGATGTTGGCAGTTTTACAGAAGGGTTAGAAGCAGCTAAAGAAGGCGGCGCTGTTGCCGGAAGAGCAAGGATAGACGCAGAGAGTACTTTTGGTATTAAAGTTGTCTCTCCAAATAACTATTTAGATTCAACTAAAAAGAAAAAGATAAAATTTAATGGCACAGAAAATTAATCATTACTGAATATTGGAATAAACTAGCTCGGCGATTAAGAGAAGAAGGTAATGAGTCAGTGACAAATTGTCACCAACTGAAATTAATGGCGTCAGATGGGAACTATACCAAAAGATAAAATTATTTAGACAATCCATTATCTTTTGTATATATAAATGGCGTAAATTGGTCTAAAAATTTACGTCATTTAGTATAGTTCAATATCCTGAGTAAAAGTCCTTAACAAGAAACAACCGAAACATTTTTAAATGTTCTAATATTTAGAACAATTGTTACAATGATTAGAACAATAATTCAAAAGCAATATTGGAGTATCTTACAATTATTCTATGCTAATCATAACTCTCCTCTACACTTAAGAGATATTTCTAGAAAGATACATTTGAGAGAGAGCGCCACGAGCAGGCATTTACACGTTCTTGAAACGACTAATATCCTTAAAAGCCACAAAGAGGCAAACTTAAAAAAATACACTCTCAAAAAACAAGCCATTGCAGAAATTTTCTCTTTATTTGATAATGAGAAGTTAGAAGCTCTCCCACTATTGAGAAAAAATGCTATAAACTTTTATATCAACACTTTAAAAGAAAAGCCCATATTTATCCTCTTATTTGGCTCTACCGCAAAAGGAACTTTCAGAGATGATTCTGATATCGATGTAATCACCATATTTAATCAGAAGACCGATACCAAAGAGGCAATTAAATACGCAGAAGCTCAAACTGGCATTAAAATCAGTGAGTTTCAATTAACCTACAATCAATTTATGACAGAATTAAAGCTAGAACAAGATCATGTCATACAAGCTGGCATTGAGACAGGTTATCCTATATATAATCAGATATATTTTTATGAGGTAAAAGATCATGGATGAAAAAGACCTTAAGAAGTTATTAGAAGACAAAGAGTATCTTGAGAAAAAGATATTATTTTATCAAAGTAATAATGTTATATGAAAATAGCCAGAAAACCATTGACTTTAGTCAATGGATGAATGGTATAATTCTGGCTAATTTTCTATCCTAAAAATGCGTTGTCGAGAAACCGTCTCTTTTTAAACCCCATCTTTCAAGACGGGGTGAGACGGTTTCACGCATTTTTATGATATTTAAAAGTAGTTCAAAACATGAAATTAAAGGTCATCTTGAAAAAGCAAGACATAATCTCAGTTTCTTAAAAGAAATAAAATCAGAATATAACGATTGGATGCTTGTCGCTTGCTATTATGCTGCTTATCATGCCGCTCTGGCATTGATTTTATCAAAACAGTATTTTTCAAAAAATCATGATGCCACGCTTTGCATTTTAATCAAAGAATTCTATACCAAAGAATTATCAAAAGAGGATATACTACTTTTAAATCTATTTGATGCTCAAGACTTATTATTTTATGTTGAATCAAAGCAGAAAAGAGAAGAAGCTTCTTACTCCACAAAGATAAAGTTTAACATCCAAGAAGTAAATAACCTAAAACTAAAAACAACGCTTTTTATTAACAAAGTTGAAAAAATAATCGAGATTGAACATGACTGATTCAAAACAATTAGTGCAAAAGTTATTCAGAAAGTAATTTGGATTCCAATGAATGAAAAAAATCCTCACTTCAAACTCTTATTATGAAGACTTCCATTTTATGGTCACTACAAAAAAAGTAAAGTGTAGTCACCCACTCCCCACAGGTCAAGTGTCAGAATGAAGTTTATATACCCCTACGTCTCTTGAAGTAGAATGGAAAGCAAACTCTCCGTCTTTGAAGGTCAACACATCCGTAAAATATGGTATAATGATGAGTGGTGGTTCTCCGTATTTGATATTGTTGCTATTCTTTCAAATAGCACTGATCCAAAACAATATATTAAGAAAATGCGAAGTAGAGATCCAGTTCTCAATGCGAACTGGGGTACAATTTGTACCCCCCTTGAACTTTTAGCTCCTGATGGTAAAAAGAGAGAAACTAACTGTGTTAATACAGAAAGGGCATTTCGACTGATTCAATCAATTCCTTCTCTGAAAGCTGAACCTTTCAAATTATGGTTGGCAAAAGTAGGTTATGAACGTATTCAAGAAATTGAAAATCCAGAACTAGCCCAGGATCGTGTAAAACACTACTATGATCTGAAAGGTTATCCCAAAGAATGGATTGATAAGCGTTTGAGAGGAATTGCTATTCGGCAGAGTTTAACTGATGAATGGAAGAATCGAGGTATCAAAGAACAAAAAGAGTATGCTATTCTTACAAATGAAATCTCTAAAGCTACTTTCGGAATTCCAATTAAAGAACATAAAGAAATTAAGAGCTTAGATCCGAGGTTTAAGAATCAAAATCTTCGGGATCATATGAATGATTTAGAGCTTGTTTTCTCTATGCTTGGTGAACAACTTACAACTGAGGCTACACGTAAGAGAGATGCACGGGGGTTGCCGGAAAATATAGAAGCAGCCAATGAAGGCGGCGCTGTTGCTGGAAGAGCAAGGAAAGACGCAGAGAGCACTCTTGGAATTAAAGTTGTCTCTCCAAATAACTATTTAGATTCAACTAAAAAGAAAAAGATAGAAAAGAAAAAAAGTGATGGTGGAAATGCCATCTAAACCTTTCAGCCCCAGCGAACTCGAAGCACTCTATCATATAGTACGAAAATATCAAGAAAACGCCCCAGAAACTGAAGAGGATGCTTACAATGATTATGATGATGAATATGAAGAGTTAATCCCGAAGAAAGTGATCTCTTCTATTCTCAAAAAAGCAGCTCAACAAATACCTAAAGAAGCGAAAGAAGAGATTGATAAAGACTTTCTACGGCAAAAATACCACACGTACAACAATCCGATTAATGGAAAAGTGTATTCTACCCTCAAGAATGCTTTAGAACAGCTCAGAACGGTAGAAATTAGCTACTTTAATATGGAGAGTGCTGAATTCAAAAAAAGAAACATAGATGTATATTATACTTCTGCTAAATATACGATTGGGTACTGTCATCTCAGGAAAGAAATGAGGAAATTCAGAACAAGCAGAATTTCCCTTGCAAAATTAGCAGATGATAGGTATACAATTCCAAATAATTTTAACAAAAATGATTACTAAAAAATTTAAGTTAAGTATTGAACTTGTCCCTTCAACAATCTGGTACGCTAATATTTACAATTATTATAAAAATAATAATCAGATGGAAAAATGGCATGAATTAAAGCTGTACTTATTTGAAAATGAAGGCAAAAATTGTTGGGTATGCGGAAAAGAGGAAAGAAGTTTAGAAGCACACGAATTTTGGGAGTATGACAATTACAAACACATTCAAAAATTAGCTGCAGTTCATCATTTATGTGATTTATGCCATAAGATTAAACATATTGGGTTATGGCTTCACAGTGCAGATGGTGATAAAATGCTTCGACAACAGCGAATGAAGCCGGAAGATATCATTACTCATTTTTGTAAAATTAATAATTGTTCCATTGACGATTTCAAAAAGTATGAAGATTCGGCTTTTGCCCAATGGAAGCAGAGAAGTAAATTCCAATGGAGACAAGATTTGGGAGTTTACCATCCAAAGTTTGGATTAAAAGAACTGAAAAGTCAGCAAAAGTTAGTGAGTTGAGGCCATGATTGACACCAACTTCTCAGAGAAAGTTATTGAGGAAAGTTTGAAATGAAAACAGAAACTATTACAACATTACAGAAAACATTTGAGGATTATGCTCGAATAGTTGATGGTGTTGAATACTGGCAGGCAAGAGACTTACAGAAGCTCTTGGATTATGATAAGTGGGAGAATTTTGCCAAAGTTATTGAAAAAGCAAAAACCGCTTGTCAAAATTCTAAACAAAATGTTGAAGACCATTTTGCCGGCGTCAGGAAAATGGTTCCACTCGGCTCGGGAAGTCAACGGGAAATAGAAGATTTCATGCTTACTCGCTATGCCTGCTATCTCATTGCTCAAAATGGTGATCCCCGAAAAGAACAGATTGCCTTTGCCCAAAGTTATTTTGCAGTTCAAACGAGAAAACAAGAGTTAATAGAGCAGAGAATAGCTTTACAAGAAAGATTTGAGGCGCGAAATAAGTTAATTTCCTCGGAAACAGAATTATCTAAACTAATTTATGAACGGGGAGTCGATGAAGATGGCTTTGCCAGAATTAGAAGTAGGGGCGATGAGGCATTATTTGGTGGCTTTAATACTTCTCAGATGAAGACTAAATTAGAAATTCCCAAAAGTCGTCCATTAGCTGATTTCCTGCCAACTGTAACCATTGCTGCAAAGAACTTTGCGACTGAAATCACTAATTTTAATGTAAAGCAAAATAATCTTAATGGTGAAGTCAAAATAACGGGAGAACATGTTAAAAATAATAAAGAAATGAGGAGAGTTTTAGCAAAAAATAAGATTATTCCTGAGAAACTTCCCGTAGAAGAAGATATTCAGAAACTACAGCAGAGAGTAAAATCTGAAGAAGAAAAGCTTGCCGAAGATTCTAAGCGAAAGAGGTTTGCTAAATGACTAAAGAACTTACTAAAGACGAGACCAGAGAATTCTTACTCTACACTACCCCTAATGGAAAAGTAAAAGTAGAAGTATTTCTTCATAATGAGGATATTTGGCTTACCCAGAAGAAAATAGCGGAATTATTTGGTGTTGATCGCACTGTTGTCACAAAACATCTAGGAAATATCTTTGAAAGCAGAGAATTAAATGAGAAATCAGTTAGTGCAAAAATTGCACATACTGCTAGTGATGGGAAAAGATATACTACATTATTTTACAACCTCGATGCCATTATCTCTGTAGGCTACAGAGTCAATTCAACGCAGGCAACTCAATTTCGTATCTGGGCTACTGAAAGGCTGAAAGAATACATCATCAAAGGCTTTACGATGGATGATGAACGCCTTAAGAATCCTAATAATCTATTCGGAGTGGATTACTTTGAAGAACAGTTAGCTAGAATACGAGACATTCGCAGCAGTGAAAGAAGATTTTATCAAAAAATAACTGATATCTATGCTCAATGTAGTGCAGATTATGATCGGAACAGTGAAATTACACAACAATTCTTTGCTCTGGTGCAAAATAAATTACATTGGGCAATTAGTCACCAAACTGCAGCTGAGATTATCTATTCTCGTGCTGACCGTAAAAAACAAAACATGGGTCTAACAAACTGGAAAAATGCCCCAAATGGACAAATACGAAAATTTGATGTAACTATTGCCAAAAATTATTTGAATGGTGAAGAACTTGACAAACTCAATCGTATTGTTTCGATGTACTTAGATTATGCAGAAATGCAGGCAAATAAGAGAAAAGTAATGACGATGAAAGATTGGGTTGTTAAATTAGATGCGTTCTTACAATTTAATGAAAGAGACATTCTCATGGATAGTGGAGCAGTAACTGCTGAGATCGCTAAGCAATTCGCTGAAAGTGAATTCGAGGAATATCGCATCATTCAAGATCGCTTGTTTGAATCTGATTTTGATAAAGTCACTAAAAAATTATTAAAACAAAGGGATAAACCGTGATCAATCTCAGTCAACTCGCTCGTCAAGCTCCTGATTTCCCATTAGGCATGAGACTCAAAGAATGTTTTAGCCCGGAGACCTATCTCGCAGAGAATGTTGCCGATTATAAATCTGAAAGAGAAAGCCTTGTCCCTCCCTGGTTCAAAAATAACGAATTTCTCCATGCCGGCCATTACGCGTTAGTTATCTTTTATAATATTGGAATCAGCGCCATTTATGATCATAAAGTTATGGAAAGAAAATATGCCAAGATCCATGATGCAAGTGGTCAGTTCGTCACGATCTGGAGTGGTCCAGGCGATCTTTTTCCCGCTGAGAAAGAATATGCTCAGTTTGTAGAAGATGGAGATCTTAAGCCTCGAGATTTTGTCTATCGAATGATGGTACGACATTCTTATCTGGGTAAGACATCGTATGTTGTGAATATTGAAAAAGATAAGTTTAGCAATAGTAAAGCAGAAAAAGTAACTCTTGCGGATAAAATTAGTTCATTCTTTCCCGATTTAGTTCCCGACTTCGAACTGATCTAAATTCTAATCCATCACCATAATCTTTAAAAGAATAATCTCGTCCAATAAGTATATGACTTCTAGCAGTGTCTTGGACATCGATCCCGAGAATCTTACCCCTGGTATGAAGCAGTATCATGAAGCAAAGAAAGCCAATCCGGATTGTTTGGTAATGCTCCGAATGGGTGACTTCTACGAAATGTTCTATGAAGATGCAGTTACTGCTTCACGGGAATTGGAGATTACATTAACTTCACGAGGCAAAGGAGAAAAATTAGCGCCTTTAGCGGGAATACCGTTTCATGCGCTGGAACCATATTTAGGAAAACTGATTAAGAAAGGGTTCAAAGTGGCAATCATTGAACAACTGGAAGATCCCAAGAAAGCAAAAGGCTTAGTCAAACGTGGTTTAGTGAGAATTGTTACACCGGGAACAGTTATCGAATCATCAATTCTCGAAGAAAAAGAAAATAATTATATTGTTTCGTTAACAGCATTAGGTGAACAGTTTGCTTTGGCTTGTTGTGATATTTCTACAGGAGAATTCTTTGTGACGGTCCATCAGCAAGCAGGTGCTATTCTCCATGATTTTATCCGCTTACGCCCAAGAGAATGTCTCGTTCCGGCAAGTCTTCTTGTTAATCGTGAAATCATTGAGAGAATTAAAGCGCAGGGATGTTATATTAACAGTCTTGATGATTATCTTTTTAGCAAGTCTAAAGCGGAAAAAACATTGCTCCAGCATTTTAATCTTTCCACATTACATTCATTAGGTTTAGATAACCAGTCTTTAGCGGTAAGTGTTGCCGGATCTCTTCTCCAATATTTAATTGACACCCAAAAAAATTCCCTCTCCCATCTTAAAACTATTTCTCTACGCAGCAATCAACAGACAATGCAACTCGATGGCAGTACGTTTCGTAATTTAGAAATGATGCACAATATTCGTGACGGCAGTACGCGAGGAACACTGCTCTCTGTGCTAGATATGACAACAACGGCGATGGGTTCCCGGTTGCTCAAGAGGTGGCTGCGTGAACCGCTTCTGATTATTCCCCAGATTGAAAAGAGATTGTCTGCAGTAGAATCTTTGACAAAAGAAGTTATCGTTCGAGAAGAACTTCGCGATCTATTGAAAATTATAGCTGATCTCGAACGCTTAATTGGGCGGGTTAATTATGGTATTGCTTCACCGCGAGACTTACTTTCCGTACGTAATTCACTAGATGTATTGCCGCAATTGCAGAAACAAGTGCGAAAGTTATCGGGAGAGTTGATTGCTGAGATTGGAACGTTACCTGAGATAGATAGTATTCGAGAATTACTTTTACGCGCGCTGCGTGATGATGCTCCTAATACAACAAGGGAAGGGGGGATGATTAAGCCCGAATTCAATCCAGAATTAGCAGAATTAACATCTCTACGGATGAACTCACAAGTTTATTTACAGCAGATTGAAGAGAAAGAACGAACAGCTACGGGAATTAGCACATTAAAGATAGGTTTTACCAAAGTATTTGGTTATTTTATAGAAGTCACGAGAAAAAATATTGCTCTTGTTCCTGCTCATTACATTCGTAAACAGACAACGGTCAATGGTGAGCGTTTTATTACGGAAGAATTGAAAGTTATCGAAGAAAAAATTCTCCATGCTGAAGAACGCATCGTGGAATTGGAATATTCTCTGTTTCAAGTACTCTGTAAAGAGTTAACCATCCAGACGGCAGAGTTTCAAGAAATTGCGGCAAAAGTTGCTGCTCTCGATGTTCTTTGTTCTTTGGCTAAAGTGGCCGTAGATTATTCCTATGTTCGTCCTGTTTTTGTTGCGGAGAATGTTCTTCAACTGCGCAATTCTCGTCACCCCGTCGTCGAACGTATGGAGAAACGATTCATTGGCAATGATATTGTGCTTAACGATGGTGAGATGATGATTCTCACCGGGCCAAATATGGCGGGGAAGAGTACGATCATGCGCCAGGCGGCGTTAGTGGTGTTGTTAGCGCAAATCGGTAGTTTTGTTCCAGCTGACGAAGCAGTACTGGGAGTAGTTGATCGAATTTTTACACGCGTCGGTGCTGCCGATGATATCAGTTCGGGACAGTCAACATTTATGGTGGAAATGACTGAAACAGCGGCGATTTTAAACAATGCCACCGCTCGTAGTTTAATTATTCTC
>Ga0082335_1009572_pt1 | contig 10369 bp, 12 predicted proteins | sample Subgrocontami58m_FD_72375 | JGI IMG/M metagenome (GOLD analysis project Ga0082335, IMG submission 72375) | Subsurface groundwater microbial communities from S. Glens Falls, New York, USA - GMW37 contaminated, 5.8 m (SPADES assembly) (version 2) ... | reverse complement strand
GTGCCGTCGGCGCCCGCGGCCGGCCGCGGATTCTCCACGGCGTCCGTGTAGGCCATCTGAAGCTGTGCCAGAGGCTCCTTGAACGGCCGCGCGGCCGCTGCGCCGATCGCGGTGTCGGCCACACCCACCAGGGCGCGCAGGGCCTCAATGGCCAGGCCCGCCTGCTCGATGTTGAAGTCGGTGTCACCGCGTGGGCCAAGGCCCAAGCGGATTGCGGCCATGTCGGTGAACGTGGCCATGGTCTGCATGACGACATCACGCACCGGCGTGACGATGAGTCGCCTGAGCATCTCGGCGGCGACCAGCTCCTCCTGCGTGGGCTCGTGGGGCTCGTCGCCCTCGGGGGCGGTCGGCTGATCGGTGCTCATCGGGTGCTCACCGCGCCGACCAGATCAAGAGCCTCTTCTGCAGAGCGGAGCGTGCGCTCAGCCGCGCGCGCGTGAATCTCCACCACGTCCTCACCCGCGGCGAATGCTCGGGCCTGACGCTGTGCACCGTTGCCCTCATCAAGCATCACGGGGATCCTGGCCAGAAACGGTGTGACACCGAGCCGGTCGTGCACCGGCGCGGTGAAGTCAACGAGGGCGCGCACGGCATCCGCCGTGGGACGGTCCTCGCCGCGGTCAAGATCGATCATGCATCCCTCCAGTCCATGGCGCTGGGCGCGCCAGAGGTTTTCCTCGAGAAGCCTGCCGGGATGGGCCGGAAGCGGCCTTCCGGCGTCGTAGTCCTCTGCGAAGCGTGCGATTAGGGCGATGCCGAGGGCCATGATGGCCAGGGCCTCGGTGACCTCGGTCTGGCCATCGGCGATTCGGATCTCAATGGTGCCGAACGCGTGATGGGGACGAATGCTCCACCAGATCTGCGTGCTCTCCACGATCGAGCCCGTGCGCTCGAGCATCCGCACGAAGTCCGCGTATTCCTGGAAGTCGACCAGGGCATCGGGGATTCCGCACCGGGGGAACGAGCGAGTGAAGAGTGATGTGCGCGTGGAGTGCAGGCGCGTGAGCCGTCCTTCGTAGAGAGCGCTGTTGGCGCTGAGCGCAAGGATCTCCGGCAGCACGCTGCGCATGGCCGTGCAGATGGCGATCGCGCGGTCGGCTCCCCGGATTCCGCAATGGATGTGCGTGGACCATGTGTTGTTGATCCACGCGATGTAACCGAGCTCCTCCTCCACGCGGCGGTAGTGGGGGGTGTCGATGATTCGCTGGTCCTGCCACGGGCTGAAGGGGTGGCACCCGGTGATACCGACCTCGACACCCTGCTCCGCGGCCAGGCGAGCGACGGCGATACGGCCCTCCACGACCTCGCGTGCGGCATCCGCGAACGTCGCGTGGGCCCCGGTGCGGAACTCGATCTCGCTGGAGATCAGCTCACCCGCCAGATGCGGCGCAAGAGATGCTGGCGCACCGGCCATGAGGTCCTCGAACCGCTGCACGAGGCCATGGGTGGAGGGGTCGAGGAGCTGGTACTCCTCCTCCAGGCCGACGGTGAAGTCAGTGGAGGCGTCGAACAGCTCCCGGACACCGTCGATGATGGAAATGCTCTCCGACACGGGCCGCGAGCCTACCAGCGGGGAACCCAACATCCGACCACGGCCGGGCGGACTGATACCGTTGCGCAATCCCGCACGGCATACGGCCGGGCGGTGTCACGGGCGGCATTGGTGTCGCCCGGTGAGAGAGCGCCCCGGGTCGGTTCGATTTCCTCGGTGGACGGTCTCTCGTCCATCCGCGGCGAGTGCCGCAAGGAGAACAATCGATGTCCGCAGCAACCTTCGCCTCCCTCGGCGTGAGCGCACCCGTGTGCGCTCTGCTCGAGGGAAAGGGCTTCACGGCCCCATTTCCCGTACAGGAGATGGTCATCCCCGAGGCCCTGGACGGGCGCGACCTCACGGTACGCGCGCCCACGGGATCGGGCAAGACCCTGGCCTTCGCGCTTCCCACCCTTGAGTTCCTGGAGGGGCCCGAGGGCCGCCCTGGTGCCCTGGTCCTCGCCCCCACCCGCGAACTGGCGTCACAGATCAGCGAGGAGATCGCACCCCTCGGTGCGGCCCTCGGCCTGAAGGTGGCCACGTGTTACGGGGGCGTACCGCTGGACCGCCAGGCCAAGAAGGCCGCCGGTGCCGACTTCGTGGTGGCCACCCCGGGCCGACTGCTCGACCTGATGCGCCAGCGCCTCATCGACCTGTCGCACATCGAGGTGCTCATCCTCGACGAGGCAGACCGCATGCTGGACATGGGATTCATCCCCCAGGTGGAGGCCATCCTCAAGGGCATCCCGGACGACCGCCAGACGATGCTGTTCTCGGCCACCCTTGACGGCGATATCGCCGTGCTGGCCCGGAACATGACGCGCAACGCCGGTGTGATCGAGACCGACCACGACCCGGGTACCGATATCGCGCTGTCAGAGCGCCTGGAGCAGTCGTTCGTGGCCTGCGAGCCGTCAAACCGCACCGAGACCCTGATCGAACTGATCAAGGACGAGGACGACCTCGTGCTGGTGTTCTGCCGCACGCGCCGTGGCGCGGCGCGCCTGACGGAGCGCCTCAACAAGTTGGGTATGGCGGCATCCGAACTGCATGGCGACCTGAGCCAGGCCGTGCGCGAGCGCACGCTCAAGGCCTTCGCGGCGGGCACGACTCGCGTGCTCATCGCCACCGACGTGGCATCGCGCGGAATCGACCTGGAGGACATCGGGCTGGTGGTCAACTTCGACCCGCCGGACGACCACGACACCTATACGCACCGGGTGGGCCGCACCGCGCGCGCCGGGCGCACGGGACGGGCCATCACCATGGTGCTGCCGGACCAGACCGACGAGGTGGGTCGCATGGCAAAGCGTCTGGGCCAAGAGGACAACTGGCTGGGCGGTGGCATGCGTGCCGCGCTGCCCAAGGTGATGTACGCGTCCCGCGGCAGCCGGGTGTTCAAGCCCGCGGCAAAGAAGTCGGTCGCTGCCGAGTCGGCCGCACCGCCCAGGGCGAACCGCGTGCCCCGGGGAAGCCGAAAGGCCTAGTGGAGTAACCACTAACGGCCACCGGGTTCCGGCGGCGGCGAACACACCGCCGGGCGGTGTCCTCAGGGAGCGCCCATATGTCCGACATGGGCGCTCCCTTGGTCCTGGCCCGACTCCGGTTCCCGCAGGCCGGAACGGCGTGCTGAGGTTCGGTCGGGATCCCCAGAGGACCGGCACACGTTGGCGGTCACTCCACGAGTTCGCGGCCCGGGGCGCCCGTCGTCGCGCCTCGGGTGTTTCCTATCCGGGTCTCTCAGCACCCATACCGGACCCCGGGCTTCAGCGCTTCACCCCTCCGTCGCCAAGAATGCCCCCGGCTGCATCACCACATCCGGCGTGATCACCGAGTTCCCCGTGGGGACGCACGGGGACTGGAGCCCGAGCGGGATCGCTCTCGGCAGCGATCGCAACCTCCCTCGCCGATTCCCTGACGTCACCGTTGTCCTCCCCGCCGTGATCTCCGGTCCCTTCACGGCGGAGTCCCACCCGTGGCGGGCGCGCCTTACGAACCCTCTTCCCAACCATCGATTCGCACGCACGTCAACACCGCCGAACACGATCACCTGTGCATCCCGATCCGGGTGGCCCCGCGCCCCCGGGATCGCCGGATCGCTCACGATCCGGCGGCATATACGAGCATTCCCGCCTCAGGCGCACACCGATCCGTGGACTACACTCCCGGCCGTCGATTCGGGGGCAGGGAAACTGGCCGTGAACCGACCCCTGACCGTGGCGTGGTTTCACCACCTCTCCTGGTCAGGCGCACAACGGCTTACCCAAGCCATCTTCGCCCAGTTAGCTCAGTTGGTAGAGCACTTCCATGGTAAGGAAGGGGTCAGCGGTTCGAGTCCGCTACTGGGCTTCACCTGATATGCGGTCAAGAGCCCGATCAAACGGGTTTTTTGTGCCCTGGGGTCAATGAACCTCCATGCAGGCATCGGCGCGAGTCGAGGAGATCAAGCTGCGCCTCACCCGCATCGGCGCGGGCATCGAAGCCGCTCCCCCGCCCCGAACGACGGCCCTGACGATGCGCGGGGGCGGGGCGCACGCCGCTCGAGCGATTCGACGATTGACAACCACTGCCCATCGCTGGATCGCCACGTCCTGCGATTCCCCGTTGAGCGCCATGGCGGTGAACTGGGGGGCTCCAACCGACTCCATCGACACCCGACTGATCGAGGAGATGAGCCATCGGCTCGGTGCCAAGAGCCCCGAGACGGCGCGGCGCGCCCAGGTTGTCCATCGCACGATGCTCGCAGACCCCTACTGCCGAGAGACATCCTCGACCGCATTCCCGAGGCATCGCCCGATCGCCCGGCACCGGCCACGCCGCCTGCGCGTTGAGGAGGCCCAAACAATCATTGGGGCTGCCTTCGCGGACGACGCTGCCCATGGCCGATCCGTCATGGGCCCCCTGGTGACCCTCCTCGCTCGCACGGGTCGACGCCAATAGGAGATGATCGAGCTTCGATGGGGGACTGACGGTATCGACCTCAGGGGATGCAGAGGCACGCCTTCGACATGCGCGAGAGCGCCACCCACGAGCCGGCGGCCAAGCAGTTGCGGGATCTGGCGAATCATTTCGGGACCGGAGCGGTCGAGTTCGCCGACGACGAGTCATCCGGATCAGCGGGACGATCGCCTGACGGCTGTCAGCTCGCAACCCGGGCTCGGCATGTGCAACCGAAGCACCGGATGAGGGCATTGGGAGTATGTGCCCATTGACACAAATAACCCATGGAAGTACCTTCCGCGTGCGGAGCCGCGACGCGCCGCGTCGCCCGCGCAATCCTTTCCCATGACAGGGGGTGGGGCATGAAGTTGCGTTCATGGGCTGCACGCACGCTTGCGGGCGTCGCGGTTCTCGGCCTTGGTCTTGGTCTCGCCGCGTGCGGCGGCAGCACCGGGGCAGCGTCCGCCGAGACGACCCTTAGCTTCGGGTACGTCACGACGCCGCAGCACCCGTACGGCCTTGCCCTTCAGGCCTTCGCGGACAAGGTCAAGGCAGACTCGGGCGGCAAGCTCGCGATCAAACTGCTGCCGTCCTACGGCGGCGGCAACGACCTGACCCTGCTCGACGACATCTCCGGTGGAACCGTCGACGGCGGCACGGTGTCGACCGCGGTGTGGGGCGGCAAGGGGGTCACCTCCTTCCAGGCCCTCCAGATGCCGTTCCTCATCACCAACTACGCGGTCGAGGGCGCGGTGCTCAACAGCCCGATTGCGACCGACATGCTGAAGGGCACCAAGAAGCTCGGGCTCACGGGTCTCGCCATCCATGAGGGTGGGCTTCGTAAGCCGGTGTCCAACGGGCCCTGCCTGAAGAGCCCGGCCGACTTCAAGGGCATCAAGATCCGCTCGGTGGAGTCGCCGGTTCTGGTCGACGGCCTCTCGGCCCTCGGCGCAAACCCGACCCCGCTCCCGCTCAGCGACGTCTATCTCGCCCTCAAGCAGGGCACGGTCGACGCGCTCGAGGCCAACCTCGGCCTCATCTACACCCAGAAGTTCTACGAGGTCACGAAGTGCATCACCGGAAACGTCAACCTGTGGCCCTTCCCGACGGTGCTCAATATGAACACCAAGAAGTGGGATTCCTTGTCGACCGAGCAGAAGGGATGGATCAAGGACGCAGCGGCGACGATCGACGACAAGTCCATCGCGATCCTCACCAACCCAGCGAGCACGCTGGTCGCCGACCTCTGCGCGACCGGGATCAAGTTCGGCACGGCCACCAAGGAGGACTCGACCGCGCTGCGCACGGCGGTCGACTCGGTGTACACCAAGTACACGGCCAACGAGCCGACCCGTGGGTTCGTGGCGGCGATCGAGAAGATCAAGGCGAAGACCCCGCTGCCGCCGGCCCCCAAGCCCTACCCCGCCGGGTGCGCGGAGTAGCGAGCGCTCACACCGTTCCGGCGACCCCGCGGGCCATGACCCGCGGGGCTCGCCGGGTGCGGTGCCCTCGGTGAGCGGAGCCACCAAATCCGAGAGGCCACCACTGCACGGCGTCGCCCGGGTCACGGGGGCCGTGTCGTCGGCCATCGCCGGACTCGCGACGGTGCTCGCGTTCGCAGCGGGGATGTCGATCGTCGCCGTCGTCGTCGCCAACATCATTCGACGCGAGCTCACCGGCCAGTCGATCTACGGCGCCGAGGAGTTCGCGCGCTTCGCGTTCCTCTGGGTGATCTGGATGGGCGTGTCGCTCGCCGTGCGGCGGGGTGCGGTGACGGTCATCACCCTGGTGTCCGGTCGCGGCCCGTGGTGGTGGAGGGCCTCGGCCAATGGGCTGGCGAGCGGAGTCCTCGGGCTGCTCCTCGTCTACGCCTGTTGGCGCTCGTTCGAGTACGTCCTCTCCCCCGCGTCGGTCGATGCGGTGAGCAGCGCCCTGCGGGCGCCGATGTGGATCCCGATCGCGTCGATGACGGTGGGCTACCTCTTCATCACCATCCACTACGCGCACGCCGTCGTGGTCGCCACCCAGCGAGTCATCGCCGACGGCGCGGCGGCCTGGCGCGCGGTCGCGGTCGGCGTCGTCGGCGGCCTGGCCCTCGCGACCCTCCTCTGGGCGATCGCCTTCGCATGCCTGCAGGCGGGCGTCACGCCGCTGATCCCGCTTGGGATCCTCTTCGTGGCCCTCACCCTCGCGGGCATGCCGGTGGTCTTCATGCTCTCGTTCGTCGGCATCCTCGGTGCGGCGGGGATCCTCGGGTTGGTCTTCTTCCCCTTCGGCGCAGAGGACCCGCTGTTCCCGTTTCGCACCACCCAGGCGGCGATGGGCCTGTCCAGCGGCGGGGAGCTGCTCGTCATCTTCGAGTTCCTCGTGGTGGCGGAGGTGATGCTCGTACCGCTCGTCGCGCTGCTGTTTGGCGCCGCGCTGTTCGCGCGCCCCCTGCTGCTGGCGGGGCTGCTGCTCACCGGAACGGTCGGCTTTGCCGCCGTCGGGACGCTTTTTGCGGCCATGCTCGTGCGATCGCGGACGCGCGACCTCATGCTGCCGATCCTGTTGTATCCAATCACGGTTCCGGTAATCATTGCTGGCGTCCGCGGCACGGCGGCGCTGCTGCAGCCGAAACCGGACGAGGCGATCGCGTTGATGTGGATTGCCCTGCTCCTGTGCTTCGACGTCGTCTTTGTGACGCTGGCGTTGTGGACGTTCGAACCGCTCATGACCGAATGAGAACTGTGAACCACGGAGGACACGGGGAACACGGAGGAAGAATCCTGTACTCATCAGGATTGAACCCCCGTGTCCTCCGCGTCCCCCGTGGCGGAGAGTCTTAGATGCGTAGGCTTTTTGCGCCGCTCCTGATCCTGACCGCCGCGATGTTTGCGTACGCGCCGGTGATGATTGCCAACGCCGCGTACGAGTCGACGATGGGGCTCGTGCAGAAGATCTTCTACTTCCACGTGCCGTCCTGGTTCGTGATGTTCACGGCGGTGTTCATCTGCGGGATCGAGAGCGCCATCTTCCTGTTCCGCCGAAAGCCCGCGGCCGATCGCGTCGCGTTCGCGGCGGCGGAAATCGCAGTCGTCTTCGGCCTGCTCGGTCTGGTGACCGGACCGTTGTGGGGCCGCAAGGCGTGGGGCGTCTGGTGGCAATGGGATGCGCGGCTGACGATGGCGCTGCTGGTCGAGCTGATCTTCATCGGCTACCTCCTGGTGCGGAAGTACGGCGGACCGGGGTCCGAGAAGCTCGCGGCGGCTATGGCGATATTCGGCATGGCGAATGTGCCCTTCGTCTACGTCTCAGTGAACATCTGGCGGACGATTCATCCGCAGACCTCCGTGGTGCCGTCGCTGCCGCCCGGCATGAAAGGCACTTTCTGGTTCTGCGTGATCGCCTTCATGCTGCTGTTCGCGCTGCTGATGCCGCTGCGCGTCCGGCTCGAGCACCTGCGGGCGGCGCTCGACGAACAGTAGCTCGACGAAGAGTGATGCTTATGATCAGACGTCTGATGATCTCCGTGAGTTTGTTGGTCGCGATCGCCGCGCCGGCCTTCGCGCTGCAGGCCCCGGCCGGTCAAGGCGAGTTCGTGCCGATGAATTCGCTCCCGCCGGCCGATCAGCTGCCGGCCGCGCCGCTGCTCGTCGCCGCCTACGCGTTCGTTTGGGTGGCCCTTGCTGTGTACCTGTGGTCGATCTGGTCGCGGCTCGGACGCGTCGAGCGCGACATCCAGGCGCTGCAGCAGCAGCGCAGCCGCGGCGGCCCGCGGTGATGACCGCCGGTCACTTCATCTTCATCCCGGCGGTGCTGCTTGTCGGTATCGTCATCGGCTGGATTCTCGGATCGCGCGCGGCGCGCGGCGGTTACGCGGCGGAGCTTCGCCGCCGAGAAGAAAAGAGGAGCCGCGGCGGCGAGATTAGGGACTAGGGACTAATAAAACACGTGGATTGGTCGGGCGGGATGGCTGGTCCCTCCTTCGTGGGTCAGACAGGGGTCACAAGCCGCCGAAGGCTCTACGGGTTCGCGTGGCCTGCGTGCCTTTCACATGGGACCGGGCTTACGAACGATCAGAGGGCGCTCACCCGGAGAACAACCCCGTCCTCGCAGTGGCCGTGAGCGCGAGGACTCCCGGGTGTTTCAGTCGACGCTCCGCTGAAATCGCGTAATAGCGTTCCCGGACTTTTGGCGTTCGGCCGACGACCGCCACGCGGTAGTGTCGGCACACCTCGCGTTCGATGGCCGTCGGCGCGGGAAACACCGCACGCCCACTCTCCCCAAACGCCTTCAGCAACGCCGAATCCTCGAACTCCCCGGCCACCGGGGGATGTAGGTCCTCGGCCTCGAACCACTGGTCGAGGGCGCGGCGGAGGGCAGTGTTGATCGTCGGCAGCAGGGTCGGCGTGTCGTTCAACGAACGCGGAAACCGCCGGCGTATCCGTCGCGCCAGCGGCCGGGCGGCGAAAAAGGTCATGCCGGACTCGCCTAGGAGATGGTTGAACACCTTGACCCGGACGTGCGGCGCGGCGGGACTGTCGCTGATCACCACGTCCAGCGCGTGCACGGCCAGCTGCGCAACAAGTTGGTCGGGATGGTCCTCCCGGCAGGTGATCTGGACCGCCTCGGGGCCCTCGATGGCCGCACGCAAGAGGCGATAGGCGATCAGCTTCGGCACCGCATTGGCCACGCCCACTGTGAAATGGAGCGCGCGCCCCGACGGCCGGCCCTTCAGCGTCTCCTGCAACTCACGGCCGGTGGTGAAGATCTCGTCCGCGTAGCGATACACGACGCGACCAATTTCGGTGAGTGCGAGCCTGCGACCCTGCCGTTCAAGCAGAGGCTCTCCCAGCGCACTCTCCAGTATCTTCACCTGTGCGCTGACGGTCGGCTGCGACAGCCGGAGCTTCTCTGCTGCCTTCGAGACACCACCCTCGCGCACGACGGTCCAGAAGTAGAGCAGATGGTGGTAGTTCAGCCAGTCCATGGAATGTCGTCAGATAGTAAAACTCTATTGAATAGTTTGCAACTTTCTATTTGTCTATACATGCGCCACCCCGTACGCTTGACCCATCCAGCGCGCTCTGTCTGCTGGCTGAGGAGGTGTCGAGATGTTCAGTAGGAGGTTCTTGGACTCGGTGTTGGACTCGGGCATGTGGTTCGTCGGCGGAGGGTTGCTCGTCGTGGTCGTGGGGGCCATTCTCGCGCTCGCCCCCACGGCGATTGGGCGGTGGTTCTGAAGATGAGGAGGGCGTGATGGTGTACTTCCCGGACACCGACAAACCGGCAACGGCCGATACGACGACCGCAGCCGCGGTGTGGATCGAACGCATCGACAGCGAATACCGTGAGATGCCAGGGTTGCGTCTCACTCTCGCACAGGCCGCTCGCCTCTGGGGCTTGCAAGCGCGTCGGTGCCGCGCCCTGCTCGGCGCGCTCGTGGGGCGAGGGCGCCTGGTGGAGACGCTGGACGGGCTCTATTGTGTGGTTGGTGATCTGCGTCCGGCCCGTCGTGAAACGGCGGGAAGACCATGCGCATCCTGATTCGCATGGCCGCGGGGCTGGCGCCCTCCCTCGCGCCGCTTGCACGACGCCGCTTCGAGTTCGCGCTGCGACGCTTTGGCGCCCGCGCCAGGTCGTTTACCGCCCGCTTGGCGGATCTGAACGGGCCGCGCGGCGGGGTGGACAAACACTGCCTGGTGGCGCTCCGGCTCACGTCGCCGCGGCGGCTCATTGTGATCGAGGACACCGACGCAGAGGCCGAAGTCGCGATCGGGCGCGCGGCTGACCGGGCCGCGCGCGGGGCCGCCCGCGCCGTGCAGACGCTCACGGACTGGCGACCCTTGGAACGAGGGTGCTGAAGACAAGTGGAGACGGCGGCAGAGCAGTCCGCGATGTGGAGAGCCTGTT
>Ga0082335_1009571_pt1 | contig 10370 bp, 7 predicted proteins | sample Subgrocontami58m_FD_72375 | JGI IMG/M metagenome (GOLD analysis project Ga0082335, IMG submission 72375) | Subsurface groundwater microbial communities from S. Glens Falls, New York, USA - GMW37 contaminated, 5.8 m (SPADES assembly) (version 2) ... | reverse complement strand
CCTCCGTGGGGGTGGCAGAGGGGAGTGAAACAGGAACCCCAGGTTGGACTATTCATCTTCTTCAGCCTTCAGATCCTTCTGATTCACATTCCCCAGGCTTTGCTCCTATTCCCCATGAAGGCCAAGGAACACCTCAAGGAGACCTCACTCCCCGTCCCTCTCTTGAAGCAGGTAAAACACCTACAGAATATCTTTCCCTTCTTCAAAAATCTCAAGATGATCCGTATTCCCCTTACTCCCAAGAATCCGGCATGACTCCCGAAGACTGGATCATGGCTTTTATGACCCATCTCACCGAAACAAAAAAACCCCTCGATGACGTGTGGAATATCACAAACACTGAAAGCATCTCCTACCTTACAGGAGCTTTTTTTCCTTCCTCCGTCCATGTGCCGATTGTGTGTTGGTACCGTGGCAATCTTCGGGCTATCCTCAGCAGGGATGTTCCTCATGCTCAGGCTGGGCACCTTGGCGCGCGTTTTTCGGTGATGGTTTAACCCTTGATATTTATGTCTTTTTTTCGATCATCCCCAGAATTTGTTCCCTCCACTACTCTCAACGAAGCCATCCTCGCTTCCTCTTCGAGCGTCCGCGATTCCATTCCCAAAGAACATCACAAACACTTCGAAACTCTCCGACAGGAGATCATTGATTTTGCACAAGCTCACGGGATTCCGCGAGAATCACTCGCTAAACCAGAGGCTCTCCGCGAGGCTGCAAGTAAACTCTCTACTCCAGACCTTGAGAGACTCGCCACCCTTCTTGAACGCTTTGAATATCTTGTGAAACACAAAGAGCCTGCAAAAGAAGAGTTAAGTCTGGCCGAGACTCTTGAGTATGCCGAGAGGCTTTACAATCTTCACGAGCAATACGAGGATCAAATCGAACTTTTAAATAAGGAAGGTTTTTTGGAGCAGATGAAAAAACTTTCTTGTCCTGTTCCCACTTTGGAGGAAATTGCCAAGCGACTGTATGAGCGCCGCGAAACACTCGAAACCAAACAGGATCAGGGCTTTACGCGACTTCTTCTCGTTCCTTTTGCCACAGAATTGATTTTTTTTGCTTCCGCAGTGCAAGAGTTTTTGGTGGAATACGAGAAGAAACATCCTGATTTCGCTTTGACTAAGATGCGTCGTTGGATTTTCGGATCTTATGATTCATTGTTAGACGATGTGGATGTGAGGCGTAAATACGGTATTGTGTATCATCCGAAGTCTGCGGGTTTTTACATTCCCGGACATGGTGGAAGAACGAAAAAGGAAATCATTGAGGTCGAAGATAAAGATCAAGGGAAGCTTGCTCCCGGTTGGAGAGTTCTTCTCCTCCAAGCTCCTCATGATGATACTCCGGGATTTTGCGGTATTTCAAAAGAAAAGATTGGAAGGGTTCGAGGGATAAAAAAATCTCGTCCTGATCGAGAGGGGAAATATGAGCCCTGGGACGATATTGATCTTTTGGAAGCCTCTAAACAAGATAAAACTTCTCCTTATTTTGGCGAGTCAGGTATGACAATTGAGGATTGGATCATGGCTTTCATGATCCATCTTGAGGCTACGGGAAAACCTTTGGATGAGTATGAATATCAAAAGAGCTTGGCAATGAATGTAGCGGGGTGTATGTCCCTTATGGCAAAAGGTGTTCCAAATATTTTTTGGGATCACACTGATAAGCGGATTGTTACAAGAGTAGACAATCCGGAGGATTACGTTTCGACCGATGCAGGTTCGCGTTTTGTTGTGGAGATTTGATTTTGATCCAATCGCTTCCTTGCGTTATACTGTGCCGCGTATGAAGCACGAAGTGGTATTGGACATTGAAACGCAAAATAGTTTTGCCGACGTCGAGAATGACTATAAAAAGTTTAAGATCTCGGTTGTCGGCGTTTATTTTTACGAGACTAATACGTTTGAAGTTTTTGAAGAACAAGAACTCTCACGTCTTTGGGCTCGTTTGGAGCGTTGTGATCGAGTAATCGGTTATAACTCCAGGAGTTTTGATCTACCTATCATGAACAATTATTATGCGGGTGATCTTTTAAAACTTCCACAGCTAGATATTTTGGAGGAAATTCAAAAGGCTTTGGGGTTTCGACTCAAGTTAGATGATGTTGCCGCGGCAAGCGTGGGGCATCGAAAAACCGGACACGGCTTACAGGCGATCGAGTGGTGGAAGCAGGGAGAAGTGGATAAAATTAAAAAGTACTGTTTGGAAGATGTGCGGATCACCAAAGAGGTGTATGAGTATGGACTCAAGTATAATGCTTTGGCGTTTGAGGATCGGAGTGGAGAAAGGAAGGCGATTCCCGTGGATTTTGCCATAAAAACAGTCGTTCAACCTGTCATTAATCTCACCATGCCGTTTTGATTTTGAGCGTCGTTTTTTGTGCGATTCTGTGGATAAGTTTTTCTTTTGACACACCACATATCGTGGTCTAAAATAAGAGCAGACCACAACATATAGTAGAGCGTACTTATGAGGCGGTCGGTCGTTTCGATGGAGGAAGCGAAGAAAGATGTCCTTCTTTCTTCTTGACATAAAAAGATAATCCGTGGGGATTGTCTTTTCGTGTCTTAGGGATCAAAATTTCCCTGGAAAGGGAGGGGGGTAAGAGAAGAACCACGAAGATCTTCTCCTATCTCTTACTCTTTCTTTAGGTACTCGCCGTATGTCTGACACAACGTTTCGTTCCGCCGATACCCAGATTCAAACCCAAGCCGAGGATGTGACTGAAGCTGTTTGGGATTATCTGACATCTGTCAAAATGATTCGTAAACGCGATGGACGCGAGGAGCCATTTGAACTCCAGAAACTTTCTCGCTCCATTCAAGCATCTATGAAGGATGCTGGGATTGAGGATGAACATAGTGTCAAAGACATGGTGGAACAAATTGTGAGTCGGCTTGTCCGACGATTCAATGGGCATAAGACCCCTTCTTTTTCTGATATTCGCGATGTGATCACCCTCACCTTTATTGATCACAATCTTCCTCATGTTGCTAGGCAATATGCGATGTATGAGAGCATTGCCATGATTAGTACACGAGAGCCTGTGTATGGGGATGGGCTTACGATTTCAAGATTTTTTACCCGTCAGGGTGTACATCCTTTTGATGAAATGGTTTGGGATATTCGAGATGCACGCATTACCAATGAAAAAGGTGAAGCTGTGTTTGAACAAAAGGGTGTGGAGGTTCCGGCTTCTTGGTCACAATCCGCCACAAATATCGTAGTGTCAAAATATTTTCGTGGAAAAGTAGGAGAGGCAGATCGCGAGTCTTCAGTCAAACAACTCATGACCCGTGTCGCCAATACGATTGCAAAGTGGGGACGTTGTGACGGATATTTTGAAACCAAGGAAGACGCGGATGTGTACGAACACGAACTCCTCTATATTCTCACCAATCAAATGGCTGCATTTAATTCTCCAGTTTGGTTTAATGTGGGAGTGAATCCCTATCCACAATGTTCTGCGTGTTTTATCAATGCGGTTCAAGATGATATGCGGTCTATTTTAAATTTGTGTGTCACCGAGGGCATGTTGTTTAAGGGGGGATCTGGAGCAGGGGTCAATCTTTCCATTTTGCGTTCCAAACAAGAATATTTGCGCGGAAGCAATGGGCGAGCCTCTGGTCCGGTTTCTTTTATGCGTGGGTTTGATGCTTTTGCTGGGGTGATTAAGAGTGGTGGCAAAACACGTCGTGCGGCCAAGATGGTTATTTTGAATATCGATCACCCTGACATTGAAGATTTTATTACAGCAAAAGCGATTGAAGAGAAAAAAGCATGGGCGCTTATGGATGCCGGGTATGATGGTTCTATTGATGGAAACGCGTATAGTTCGGTTTTTTTTCAAAACGCCAATCATTCGGTGCGTGTGACTGATGAGTTTATGCGCGCGGTGGAAGAGGATCAGGAATGGGTGACACATGAGGTCATGGGAGGCAAAGAAAGTTTGCGGTATCGTGCGAAAGATCTCATGAAAAAAATGTGTGAGGCCGCCTGGCAATGTGGAGACCCAGGGATTCAATACGACACGACCATTAACAAATGGCATACGTGCAAGGGGACAGATCGTATTCATGCGAGCAATCCTTGTAGTGAATATATGTTCCTCAATGACACTGCTTGCAATTTGGCCTCACTCAATCTCATGAAGTTACGCAAGGAGGTGAATGGTCGCATGGAGTTTGACATGAAAGCGTTCGAGTATGTGAGTCGTATTATTGTGACTGCCATGGAAATTATTGTAGGAAATTCCAGTTATCCAACGCCAGCGATTGAACGCAATAGTCTTGATTATCGTTCCTTGGGGATTGGGTATGCAAACCTTGGCGCGCTTTTAATGAGCCATGGGTATGCTTACGATTCGCAAGAAGGACGCAATCTTGCTGGAGCGATCACGGCGCTTTTGAGTGGGTATTGTTATCATCAATCCATTAAGATCGCAGAAAAGCGTGGAGCCTTTGCAGGATACAAAAAGAATCGTGAGGCGTTTTCACAAGTGATGCGCATGCATCGCGAGGAAGCGTGTCATTTGCAAGAAAAAGGTATTGATCCTGCTTTGCTTAAAGAAGCTTGTGTCATTTGGAATAAAGTGGTGGAAGATGGAGAAGTACATGGAGTACGCAATGCACAAATTTCCGTTTTGGCTCCCACGGGCACGATTGCCTTTTTGATGGACTGTGATACGACCGGAGTGGAGCCTGATATCGCGCTTGTTAAATATAAGTGGCTTGTAGGTGGGGGCATGATGAAAATTGTGAATCGTTGTGTGAAGGAGGCATTGCAGCGATTGGGTTATGCCGAGGAACAACAAAAAGACATCACGGCTTATATTGATACCAATGATACGATTGAAGGGGCACCACATCTCAAAGAAGAACATCTTTCCGTATTTGATTGTGCATTTAAACCTGCCAATGGTAAGCGCACGATTCACTATATGGGACATTTGCGCATGATGGCGGCGGTGCAGCCATTTATTTCTGGAGCCATTTCAAAGACTGTCAATTTGCCGCATGATTCCATTCCCGAAGATATAGAGAAAGTCTATTTGGAAGGATGGAAAATGGGACTCAAGGCGATCGCTGTGTATCGTGATGGATCCAAGCGTCAACAAGCGCTTACCACCACGATAGAAAAGGATTCAAAAAAGGTGAATGAAGATCGTAAAAGAGAAGAGGGGATTGTAGAAGCAGAGAAAATCGCTTTAGCGGCCTCATCTGCATTGCCGAAAATCACACCATCTATTGTTGATAAACCTCGTCGTCGTCGTTTGCCTGATGAACGTCGCTCTATTACCCATAAGTTTAGTGTGGGAAGTCATGAGGGGTATATCAATGTGGGATTGTATGACGATGGAACCCCAGGAGAAATTTTTATTACCATGTCTAAGCAAGGGTCGGTGATTCGAGGGCTGATGGATTGTTTTGCCACCTCGGTTTCGATTGGGTTGCAATACGGAGTGCCGCTGGAAGTGTTGGTTAATAAATTTGTGCACATGCGTTTTGAGCCATCTGGTTATACAAACAATCCGCAAATTCGTATTGCTAAATCCATCGTTGATTATTTGTTTCGTTGGTTAGCCATGAAGTTTTTGTCTCGGGATGTGCAGGTGACCGTGGGAGTGCATGTGACTGAAGACCCCATGGATAGCAATATCATGGCCGAACCTATCACAAAACCACAGGTGGTGAATGTGACAATACAAGAAAATCCTGAAGCCCAATCAACACTGTTTGAACAACCAGAAAAAACAACCACAGGTCTTACTTCTACGTTTGATAATCAATCTGATGCTCCTGCATGTATGACATGTGGATCCATGATGGTGCGTAATGGTTCGTGTTATAAGTGTCTGAACTGCGGGGCAACAAACGGGTGCAGCTAAATTTTTACTTGAAAAAAATGAAGCTCCGTGCAGCAGAGCTGCGAGGTATCAAGCGGAATTCTTCCGTAGCAAAATACCCTCCTTCGTCCCGCCGATGGGCGGGACTTCGGAAGGGTTATTCTCCTTCTCTTCTTCTCCGCAGTCCGGCCTTCGCAGCCGAAGCTGCTTTCGCGGAGTAAGCCAAACTGCGGGGTATTTTGCGAAGGAGAACAAAACCCCGAAGTGTTCCTCGGGGTTTTCTCATTTATGAAAGCTGATGAAAAGAAATATATCTATACTGATGAGATTGATTATGCTGACACTTCTCTTTTTTCTGTTTGGGGAACAGAAGATGTAGCCACGACAAAATTGTTAAACCGTATAGAGACAGGAGGACGGTGGTTGAATCTCTGCGCTGGTGATGGGAGGTTTAATCATTTGTTATTGGAAAAATCTGACGAGGTCGTGGCTGTGGACATTGATGGAGGTGCTTTGGAAAAACTTGTTCGTGTGACTCCTGATCATCTTAAAAATAAACTCATCACAAAGACCATGAATGTGGTCGAACCATTTCCGTTTGAAGATGGCGAATTTGATGGGATATTTTCTGTGGGCACTTTACATCTTTTTCCAAAGCCTATTTTTCAAAATATTTTTTCAGAAATGGAACGAGTTTTGAAATCCAGCGGCCGAATGATTCTTGATTTTGCTACGGATATTAAGCGGACCTATTCTGACGGAAGCCTTTGGATTGTGGAAAACGAACCGAATTATACTTTGGAGGAGGCACTCACTTTTTTGAAAGAAGTCTTCCAGGATTGCCAAACCAATTTTACTGTTGAATCCGTTGAGCCGGAAAAGGTGACGCTGGGGAATAAAGAATATATTTTCACTTCAAACTTTATTCTTGTGGATGCGGTAAAAGAATAACGCTATGATCAAAGCGTTTATCACACAAAAAGTTCTTCTGGTGAATCCTTCTGGAAAGATTTTGCTTCTCATGGAAAATAAAGGCACACATCGATGGGAACTGCCGGGTGGAAGAATGGAAGAGGGAGATAATCCTTTGGAAACGTTAGGTCGTGAGATCATGGAAGAAACCGGTATCACCATAGACTCACAGACGGCACAGATGATACACACAGATCTATGGTCTCCTCAAAAAAATGGAGAGACCTATCATGTGTATGGAACTTTTTATGTGATGGCTATTCCGGAAAATGAAGTGCGTTTGAGCGAAGAACATAGCCAATATCTTTGGCATGATCCTCAAGACCCAGACCCTGCGAATATAAAAGAAAATGCTCAAAAGGCTTTGGTTGTGTATCGTCGGATCACGGGGATTCCTCAAATAGATGATCGGATCATCGGGCGACAAGGATATGGGCTTGTGCAGATTTTTACGGGCGAAGGGAAGGGAAAGACCACGGCAGCGCTTGGAGAAATCATTCGTGCGTATGGTGCGGGGAAAAAAGTGGGGGTCGTGTATTTTGATAAGGGGGGATCACACTATAGCGAGCGTTTTGCTCTGGATCGTTTGGAGATTCCCTATGTGGCGACTGGGCGAGATCGCATGGAAGCAACGACAGGGCGATTTGATTTTTCTTTGACATCGGAGGATCGGAAGGAAACGCAGTGTGGGTTGGTTGCAGCAAAAGATTTTTTTGATTCCGGATGCGACGTGGTTTTACTTGATGAGATCAATAGTTGCGTGGCACTAGGAATGATTTCGGTCGAAGAGGTGTTAGCACTTATAAAAAATAAGCCCGAAGGAGTCGAGCTTATTTTGACTGGACGTCATGCCCCTGCTGTTTTATTAGACGCCGCGCATCTTGTCTCTGACGTGCAAATGAAAAAACATTATTTTTATTCTGGTGTGAAAGCGCGCGAAGGGTTGGATTATTGATGGGAGAAAAGGATGAGAAGGTAAAAGATGAATGAAAAGATTCCAATGATCGCGCACCCCACGATCCAGAGAGCGTGGAGATTGATCAGTCGTTTTGTTGCGTAAGTTTTTTCAAGGTCAAGAATGATGTCATGAAGAGGGTCTTCCATAGATTTTCATTATACGATATTTGATCGGTTCCATTGATTTTTGGAAAGGGGACGGATATGATGAGGATATTCTTTTTAATATCTTGGATAATCTGTCGGGCTGTAGCTCAGTAGGTAGAGCGCTGCGTTCGGGACGCAGAGGCCGTGGGTTCGAGTCCCGCCAGCCCGACAGACTATCTAAAATTTACAGCGGATAGACATAATTTTTTTCTATGAAAAAGATCACAACACAACAATGGGCGTTTGTTATTTCTTTCTTGATCCTTGCCGGAGGGTTGGCATTCGAAGGATGGAGAGTCTTTCAAGAGAAGCCCGAAGTATTGATGAATGTGGAGGAAGTAGATGATCAGTTTTTGGATGATGACGATATCATTGCTGACGATGTGAATACTCTCGTTTATGGAAAAGACGCTCCCGTGTATGTAACCGTCTATACGCACAATGAAGATTCTTGGGAGGCGTTGGTGAATAGTAAAGTGAAATATCTGGAATATCGAGAAGGATTGTTGGAACGAGCAGAATTGTTGGCGGAATATGATATCTCTTGGAATTGGCAGTCAGATCAACCTGTCGTGGAAGCAATGTTGGAGTATGAAGATGATCTTGGTGTGAAGGAGGAGGGAACAAATGGAAAAAATATTTTGGAATATCTTGCATGGCAAGGAGCCAGTTTAGATCCTCATGCACATACGAATAATTACGCTGACATCGTCTATCTCATGAGTCAGTTGGGAGTGGAGCCTTCTTCTGTCATCGGAGGGTTGACTCATATCAAATGTGGAAAGGAGTATTTAGGATTTCTTGATTATATGAGTTGGCATGAGGAGATAGATTTGCAGGCAGACGGGTACGTCTATGGAGAGGAATATCCCGAAGCGCGTTGGAAACCAGAGATCCTTTCTGATCCCGGCATGGGAGGACATTATTTTGATGATTGGAGTACTGGTTTGTGGAGGCCTGGAGACGGAGAAGATTTTTATACAGATGATCCAACCAATGACATTATTTATGTGGGAGAAGGGTACCCACATGACACCTTGGTCATAGGATCCACACATGCAAGCGGAGTAGAAATTCATGCTTCTCGAGGACAATACATCAAAGAATTAGTACAGAAGATTAAAGAGGGCACATTACCCACAGGAACCGAGGATGGAGATCGGTTTATGTACACTGCTTCTATTCATGTGCGCGATACAGCGATTGTGACTGAAGGCAGCGAAGCGATAAATACCGTGGAAGGATTAAGAACTCTCTTAGAGGCATTACAGCCTTTACGAGAACAAGGAAAAATTATTTTTGTGGATTTTGAGGAAGCTGCTGATATTTGGCAGAAGGAATATGATGCTGTTCCATGGCATATAAATCTAGAGTCATTTAGTTTTTACGATGAAGTAAAAGAACAAGCGCAAGATCATTGTGAATCACGTGCGCCTGCGAGGAGATAATATATGTTGTACATACGTCCACACCGGTCATCCGATATTCCTCTTCGTGTAAAGTGGCTCAATAATCCGCAGGTGAGTCAGTACATTGGAGATTGTTCAGGAGAGAAAACGACTCTTGCCAAAGAGAGAAAATGGTTCGAAGCTTATAAGAAAAATCCACAAAAAAAGTTTTTTACTTTTTACGTGGATGGTCAACCGATTGGTTTCATGGGCTTATCGAATATCCAGAAGATTGATAAAAACGCGGATCTTTTTATCGCGATTGGAGAGGATGCCTATCGAGGAAAGGGTTATGGGAAGCAAGCATTGATTTGGCTTTTGGATTATGCGTTTTACACACTCAAATTACACAAGGTGAACTTGGGGGTCGTGGATGCAAATAAACGAGCAATACGTTTGTACAAGTTTTTGGGGTTTGTCATGGAAGGACGTAAAAGAGAAGAATTGTTGATAGGTAGAGAATGGCATGACATGTTTTCCATGGCAATGTTTCGGAAGAACTGGAAATCCCCTTATGTTTCCTCTTGAATCACAACTTTCTTTTGTCCGTCCCATTACATGGGAGGAAGTATTTGCAGGGTGGCGGGAGCGCGAAGCAAATAATCCCTCATGGGTTGAATGCGCGATCAAGATCAAAGGTTGGCCGGATTGGGAAAGTTGGCGCTTGCATACAGCCTCGCAACTTCACCTGCAAGATCGCGCTTGGGCATTGTACGAAGTGAAAGATCTGGGAGTTTTTCTTCCTAATCTTCTTGCAGGCCCGTTTAATGGATGGCAGAAATATACAGAAGAAAAAAATACAGTATCGTTTGCCGAGTTGCTGACTCTGCCAGAATCTCAAGATTTTTTTCTTCATCATCCAGCTGTCTTATCACTCATGAAACAGTTTCCTGCACCGACCGAGTTGATAGGACTTGTGCGAGAAGATATTCAAAAGATTGTTTGTGTCGAAGGGCATCATCGCGCGGCGGCCGTGACATTGGGACAGATACTCAGAA
>Ga0082335_1009570_pt1 | contig 10371 bp, 11 predicted proteins | sample Subgrocontami58m_FD_72375 | JGI IMG/M metagenome (GOLD analysis project Ga0082335, IMG submission 72375) | Subsurface groundwater microbial communities from S. Glens Falls, New York, USA - GMW37 contaminated, 5.8 m (SPADES assembly) (version 2) ... | reverse complement strand
ATTATCGAATGGTACAGAAAGGTGTTGAGTTAGGTTATAAAATTACTTTATCGGAACCAACAACAGAGAGACCAAGCGTTATTATGTTCAAACAAGAAGCGTTCTTAAAAGAATTTATGGAAGACAATTTTCAAAGACGATTGAACGAGAAGGACGAAACAAAAAAGAACATTATTAAACTTCTAATGAATGCAATTTACGGAAAATGTGTGCAAGACCCATTTAAAGAGTTTAAGATTAAGATTTTCACAGATGAGGAAAACAATATGAACAAGATTATCAAAGAGCAAACTAAGTTTAGTCATTATTCAACGACAGAGCTAAATAATCGAACAGTTCTACAATTCAACAAGGAAATATATGACTTGAATAAACCATTACTGTTAGGCGTTTGTGTGTTGGAAATATCGAAACTGATTATGTACGACTTCTGGTATGACGATGTTATTAAAAGCTTTGAAAATGATGAACATAAACCAGAGTATATATACGGTGATACCGATAGTATTATTATGAGTATTCCAACAAAAGACAATGAAACCGTTTATGACGTTATTAATAGCGAGAAATGCAAGAAGATTAAAGCGAGATTAGGCAAAGGAATATCTCAGTTCAAAGATGAAGTTAATGTAAAGTTTGATGTGAATGATATGTTTGATAAAGATGAAGTAGAAGTTGAAGAACAAGAAGAAGAAGAAAGTGAGAATGTTGAATATGAATATAACGAAATGATGGAATACGAGGATGATTATGAGTGTAAAACACACAGTGATATATTAGAGGTTGTATCACTGAGAGCTAAAAATTATTCAGTGAATACCATATATGATTCAAAAGAAAAAAGAGACATTTGTAAGGCTAAAGGAATGCCTAAAAAGTTGGTTGAAAAGAATTTTAATACTGAGAAATTTAAGAAAGCATTAAATCGAGAAGGAGATGAAATGCAAACTTTTTCGAGATTAGGAGTAGATAAAGACGGATTGATGAAAACGATTGATTGTAAGAGAATAGATATTAACGGATATGATGATAAAGTATATGTATGTGAAAACGGTATTGATACACTACCACACGGCCATTATAAAATAAAAAATTAATATATAGATAGATTGAGGATGACGGTTGCACCGCCAACCACACCAGATTATGATGTTGTTTTATTGGAACCACTCGATATTAAAGCACATAACAGCGATTCAACAGACTTTTCAGGACTACCGATTGAACAACAAAGTGATTTACCTTTAATGCATAGATTGAGAATTCAAGCGGACAACTGTAAAACCAAAGCTGACGAACACGAAAATAGAAGCAAGGTTTTACTAAAACGACAGAGAATATTTTCAATCATCAACATATCAATAAGCTGTCTTGTATCAATATTAACAATTCTATTAAACAGTGTATCGATACCATTAGAAATACCAGCAATTATAGCCATCATATCTACCGCATTATCAACAATTACGAATTTGAAGACGATGAATTCAAACGATGCAATGAGACATAAAATGACAGCTTCACTATTTACTGCTTTATCTTCAAAAATGAGCTTTCTAAGCATCCTTTCATTAACACCAAACACTACATCACACGCTCAGAAACTGTTTAAAAAATACGCTTTACTTTGTCAGAATGCACCAGCTTTTTAGATTTTACAGATACCACATATAATATTATCGAATCTCTCTATTTTGTATGAACAACTATAGCAATAGACCTTTTGTATCTTACAATTCAACGGTTTTAGTTTATTATTTTCTTCACAGCATATTGGACAAATTTTTTCATCGATTTGTTTTGGTAAAAAGAACACAACGTTATCCATAATGCTTATATTAATACAACTTTTAATAATCTAATCGATGAATATCTTTGTGTTTCTCTCCATATTCTCTGGTTAAATCTATCGTCATATGACCTCCTAATTTTTTAATTTGTTCTCTCCAACATTTCAAAGCTTCATCGTATTCACCTTTACCGATTAATTGACTTAACAACATTTGGACACTTCTTAAATCTGGAAACCTAAATATCACAACGTGAGAGCTATTTAATCGTGTTGTTCTCGCACGACCACTCGGTAATAGTAGCTGAGACATCATAACGACAGAACAACCACTATGACGGCCTCCAGTGAAGCAATCTTGAATAAATTTATTACCACGTTCTCCTTCTATCGAACTTAAAGCATCATCGAATATAAGCAACCTTGGAGTTTCTTTGTCTTCACTGAATATTCTTAATAATTCATCACCTAACATTTGATTAGGCAGATTACTAAACGGAATGAGTTGTATTTTATCTTTTTCTTTCTTTTTAATGTTTATCTTATCCAAATGCCTTGCGAGTTCTATATATCCTTTTTGTTTTAATGAAGATGGAGGAGCAAACAACCATATAGCTTTGAACGGACAATTTTTTATTAGTTTTTGAACTAACCAATGTGTTTTACCACTGTTTGAAGAGCCTAAAAGTGATATTCTCACTGGCAAATCAGACCATTCACCACTAACCGAAGTCATTGTATTAAATAATTTTATATCTATATAATATAGAGTATTTTGTTTTCAAAAATATGGGTTTAGTTGGTTCAATCGTGAAAGGTATTGTTGGAGGAGGATTAGAAGAACGTGAAAAATCTTTGAATGAAGGAGGTAAATTAATGGCTGATAAATACAGGACTGATGGAAGCTATGGATGGAAAAATAAACATCAAGCTCTATTAATGATGACAAAGTTAGGAATAAAAGGTAATAAACATAAAGAAGATTTATTTAACAAAACCAAGGAACATTTAAAGAGTAATGGTAAGAAACGAGTTTATTTAAAAGAAGTTATGCCTCGACGATTCACAGCACCTAAAACAGATAGAGACACAGGAAGAGTTTTAACAGAAGAAGAACGAAATATGATTCGTTTGGAGAAAACACGTAAATCGTTAGAAAAGTCAGCTTTTATAGCAAATCGTGAAAGAGATTATTTGCACAAGAAACAGATAACAGATGCACAACGTGAGATTAAACTTGCAACAACACCAGATGAGATAGCTATGGCTCGTCAGAAGCTTGAAACATTACAAGAAAACTTATATGGTGCAAACTCTGGAAAATCAGTTGTTGAAGCACTGGCAAAAGAGGCAATGCAAAAAGCTAATTCACTGGCATTGAAACAGCAAATGATAGACAGTGCCGACACAAATGAACGAGGACGGATTAGACAAATGCAACAACAACAAGGATTAACAGCACATCAAACACAAGCTTTAGAAAATGCACTTCAACAAAACGCTGTATATAATGAACAAGGAAGACAAGCACAGACAGGACAATTACAAGGAACAATGAATCAAGTTGGACAAGCGAATGAAGCAGGAAGACAACAACAGACTGGTCAATTACAAGGAACAATGCAACAAGTAGGACAAGCGAACGAAGCTGGAAGACAACAACAGACTGGTCAATTGCAAGGTACAATGCAACAAGTAGGACAGGCGAATGAAGCAGGAATACAAGCTTTAATAAACGCACAACAAGCACAAGCAGATATAGCACGACCTGCAGTAGCAGAAGCTTACGATGAAGCTGAAGCTTTAAGACCAGATGTTATGGCTGGAGCTCAAGCACTGGCAGAAGCACAAGCAAGATTAAGATTAAGACAAGCACAAGCACAAGCACAACCAGAGGTGGCAGATGATGACGGAGATGGTAGAGATGATGAAAGCGGACAACTAATGAAACCACGAGCTGAAACAATATATGACCAATATTTCTCAAATATTATTTCACCAACACAGAAAGCACTTGCATTTGAAAGATTACGAAAAGGATATATATTGTTAGAAAAAAGAGGAGATGAAATTATAGCTAAAATCAATGGTGTTGTTGTAACAATTGGACACAATGCGGATATTTTATTACCTATATGGAATGGTGGAATAGGAGTAAAAGCATTAGGCAATATTTCAAAAGAACACGCAATACTAGCACGAGATGTGTATCGCAGAGCACATTTTAAACCATCACAAGTTGCAGAGAAATTTTACGATACAATTATTGATAGACCTGACCAAGTAGTTCATTTACAACCAGATGCACCAGAATTACCAAAGATGACATTAAGACAAAGAAAAGGAAAACAACCAGCTCAATCTGGTCAAGGTTTAGAAAAAGTGAAAACAAAAAAATTAACAAAAGATGAAAAAGAATTATTAAATACTGCTATTCAAGCTTTTGAATTGGAAACACCAGACGGAATGAAAGTTGGAAAACGCTTATTGATGAAAGCATTGGAAAGTGGAGTTGATGAAGACTTGGTATTTGGTATTCTAAATGAATTTAAATAAGCTATAATATATAAGATTGAAAAATGCCGGTCGGTGTTTATGCAGATAGCGGTTTTATTTTTATGACATTTGCATCAGACAGTCCTTTGGTAACTGGAGCATCAAATGATTTTACTCAATATTTCAACGGTCTGATAACATTGGAAGGAGGAAGCAGTGCTTCTTATGAAATGGCTTTATTTGATGTTTCATATACTGGAACCGGCAGTCGTCTATATGTTTATTGTGATTTAACAGATTTATCAATAGTCGGAAATAAAAAAGTTAGACTGTTAAAAGCTCTTCCAGCCACTGATAATAATGTAAGTGTCACTTATAGTGCAGGTTCTCCTCTAATGTGGCATCGCACAACGATGAACGAGTTTAACACCATCGAGCTTCAATTATCATCAAATACAGGTCTTGCACCAAATCAAACCGTTGTTCAATATACTTTAGTATTTCGTCGAGTTGCCTAAACCGTCTAAGAATATGTTTGCTATCTTTAAATCTCGTTGTGGTTGATACATCATAATAATTCTCTTCCAAAATTCATTTTTTACGTTTGGTAAACCGTGTCTTATAGTTAATGATGCATAACATCCACACACACTTGTTTTCAAATCTTGAAGCTTGAGGTTGTTATAAGTGTATTCACCAGTTGATGAATATTTTTTTAATACTTTCTTGAAGTTTGTTTTGTCTCTAAGTATGGCATCATCTGCGTCAGGTTTTTGACCAAATGAATCGCTGTATTCGGCGTCGTAATCCTTTGGAAACATCACGGCAATCCAATGGCTACCTTCTTTTCTACTCGTGTCATAATTTACTATTGTACAATCATTAAGCTTAAACTTTGTCTGTTCAAAAACATCACTCGGCATAGAATTAATATAGTGATAATTCTTAGGAAGATATTTTTTTACGTAAATATCCAATTCTTCATTGGTCGTCATATTGTCTATATAAATAGTAAAAAAATATTTCAAAATCATAATTACTTAAAATGAAGAACTCCATTGACCCATACTATCACAAATGATGCTTTCTTGAGTGATTAGATAGAGAATTGGAGTTATTGGAATAGCGACGCCTTGAACAAATTGAACGTGAAGGTCTATTTGTGTTGGCTCACTTGGCACAGGAGCATCGGCAGCACCAATAGCACCTGACGGGTCGAGTTCAAAGCACCAGAGAGGATAACAATCATCAAAAGAACTTTGTAATAGAGCAAGTGGAGAACCAAGTAATGCTTTTTTAGTGTATGATGCTTTACAAGCTTGACGATAAGCTTGATACACACGAGCATCACCATTTTGAGTTGGTCTTGGATCACGAAATGCAATTTGAGGAATTTGTTGACCTCCAACAGTTAGATAAAGACTTGAAATGTTAAACATATCGGTCGACATATAAACAGGATATGGAAGATCTTGTGCTGCATTACCAGTTAAAACAGGATATGTACGAAGACTGCAAATATCATAGGTGTAATTATTTGTTAAGCTGTCACTGGCAACAAATGCTACTACAGCAAGTGTTGGTCTTGTGCCCATATACAAAGCTATAGAATCGGCACTTGTTGAACCTGCAACAATGCGAGAACCAATAATGCTTTGAACACGGTCTGCATAAAATGGAAGCGGTCCTTGAGGTAAGCCTTCAACTGCTTCTTTGTCCCAACGATCAGTTAGCTCTCGTTGAACACCTTGATTGAAACGAATTTGGCGATATGACCAAGAAATATTCGTAATATTAGCATCGACATTTAGTTGAGCACTTGATGTATTTGGCGCACCAGCACCAAGACCGTTTGCATTACCTTCAGCAGTATTTTGAATAAATGAAACAGCAGGATTTGCACGTTCAAGAACAAGACGAACACGGCTTCCGACTGGCAGTAATTTACCAGTTGTGAATAAAGGAAGAATTGGCTTAAATGATAGATTAATATATGCACTATTTGCGGCAGCAGCAGGTGGAGTACAAGCTACTTGAACACCGTATTTTGATTTACAAACCAATGAAGCCATCCGTTTATTAATACTATCTACTTCAGGATCACCTCCATCAATAATTGTCATTGGATCAGGAAGAACTTGATGACTTGATGAACCTAAAATTTGATAACGAATTGCTGCACCAGCAACAGTTTGAGCAGGAGGAAGAGCACCAACAGCTCGTGGAGCGATTGAACCACTTGAACAAAGATAAAAACCACTTGATGCTATGCTTTCTTCATCGTGAGCATTCAGACATTCAGTAATAAAAGATGTGATACCATAATTATTTACATAACCAACAGGTTGATCATTTACAAACATTCTAATCGTTTGAAATAGTGCTGCAGCTCCAGCCTCGTGAAATCTGATTGCATCAAATGCATTTGCGACAGCTGGATTATTACCTACAGGAATTGCTACACGAAAAGTAATATCAATTCTTGATGTTGATAAATCAGACCAGAGATTACTAGAGGCTGGAGTGTTAAATTCAATAATTGGATTAGCTGTATATAAACCTGGAGAGGCACCACCACTTGAAGTTGGAAAGAGTTGAACCATTTGTGTGTTACTCGGATCAATATCAATGTCGACTGCTGGACCAGTCCATAATGTTTTAGTAAATTGACTATGCACAGCCACCGCGTGTAAATCAACAACTGCTTCAGCTTTCGACATTTCGTAATATGTATATTATTATGATTATTAAATTTTAATTAAAAAAATAATTAATAAAGAAAAATTAATATTTAATTTCAACGACCCATCAGGCGATTTAGATTTTCACGACGTTTTGAAAGACGACCACCAGCTTGTTCTTCAAGGTCACCACCAGCCATAGCATTGGCCAGACCAGCCTTAGCTCCTGTTTCAAAAGCATCTCCAGCACTCTTGCCTTCAAGAAGAGACCGTGCCACTGATTTAGCACCGTGAATTAGATGTGGTGCGACTGCTCTGAATAGATTTTTACCGTGAGACATTAAACTTGAAAATATACCATCTCCACTTTGGACACTGCTCCAAGCATCTAGACTTCCACCTTCCATATTTAGATTTTCACCATTTACTCCAGCTAATGAACCGCCTGTAAGAGCGTTTAAATCACCACCATCCATTCCATTATCGAGTTCGTAGCCTTTACGAGCGAGAACGTGACGCCACTTGCCGTAAGCAACCATTCTTTCACTGATTTATATATTTAAAGATATTTAATATTTAGATAAAAAATAATTTATTTAATGCTTCTTTTAATTTACAGATTACTAATTGCACCACTTAACGCTGGACCAACAATAGGTATCATTCCTGCTATTCCAGAACCTAAATTCTTTAGAAAATCAAGAAAATCACCACCTGATTGATGAACCATATTATGCCTAACTTTTCGCGATGGTTCTTTAAGAAACTCCGATATCTTAGCATCTTTCAATGTAATATGCTTACCTTGTTTAATCTTTCTGATCAATCCTTCGCCGTGCATATCACTTAATTTTTGTCTTACTGCATCTGGTGCATCAGCTAACATTTGCAGTTTTTCAGTATTTGGTTGCTTTACCATTTCTTTAACATACTCATCTTTATTATGCAGGTGCCTACTTGGTGCGCCTCCATACGCACCACTTATCATATGAGCTCCGAGATAACGTGAATCCAACAAACTCATTTTCAACCTTATATTTTAATAAAGGTTTATATATATAATACCATAGAAAAGATGCCATCTTTAATAATTAATGGTGGTTCAGATGTAATTTTTACAACTGCTCTGGCACCAAAAGGATGGGCGACTTTTTCCTGTGATAGTCCATTTTCATTTACAGGAACGACACCAAATGCCATTCCTTTAACTCGTCACACATATAGCCAAATAGGAGTACCACCAACTGTCAATAATTTTAATATTGCTCTGCCTGTTGGAACTTGGAGGATTCATACACAGGCTTTATTTTCTTTAGACACAACAATGATATCACCAATATCATTCAGGACGTATTTTATTAGAAATGATAATGTTGAATCTCCGAGTGTTTATTCTTATTTAATGTCAGGTTCATTTAATGCAGGTAATGTAACTTTAAATAGTTTAAATATTTTGTCATCTGATGGTTCAATTATCATAGCTCCATTAACATCGATTGTTGGAGGTGATGATACACAGACTTTAAATTTAAATGCGTTTCTTGTTTTTGTTGAAATGCTGGATGCATAAGTAAAAAATACAGTTTAATTTTTTACTTAAATTATTAAACCAACATATTTAATCTGACGCGTTAGCCAGATAGAATCCATAGACCTTCCATTTAATCGTAATACCAGATGCACCAGTCAGACGAACCTTGAGTGCAGCGGTACCAGCACCAAGAGAAGCCACGGTGATACCTTGACCAGTTGAATCAAAAGTTGCCAGTTGGTCAGCTCCAGCAATTGCAAGAAGAGGAGTACCAGCATTATTACTTGCATAAGCACAGGTGAGCTCGAAACTTGCTACTCCATATGATGGTCCGGCGGCGGAACAGGCACCGACAACATAAACCTTCAATAGATAACCAGTTTTAGCTGGAACAGCTGTTACAACCGTATAATCTGATGGTGTGGCATCAGTTGTTGTTACAGTCGTTGAAAATGCAACTCTTGAACTTAGTGGTTCATAAGCTTGGTCAAGAAGAGATGATGCAATTTTTGCTGAACCGTCGAGTCCTGCATAACCGTTCGCCACATTTTTGTTAGCCGTCAGCTCTGGTGCTTCAGCGAGTTTGCTTATTGCTACTTTAGCTGATGAATCCAGACCACAGACACCAGAGTTCGCATCTTTTGTACTAACAAGCACAACATCACTTCCACTATAACGAATTAGAGGAATAACACCGCTACTTAGGTCGCACACAGTGACACCGATTGCGTTTGTAATACGAGCATCCGCTCGTGCGTTAGTGTGAAAAACATTAGTTGTGCCTTCTGTTAGATGGTCGGTGTTAATACCACTGGTCTGAGGCATAACAAGAGCTCCGCCATTGCTTGTCAAACTCGTCGCCTTGAGCTCTCCGACTTTCAGACGAAACGTTGCCATTGTTGATGGTTTATATATAGTAAAAAATATAATTTTAATTTAAATAAAAAACTTCTTCATCTTGCATTGAAAACAAAAATCTTTGTCGTATTTTTCATCAATATGATTTCCGCAAGTTAAACATTTTTTACTTTCTTTCATTCTAATCAATGCGTGTTTTAAGCAGTGTGTAAAATAGCCACTTAATAACCGTTTCTTTGTTGGTTCTCCACACACGACACATTTATTATTTTCCATCTTCTCTATATTATTACGTATATAAAATATTACGTTTATAATTAATAATCCGTGATACTAAAATTAATTATGTCCTCTCTGTATTTTTCACCATTAAAATAAAAGCTTTGTCTAAGTACTTCACCGTATTGGTCATAATAATAATTGGACGGTTCGCCATCTTCTCTATGTAAGAAACCGTTTTTATAATACGCTTCGTAATGAATATCTCCACTTTCAAAAAATATTAAATGTGCTGGACTATCATCAGTATTATGAACCAAACCATTAGAATAATAAGTGATGGTTTTTAAATTACCGTTGTCGTGGTATGTCTCGTGTATGTATTCATTCTCCATTTTCACTGTTATATAATAGTGCTTATTAAATTATTAATTAATGCATTTTTGGTTCTCACCAACCACGATTACATTTTTGGTTTCTTACAAACGGTTTCATCCGAGTTGCCTGTGCAGGTGCTGTGCCTCAGTTGGTCGTCTCTGGCTGGTTTCTGGTTGGTTGCTGGTTGGTTTGTGGTTGGTTGTCTGTGTTTGTCGTCGTGCCTGTCGCCGTGCTGGTGCCTGTGTCCGTGCTGTTGTCAGACTTTGAACACGTTTTAAGGTTGCTGGTGTGTGCAGTGTGGTGCTTTCAAAATTTGGGGCAAGGCCTTGGACACAATTTTGGTTTCAAGTCGGTTTCTCATTTTGGTTGGTGTCTGTGTCCGTGCTGGTGTCTGTGCTGGTGCCTGTGTCCGTGCTGTT
>Ga0082335_1009565_pt1 | contig 10374 bp, 10 predicted proteins | sample Subgrocontami58m_FD_72375 | JGI IMG/M metagenome (GOLD analysis project Ga0082335, IMG submission 72375) | Subsurface groundwater microbial communities from S. Glens Falls, New York, USA - GMW37 contaminated, 5.8 m (SPADES assembly) (version 2) ... | reverse complement strand
TCGGCGCCACCGCGGTGAAATCCTTGATGGGATCGTAGGGCAGTTTCTTGAACAGATACGGCGCCGCGGCGAGCGTCGAGCTGGCCGGCGTGATGAGGATGGTGTAGCCGTCGGGCTTCGAGTGCGCGGCGTAGTCGGTGCCGATCACGCCCTGCGCGCCGACCTTGTTCTCCACGATCACCGGCTTGCCGGCGAGCTTGGAGAGCTTGTCGCTGTAGTAGCGCACCAGGATGTCGCCGCCCGACCCGGCGGCGAAGCTGCAGATGGCGCGAATCTCGCGCGCCGGATACTCCTGCGCAGCCGCCGATGCGCCGGCGAGGGCCGTACAGAGGCCAATGAGCAGTGCGGCAAGCCGTGGATCGGTGCCCGATCGGGTGGTGGAAAGTTTCATGTTGGCTCCTATTGGTACTTCCTGACCGATTGATAGAGCGCGCGGACGTTCTCGATCGGCGCCTCGTCGGGAATGCCGAAGGCGCCATCGAGTATAAGGCCGCCGTCCCTGCCCACGTTCTCGATCAGGTGGCGGCATGCCGCGTCCACGTCCTCGGGCGTACCCAGGTTCATCACCGGGGGCAGGATGTTGCCGCGCAGGCAGACCACGTCCCCCAGGATCGCCTTGGCGCGGACCAGGTCGGTGCGCTCGAACCAGTAGATCATCTTCCCCTTGGGTACGTCCTGGCCGATGATCTCCAGCCGCTTCTCGCATTCGGATTCCCACAGCGGCATGGGCGTCAGCCCCGCGTCGATCATCGCGAGCAGCAGCCTGCGGAGCGACGGCCAGTAGATGTTCTTGAACTGATCCTGCGACATGAAGCGGTCCGGCGCCCAGTGGATGGGTATGAAGATGATCTTGCTCGGACTCGCCGCGGCAGCCGCCACGGCATGGCGCAACAGGAACGGGACGAACTTGTCCATCGCCTCCATGAGCTTGTCCCTGCGCCGGTAGAGGTCGGTCATCATGCCCTTGGCGCCGCGGAAATAGTCGGCAAGAAGATCGTACGGCGCCATCGAGGTCGCGGCCCCGAGCAGCGGATAGCCGGCTTGCTGCATTTCGGCGATGAAGCCGTTCGCGTAATCGGCGAGCTTCTGGGCCTCTTCCGCGGCCTCGATCACCTGCGCGAGCGAGCGGCGCACCGCCGGATGGGAGAAGGCGCGGATGCCGGTGACCACGCGCGTGTAATGCAGGCCGGGAAACAGCGGCAGGTGCTCGAAGCCCTCGAACGCCGAACCGATCCGCGGCAGATACTTGGAGAGGTAGAAACCCGTCGGATCGGCGATCAGCTCGTCGAATTCCTCCGCCTTCATGTACTCGCGGTCGAGGTACTGGTAGGGCTGGTGGTCCCCGACCCCGTGTCCCGGCCATTGCAGTTGCCGGAAGCCGAGCTTTTCCATGGTCGGCCCGAGGAAGGTCGTGAAATGGGACGGCGAATAGGCGTCCGGTTCGAGCTCGAATATCGCGCGGCGCAGGATGTCCTGCGCGGCTTCGTAGTCGTACATCAGCCGGCGGTGGCTGATGCCGCCGTATTTGGCCAGCCAGAACGTGGCGTTGAACGCCGTCGGAATCCGGTCCGGTCGCTTGAGCGCGATGGAATCCGTGATGCGTTTCAGCCTCTGGCCGTAGAGCGCCTGCGTCGATTCAGTGGTCACTGCTTCCGCATATTCAAAGTTGAACCGAATATCCGCCGTCCACGGGGATCGCGGCGCCCGTGATGAAATCCGAGGCACGGCTCGAAAGAAATACCGCCACTCCGGCAAAATCCCCGGGCTGGCCCCAGCGGCCCGCGGGCGTGCGCGCGACGACTTTTTCGTTGAACCCGGGGACACGCGCGCGTATTCCCGTCGCCAGTTCGGTGTCGATCCACCCCGGCGATATCGCATTGACCTGGATGTTGTGCACCGCCCAGGCGGTCGCGAGCCCCCGCGTGAGCTGCAGGATGCCGCCCTTGCTTGCCGTATAGGGCACGTTGAACGGGCTGCCGAAGGTGGAGGTCAGCGAGGCGATGTTGATGATCTTGCCGGCGCCCTGCCGCTTCATTTCCGGGAACACGGCCTGGGCGCCGATGAACGCGCCGGTGAGATTGGTGTCGATGATGGAATGCCATTCGTCGAGCGAATACGCTTCCGGCGGTTTGCCCAGCAGCACCCCGGCGTTGTTGACCAGGATGTCGATTCGGCCGAACCGGTCGAGCGTGCGCTCGACGACGCTCTTCCAGTCGCGCTCCTGCGCGACGTCGAACCCGATCGCGATGGCGTGCGCGCCCGACGACCCGAGCTTCGCGACCGCCGCGTCGCTCTTGGCGTGGTTGCGCGCGGCGATGACGATGCGGGCTCCGGCGCCCGCAAGTCCTTCGGCGATTCCCAGGCCGATGCCGCCGTTGCCGCCCGTCACGATCGCAACCCGATCGCGCAGATCGAAAAGATCGCTTGAACTCATGTTGAACCCCGGTTTCGCATTGGAGATCTGCCCTGTCCGGATTCCCCTGGCGCTCAGGCCTGGTCAATCGTGCATACGACCTGCCCCACCTCGGCATTGTCGCCCTCTGCAACCTTTGGCTCTACCATGATTCCGTCGCAGGGGGCCTCCACCTCCATCGAGACCTTCTCGGTTTCGATGTCGTACAGCGCCTCGCCCTTCCTGAACGCTTCCCCCGGCCGCTTGTGCCACTTCGTTATCGTGGCTTCCTCCATGCTCATCCCGACGCGGGAAAGCTTGAGCCCGACCTTCATTCGCACTCCTTCAGGATCTACGATATTGCGCGACCTCCCTCACCGCCGCAGCGATCCGCTGCGCGTCGGGGAAGATCGATTGCTCGAGCGATGGCGCGTAGGGCATGGCCACGTCGGGAACCGTCACGCGCTTGACCGGAGCCGCCAGTGACGCGAATCCCTTGTCGCAGACGATGGCGGCGATGTGACTGGCGGCACTGCAACGGTCGCGCGCCTCGTCGGCCACGACCAAGCGCCCGGTTTTCGCCACCGACGCGAGTATCGTCGCTTCGTCCAGCGGCACCAGCGTGCGCGGATCGACGACTTCCGCGCTCAATCCGGATTCCTTTTCCAGAATCTCCGCCGCGCGCAGAGCCGGACGGACCATGGCACCGATGGCCACGATCGTCACATCGGTTCCGATGCGCTTCACGTCCGCCTGGCCGAGCGGCGTGACGTACTCCCCGTCGGGCACTTCCCCCAGCTCGCCCCCGCGTCCCCCGGCCTGGAGAAAGAAGGTGGGATTGTCGTTGCGTATCGCCGCCTTGAGCAGCCCCTTGGCGTCGGCGGGCGAGGAGGGCACCACGACGTTGATTCCGCCGAGATTCATCAGCAGCGGATACGGCGTGTCCGAGTGCTGCGCGGCGATGGACTTGCCGCCTCCGTATACAGCCATGTAGGTGATGGGCAGGCGTATCTGCCCGCCGGTCATGAATCGAAGTTTCGCCGCCTGGTTGGCGATCGAGTCGAACCCGGTATAGACGAAATTTCCGAACATCAGGTGCGCGATGACCCGATAGCCGGCGGCGGCGGCGCCGACCGCCATACCGGTGAGCAGGTTCTCCGATATGGGGGTATTGCGCACCCGCGCCGGCCCGAACTTCGAGTGCAGCCCCCGGGTGTCGCCGAACAGACTGATCTCGACGTCCTCGCCGAAGAGAATCACCTTCGGGTCGCGGGCCATCTCTTCCATCAGTCCGTCGTTGATCGCCTGGATGATGCGTTTCTTCGCCATGTGCCTTCCCCGTTACGGCCGCTGGCCGGCAAACATGGACTCGAATACCTGCGAGACATCGGGCAGTTCGCTCTTCTCGGCGAACTCGAAGGCCGCCTGCACGGTTGCGCACACGCGAGCGTCCATCTGCTCCAGGACTTGCGCGTCGATGACGCCGTCGGCCTGCAGCCTGCCCGAGTACAGAACGATCGGGTCACGTCCCTTCCACTGTTCGATTTCCTCCTGCGAACGATACGAGCCTCCCTGAAGAAACGCCGTCTCCGCCTCGATGTGCCCGCGCGTCCGGTAGGTGCGGGCCTCGATCAAGGTCGGACCGTCGCCGCGGCGTGCGCGCTTGATTGCGACGTCGGCGGCCGTCCAGACCTCGATCACGTCGTTGCCGTTGATCACCGCGCCGGGGACGCCGTAGGGTTTTGCGCGGTCTGCAATCGTGCCGGCGGTGACGGCGTCCGCGCGGGTATATTCGGAATAGCCGTTGTTCTCGCAAACGAGCACCAGGGGCAGCTTCCACAGGGCGCCGACATTCAGCGCCTCCATCAGGACGCCCTGGCCCGCCGCGCCGTCGCCGAAGAAACACACTGCGACGGCGCCCTTCCCGTCCAGTTGCGCGGCCAGCGCAGCCCCGGCCGTGAGCGAAATGCCCGCGCCGACGATGCCGTTGGCGCCGAGAATGCCCTTGGACACGTCCGCGACGTGCATCGATCCGCCCATGCCGCGGCAGATGCCCGTCTTGCGGCCGTAGATCTCCGCCACCATGGCGTTCGGATCCCCGCCCTTTGCGAGAAAATGACCATGGCCCCGGTGAGTGCTCGCGATCCAGTCCCTGTCCGTCAGATGCGCGCACACGCCCACGGCGATGCCTTCCTCGCCGATGTAGAGGTGCACGCCTCCGGGAAGATTGCCCGCCTTGAACTCCTCGCCCAGGCGCTCCTCGACCCGGCGGATGAGGAGCATGCGCTCGAGCATGCCGATCGATTGGGCGCGATCGATGCGCGGCGGCGTATCAGTGTGCGCGTTCTTCATGTCACTCCTGGAACGCCTGCTCGCGCGTCTTGCGGAATTGCGGCAGGACGATGAGCAGAATAAAGGCGGCAGACATGATCAGAAGGGCCAGCGAGATCGGTCGTCTGATGAAGATCATCGGATCCCCGCCCGACAGGACCATGGAGCGGCGCAGGTTTTCTTCCATCAACGGCCCGAGAATGAAGCCGAGCACCAGCGGCGCGGGCTCGCATTCGAGCTTGTACAGGACATAGCCGAACGCGGCGAACAGCGCGGTCAGGAAGATGTCGGTCGCGCTGTTGTTGACGGTGTAGATGCCGATCAGGCAGAACACCAGGATGCACGGAAACAGCAGGCGGTAGGGAATGTTCAGCAGCCGCACCCAGATGCCGATCAGCGGGAGATTGATCACCAGCAGCATGAGATTGCCGATCCACATGCTGGCAACCATTCCCCAGAACAGGTCGGGACGCTTGTCCATCACCGCCGCGCCCGGGGCGATGCCCTGGATGATCATTGCGCCCATCATGACGGCCATCACGACGTTGGACGGCAGGCCCAATGTCAGCAGAGGAATGAAGGAGGTCTGCGCCGCCGCGTTGTTGGCCGATTCCGGCCCGGCTACGCCCTCGATCGCGCCCTTGCCGAAACGCGACGGATCGCGCGCGATCTTCTTCTCAACCAGGTAGCTGGCAAACGACGCAAGCAACGCGCCGCCGCCGGGAAGTATGCCGAGCACCGAACCCAGGCCGGTCCCGCGCACCACCGCCGGCCAGGCCTCGCGGAAGTCCTGCTTCGACAGCCACAGCCGGGTGATCTTCACGGGCACCACCTGGCGCGACTGGCGGTGCTCCAGATTGACCATGACCTCGTTGATCCCGAACAGGCCCATGACCACCGGAAGAAATCCGATGCCGTCCCACAACTCGGTAACGCCGAAGGTATATCGGGCGGTGCCGGTACTGACATCGGTTCCGGCCAGCCCGAGGAGAAGCCCCACGAAGATCATCGCGATCGCCTTGAGCACCGAGCCCTGCCCCAGCACTACCGCCGAGAGAAGGCCGAGCACCATCAGTGAAAAGTACTCCACCGAGGCGAACTTCTCGGAAAAAGCCGCCAGGACCGGAGCGAATCCTGCAATCACCAGCGTGCCGACGCACCCCGCAAAGAAAGATCCCAGCGCAGCCACGGCCAGAGCAGGGCCGGCGCGGCCTTGACGCGCCATCTGGTAGCCATCCAGACAGGTGACGATCGAAGTAACTTCCCCGGGCATGTTGACCAGGATGGAGGTGGTCGATCCGCCGTACTGCGCCCCGTAGTAGATTCCAGCCAGCATGATCAACGCGCCGAGTGGCGGCAGCCCATACGTGGCCGGAAGCAGCATGGCGATGGTTGCGACCGGGCCGATTCCCGGCAGTACGCCGATGAGAGTGCCCAGGAGGCAGCCCGTGAGGCAGAAGAGCAGGTTCTGCACGGACGCGGCCGCGCTGAACCCCACGATCAGATTGTTCAGGATATCCATGTCAGCCCGCGCCGAAGACGAACATGGATTGATGCAGCCCGTAGATGAAGACCAGCACGCAGAAAATAGCCAGACACGCACCCAGCGCGATGACCTCCTTCCATTTCGATTCGCCCGATGCGAGCGCGGACACGACGGTGATGAAGAATACGGCAGGCGCCAATCCGGCGTCCTGGATCAGAAATGCGAAGGCGACGATCGCACCCAGCGTCAGGATGACCGCTCGCCATGCAACGGGCTCGATCCTCGGCCCCTGCAGCGTCATCGCAAGCAGACCGACGATGATCCCGAATACGATCAGACCCCAGCTCAATACCAGGGGCAGGTAACCGGGCCCCATGCTCGAGGCGGTGCCTACTTCATAGTCCCGGCCGAACCACAAACCGGCCACGCCGAGAAGAATGAACAGTACCGCGGCGCCGAGGTCCCGCGGGCTCTTTATGCTGAACATGGAATGCGGCCGGGGTGTGCCCGGCCGCGTGGCTCATTGCGGCTCGATCCCAGCCAATCGGACGTATTCGCCCCAGGCTTTGGTGTCCCTGACCAGCATCTCAGCCGCCAATTTGCCGCTCCCGGGAAGCGGGTCGCTGCCAAGGTTGTTGAGGAATTTCTTCGTTTCCTCGCTGGCCACGATCTGGTTGAACCAGGCTTCCAGTTTTTTGACGATGGGCTGCGGCGTTTTCGCCGGCACGTATACCGCCCACCATGGCATCACCTTGCCGAAACCCTTGACGCCAGCCTCTTCCATCGTCGGCACGCCGGGCAGGGCTGCTGTGCGATCACCGCTCAACGCCAGCACGCGAATCTTGCCGGCCTTGGCCAGCTCGACGGCCCAGCCGGCGTCCCCCCAGATGAAATCGAGATTCCCGGCGAACATGTCGTTCATCGGCATCTGCATGTCCTTGTACAGCACCTTGGTCGCCTGAACGCCGGCGTACTTCTTGTACAGCTCAGCGGATACCACCCCGACAGGCGACGGTGTTCCGTAGGACGCCTTGCCCTGCTTGGCTTTCAGGTGAGCGGTCAGCTCGGCGACCGTCTTGATCGGTGACTTCGGATCCACGATCAGGACGAAGCTGAGCCTGGCGAGCGTCGTCACGGAGATGAAGTCCTTGATCGGGTCGTAGGGCAGCTTCTTGAACATGTGCACCGCGGCGGCGTGTGTCGAACTGCCGGGCGCAATGAAGATCGTGTAGCCGTCCGGCTTGGCGCGAGCGGCCGCTTCGGTGCCGATCGTGCCGAGCGCCCCCGCCCGGTTGTCCACGGTTACCGGCTTTCCCGCCAGCGCGCTCAATTTCTCGGAAAAGTAGCGCACGAATATGTCGGCGCCTGTGCCTGCCGGAAAGTTGCAGATCGCGCGGATATCCCGGGTCGGGTAGTTTTGCGCCTTGGCCGGCGCTGAAGCCAGCAGAATGCCGAGTGCCAGCGTGGCCTGAATCAGGCACGCCCGATGTGACACGGTCATTTGGATCTCCCCCTCGCTTGGTTGTGGTTTGCGGCGCTTGCGCGCCCAAACCTATGGGCATACTAACAATTTTTTGCTCTCCGCGTCCTCCAACGGCTCCTGCCCTTCGCGACGCAGATCACGATTTCACCCCGCCGTGACCCCGCCGTCGATCGGAATCACCGTCCCCGTCACGTAACTCGATGCCGGAGAGGCCAGAAACAGCGCGAGCCCCTTGATCTCGTCGGGATCGGCGATCCGGCCCAGCGGAACGATGCGCCTGAATTCTTCCTTCGCCGCCGGATCGCGCAGCCTTCCGCCGGCGATGTTGGTGAGGAAGACTCCCGGGGCGATCGCGTTGACCAGCACGTTGTAGGGCGCAAGCTCGCGCGCGGCCTGGCGCACCAGATTCGTCAACGCGGCCTTGGTCACCGCGTAGGGGTAGCCCACGAGCGTGTCGGCGCGCAGTCCGGCGATGGACGAAGTGACGATGATGCGGCCGCTGCGCTGTGCCTTCATGTGGGCGGCGGCGGCCTGCATGGTCACGAAAACGCCGGTCAGATTCACCTCCAGAACGCGCTCCCAGGTGGCGAGCGACGTATGGTCGATCTGCCCGGAAATCCGGCCGGCCTCGGTCGCAAACCCCGGACCGGAGCTGATGCCGGCATTGGCGAAGACCACATCGAGCCGCCCGTGCTTCTTCACCACTGCATCGATCCCGTGGCGCAGCGCATCTGTGTTCGCAACGTCCAGTACCGCCGCATCCACCGCGGACCCGGTCGCGCGCATTTTTCCGACGCGCGCCTCCAGGGCGTCGCCATTGATGTCGGCCATGGTCACGCAGGCGCCGTTCTCGGCCAGGACCTCGGCCATGGCCAGACCCAGTCCACTGGCAGCTCCGGTGACGAAGGCCACCTGGCCGGTGACGTCGAACAACTTCTCGGCTTTCATTCGGCGCTCCTGTCCGCACCGTTGAGATTGCGGTGGCGGGGAAGCGGTGACAATATCGCATCCTTCGAAAGTCCGCCGCGGAAGAGATGGAACGCAGCCGGTACGACTACATCATCGTGGGCGCGGGGTCTGCCGGTTGCGTGCTCGCCAATCGACTGACTGAAGACCCGCAGATTCGCGTCCTGGTGCTCGAGGCGGGCGGCGCCGACCGGGACCCGCTGATCCACATTCCGATCGGCATAGGAAAGCTCTGGAAGGAGCGGCGGCACGACTGGGGTTTCAGCACCGAGCCCCAGTCGCACCTGAACCAGCGCGCAATCGAGCTGCCGCGCGGCAAGGTGCTGGGCGGATCTTCCTCGATCAACGCCATGCTGTACTTGCGCGGCCATCGCGGCGACTACGACCGCTGGGCGCACGAGGGTCTCGCCGGCTGGTCCTACGCCGAGGTTCTGCCGTATTTCAAACGCACGGAGTCCTGGTGCGGCGGGGAGAATGCCTACCGCGGCGGCAGCGGCCCGATAGGAACCCGCTTTACGGACCTTTCCGATCCCCTCTACGGCGCGGTGCTCGGTGCCGGGCGGGCCGCCGGATTCGCGCTGAGCGAAGACTTGAACGGCGAGCAGCAGGAAGGATTCGCGATGGCCCAGTCCACGATCGCAGGCGGCCGCAGATGCAGCGCCGCACGTGCCTACCTTCGACCGGCGATGCGGCGCGCGAACCTGACCGTGCGCACCCATGCGCTTGCGGCGCGTGTCCTGCTCGAAGGAAACAAGGCGATCGGCGTCGAGTATCTGCACCGGGGCCGAACCGAGCGCGATCATGCCGCATGCGAGGTGCTGCTCTCGGCCGGCGTCATCAATACGCCGCAGTTGCTGATGCTCTCGGGAATAGGCGAGGCCACGCAGCTGCGCACTCACGGAATCGCACTGGCGGCGCATGTGCCCGGGGTCGGCGCCAATTTCCAGGACCATGTATTCGTCGGCGTCGGCAACTTGCGCAAGGGAACGAGTCCCTTGCGGCGCGCGTTGCGCTTCGACCGGATGGCGTTTGCCATGTTGCAGGCCTATTTCGTCGGCAGCGGTCCTGCGACGAACCCGCCGGGAGGCGCCATGGCGCTGCTCAAGACCCGCTCCGGACTCGCCGTGCCGGACATACAACTGGGAGTCAGGGGGATTTCCCGGGATGTGCGCCCGTGGTGGCCGCTGCTCGGGGCCGATTGGAACGACGCCTTCTACCTCTTGTCGGTGCTGCTTCATCCGGAAAGCCGCGGAACGGTGGAGCTGGCTTCCGCGGATCCGAGGCAGCCGGTGCGCATCCGCGCGAACTATCTGTCGGCGCCCGGAGATGTGCAGACGATCGCGGCGGGGCTGCGCATGGCGCGCGAGGTCATGCGCCAGAGTGCGCTCGATCCGTTTCGCGGTGACGAAATCGTCCCGGGCCCGAAGGTGATCGGCGATGCCGACCTGCACGCCTACATCCGGTCGGCGGCGTCGACTCTGCATCACGCCTGCGGCACCTGCAGGATGGGACGCGACGATCGGGCGGTGGTCGATCGCGAGCTCAGAGTTCGCGGCATCGGGCACCTGCGCGTCGTGGACGCATCGGTGATGCCCGACCTGGTCAGCGGCAACATCAACGCGTGCGTGCTGATGATGGCGGAGCGCGCATCCGACCTGATTCTGGGCCGCGTCCCGCCGCCGGCTGAAAATCCGGCCTAGTCCTCCAGCCTGCGCA
>Ga0082335_1009563_pt1 | contig 10375 bp, 4 predicted proteins | sample Subgrocontami58m_FD_72375 | JGI IMG/M metagenome (GOLD analysis project Ga0082335, IMG submission 72375) | Subsurface groundwater microbial communities from S. Glens Falls, New York, USA - GMW37 contaminated, 5.8 m (SPADES assembly) (version 2) ... | reverse complement strand
CCCGCTGTCGGGCAACCGCACCGATTCGCCTGGACGCATCGTGCCCTCGCGCCCGCCCGGCGACAAATCAGCCAGCACCTTGGACAGCATGGCGAAAGCTCCGTTGCTCTTCAGCCGCCAAGTTTCCCAATCCTCCAGCAACCCGCGGCAGATCACCGTGCCGGATTCGTCTTTCAATGACTCCCACAACTGGCGCTTGGCGAATTGAAACGAATCCGGGCGATCAGGCTTGGTTTGATCTTTGCCGCGCGACTCGTGCCAGTAATTCCGTTCGGGATCCCAAAGCGAAAACCCGCCATCGATTCTCGCGTAAATGATCAACCCTGGGCTGGGCGGCCGGCGCAGCGGAAGCGACCACTCCAAGTCCTCTCGCCGGTAGTTGCAGGTCACCGGGGTATTCGGGCCGCCTTTGCCATAGACGTGATACGAAATGCTCGCCGCGTCCTTATGGCTCGGCGCGGGATGGATCACGCGGCCATCAGCCCATGTCCGCGTGAGCGCCCACCACGCCAGATCGAGCACGAACGTCTTGCCCAGTCCGTTGTCACCGGTAAGCACATTGAGCCGCGTGCCGAACGCGAAATCCAGCTCGGCGGCCGGCCCAAGGTTCTTTAACTTCAAATGCTCAAGCATGTCGGGAGTATCCTACGTTTCGCGCTGTGCGGCAAGACTCGCATCCTTCTTCAAAACAGATCCTCCTGCGGCGGTCCGCTCGATTCACCCTCGCTCTGCACACGCTCTGGCGCGAGCCCGCCGCGGCTCACGTGCTCGAACCGGCTGAGGTCGCAGCAGAGTTCATCGAGCAGCAATTGCGGTTCAACGAGATGGGAGGCACCGTGCATGGCGGGAGTTTGCCACAGAGCCTCCCTGAAAGTCGATGTCCATCTGCGCGGCCCCGCGCGGCGGGGGCCGTGATGATGCCGAGTTGACTCAAATAAGAGGACACCGCAGGGGAGGAGCGGGAGGCGGCACATTCGTATTGCCGGGCGAGGCCCCTCATGAAATCGTCTCGCCGATGCCGGCATTGAATTTGTGCCTCGTGCGGTGTTCTTGGGCTTCATGGCGCAGTACCTCGGCAGAACTCGGGACTGGGCGCCGTGCTCGCCCAACGCAATTTTTCCGCCATGCCCGCCGCCGTGACACCCTGCGCCATCTCGGTCGTCTTCCACTCGGTGATCGGAAGCCTGCTGGCCGGGGTGTGGCGATGGCAGGTGGGGAGGGAGAGTGGCCAGTGATCGAGTGATCGAGTGATCGGCGACCGGTGCTGATGACTGATGACTGATCACTGATCACTGATTCTTTTGGCTTGCGCTGGCGTGCCCGAAATACTTGAATTCGTTATCAAGATCTCGAATCACGAACCATTATAAGGGCAGAAAGGCATCATGAGCACCAAATGCGTCAGTTCACTTCAGACCGTCACCAGCAACGTCAAGGGCCTCGTCGAAGGCGCGTTGGCGGCGAACGGCGGTCTTCTTCGTCTGGCTCCCTGCTGGGTGCCCCGCTCGTTCCTGCAGCCGGGCAAGCGTCTGAAACTCCATCCGGACGACCTCTATGCCTACGGCCTCAACCGGGGCGGCATCGATGAGCGGTGGTTCGCCTCCACAACCCCCGCCGCCAACGAGAATCGCACCCCCGATGAGGGGCTCAGCTATGTCGTCGCTGGCGACCAGCGGTTCACGCTCGCCAGTGCCGTGGCGGAGTGCGGAGCCGGGCTGATCGGCAAGAGGATCTGGGGCAGATACGGCAAATGGCCGGTCTATTCGAAATTCTTCGACAACATGGGCCCGATCCCCCACCACATGCACCAGAGCCAGAAGCAAGCCAAGCTGGTGGGCCAGGAGGGCAAGCCGGAGTCCTATTATTTTCCGCCCCAGCACAACAACGTGGGCAACAACTTCCCCTACACCTTCTTCGGGTTGGAACCCGGCACCACGAAAGCGCAAGTGCGCAAGTGTCTCGAAGACTGGAACAAGGGCGACAACGGCATCCTCGACCTGTCGAAGGCCTACCGACTCAAGCCCGGCACCGGTTGGTTGGTGGGACCCAGCATCCTGCACGCGCCCGGCTCGCTTTGCACTTACGAGCCGCAGTGGGGCTCGGATGTCTTCGGCATGTATCAATCCCTGGTCGAAGGCCGCGAAGTGCCATGGTCCCTCCTTGTCAAGGACATGCCCAAGGAGAAGCACCACGACCTCGACTTCATCGTCAACCAACTCGACTGGGACGCGAATGTGGACCCCGCTTTCAAGGACAACCACTATCTCGAACCCGTCCCCGTGGCCGACACAAGCCGCCAGGGGTACGTGGACCGATGGATCGTGTACGGCAAAGTGAATGGAAAGCAGTACTTCACGGCCAAAGAACTCACCGTGGATCCGGGCGCCACGTGCACCATTCAGGACAATGGCGCCTATGGCCTCATCACCGTCCAGGGCAGCGGCAAGATGAACAAGCTCAACCTCGACTGCCCGAAGTTGATCCGTTTCCACGAACTGACCGAGGACGAGGTCTTCTGCACCGAAGACGCCGCCAGGGCGGGAGTCACGTTCGAGAACACCTCCGAGGTGGAACCTCTGGTGGTCCTGCGCTACTTCGGCCCCGACGTGAACCCCGAGGCCCCTGATCTGGCGAGCGTTCGAGCACGCTCGTAGGAAACGCCAGGCCCTACGGGTGCTGATAGAGGTACACCGGTTTGGTCAGCGTGTATTGGAACGTGGCGCTGGTCATCACGTTCGATTGTCTGACCCCGCTGAACAATAGCAGGCCGCCGCCGGCCCAGACCCCTGGCGGCGTGACAGAGAGCTTCGGCGCCCCGAGGGGGGTCATTGCCGCCCACGCGTCCGTGATGGGATTGTACCGCGCCCCCACCACCGAGCCAGGCCCGCCCCAAACCAGCATTTCGTTCCCGGTCCAGGCCGCGTTCGCAACGCTCTGCGAGTAGCGCGGCCCGCCTCTCGAAATGGGTTCCCACCGGTCGAAAGAGGGCTCATACCGCCCGCCGATGCCGTTTGCGCCATTGTAGGCAATCAGAGCGCGGTCGGCCCACACCCCAGCGACGATCCCGGTGGGGCCGGAAGCGCCGCCGCTCATGGGCGACCATGTGTTCAGAACCGGATTGTAGCGTGCCCCAGTTGCCAGAGCTCCGTAGTCTTGCCCGGTGGTAGGGCCGACCCCGCCCCAGACGATCATCTCGGTGCCGGTCCAGACCGCCAGGTGCGATTGGCGCCGGGAAGGGGCTTGGCTGGAGGCCATGCCCGACCAGCTATCGGTCTTGGGCGTGTAGATAGCCCCGCCGTCAAGGTAGGCAGCCCCTCTCGAAAGCCCATTGGGAATGGTCAGATCGGTCCCGCCCCAGACCAGCATCTTGGTGCCGGTCCAAACGGCGAAATGTTGGCTCCGGCCGAGGACGTTGTTGGTGCTGATCGGCATCCAGGTGTCTGTGGTCGGGTTGTAGATGCCGCCACCCGGTCTAAGCGTGGCCCCAGCGCCCGGAGCGCTTTGTCCACCCCAGAAGATGACTTCGGGCCCGGCGCAAATGGCCGTGTGGCGGTAACGACCGGCGGGCGCGTTCACCTTCGAGATCGTCCGCCATGTGTCGGTGGCGGGATTGTAGCGCGCACCCACCCCCCCGCCGCTTCCCCAGACGATCATCTCCGTGCCCGTCCAAGCCCCCGCATAGTCGGAGCCGCTCCCGACAGCGGCCAGGGTGGATTTGGCCATGGAGCTCCACAGATCCCGCGCCGGATCCCATCGTTTGCCCCCACTGACGGGGTGCCAAACCAAGGCTTCGGCCCCCGTCCAGAGCAGAATGGCGCCCGAGGTGCGCACGTCTTTGGGAGCGTTGGTCGATGAGACCGTGCGCCAGGTGTCCGCCGCCGGATAGTATCGGCGATGTTGGTTCGGCAGGTCGCTCAACACGAGCAGTTCGAATCCAATCCAGACCCCCTTTGCGCCTGCGCTGGCAGGCCAGTCCGGGACCGGTGTAATCGCCGTCCAAGTCTCCGTGCTTGGATTATAGCGGGCGCCATCGCCAACCCACCAATTGTTGCGCTGATCTCTTCCCCCCCAGACGATCAACTGGCTCCCGGTCCACGCCGCCACCGCCTCCGTGCGAGGCGACACAGAAAAGGCGTTGAAGGTTGTCCACTGATCGCTCTCGACCAACATCTTCCCGATCTTCGCGAAACCCGCTTGCACCAGGTTGGAGGCGTTGCCCTGTGCGGACAGGACCAAGCCGCCGCTGGCCTGCAGGTTCTGTGCGGCGGCGCCGGGCGCCAAGTTCGCCGCCGTCACGGCCTGAGGCCCGAGTTTGCCGGCTGTGACCGCCCCATCCGCCACGTTCGCGGCCATCATCGCATAGCCTGTCGCAGTGACGGGAACATCGGGCTCGACGCGCTGGAACACCCCGTTGTCGGCGCTGAACCAAACCCGCAGATGCACTGCGGCGTTAGTGAAGACGCTGGGCGACACAGGTCGCATGTTCGTGAGGGAAGTCTCGCCGAGGATCACCTCGTAGGCGCCGTTGTCAACGGCGAGTGGCACCGCGTGCTGCGGTTCGCCGCCCCCTGTCGCTGCGCCATCGTTGCTCCAGAAGGTGCTGGAGCCGTCTGTGCTCACCAGGGCGAACTTGAAATGGCCCACCCCATTGTAGTTGGTTCCATCGATGGCGATGCTGCTTTGATAGTTGATGAGGGAGGGCACCTGGGCGCGCAGGCATGGGAGGATGCTAACGCAGAGAAGCAAAGGAAGAAATCGGAGTTTCATAAACGGTTCATCTCTTGGTCTCATTTGACCGAACACCTACAGTGTTTTGTACGCATAATTCATGCCCGGCGTCGGCTGCTACAAGACGGTCAGTTCCCCATGCCCAGCAAGCCCGGTCCCATGACCGGACGCGCCTTTCGACCATGCTCGCAGGAGATACCCAGTCCTACGGGTGCTGGTAAAGGTACACCGGTTTGGTCAAAGTGTACTGGAACGTGGCGCTGGTCATCACGCTCGATTGGGTAACCCCGCCGAACAAGAGCAACGCGCTCCCGGTCCAGACCCCTGGCGGCGTGACAGAAAGCTTCGGCGCCCCGAGCGCGGTCATCGGCGCCCACGCATCCGTCGTGGGATTGTAACGCGCCCCCACCGCCGACCCCGGCCCGCCCCAGACCAGCATTTCGTTCCCGGTCCAAACCGCATTCGCGAGGTCTTCCAGATAGCTGCTCTGCGCGTAGCGCGGTCCGCCTGCGGCGATAGGTTCCCACCGATCCGAAGAAGGCTCATACCGTCCACCGACGCCGGTCATCCTGTTGTAGGCGATCAAAGTCCGGTCCGCCCACACCCCAGCCACGATCCCGGTGGAGCCGGAAGCGATGCCGCTCATCGGCAACCACGAGTTCAGAATCGGATTGTAACGCGCCCCGGACGCAAGATCTCCGAACCCCTCCCCGCCGATGAGGCCGATTCCACCCCAGACAATCATCTCGGCACCGGTCCAGACCGCGAGGTGCGATTGGCGGCGTGAGGGGGCTTGGCTCGAAGTCATGCTCGCCCAGCTATCGGTCTGCGGGTAGTATCGCGCGCCGCTATTGACCGCCGAGCGGCCTGAAGAATCGTAGTCATTGGTGTGCCCGCCGAAAATCAGTAATTCGCTCCCGGTCCAGACCATGGAATGTCCACTCCGGGGGACAGGAGCGATAGCGGCATCCATGGTGCGCCAGGTATCGGTGGCCGGGTCATAGCGTCCACCGGTGTTCAACGTCCCGGTTTGGTAGCCAACAGGTAGGTCGCCTTCTCCGCCCCAGACGATCATCTCCCGGCCAGTCCAGACGGCTCCATAGCCGATCCGGGGCGAAGGAGCATTTGGGGAGGAGATTGGGTACCAGCGTCCCGTCAGCGGATTGAAGCGCGCGCCGGAGTTCATGACGAGGCTGTCGGCCGATCCGGACATCGGCTCGCCGCCCCAGATAATCAATTCGCTCCCAGTCCAGACGCTGGTGTGCCCGACGCGTCCCACGGGCGCGCCAGCCATCGGACGCCACGAATCGGTGGCCAGCGCATAGCGCCAACCCGAATTGCTGAACGGCTTCCGGATGAAACCCGCGCTGGATCCACCTCCACCCCACACATACAACTCGGTACCGGTCCACACCGCCGCGGCACCCGGCAACGTCTCGGGCACTCGGCGTGAGGCCATCGGCTGCCAGGTATCGGTCTTGGGCGTGTAGATAGCGCCGCCGTCAAGGTAGCCGGCTCCTCTCCAAACCCCATTGGGAAAGGCCAGGTCAGTCCCACCCCAGACCAGCATCTGGGTGCCCGTCCAAACGGCGAAATGTTGGCTTCGTCCAAGAACATTGTTAGTGTTGATCGGCCTCCAGGAGTCTGTGGCCAGCGTGTAGATACCGCCACCCGGTCTAAGCGTGGCCCCGCCGCCTGAAGCGCTTTGTCCGCCCCAGAAGATCACTTCGGGCCCGGTGCAAACGGCAGTGTGGCGATAGCGACCGGCGGGCGCGTTCACCTTCGAGATCGTCCGCCAGGTATCGGTGGCGGGGCTGTAACGCGCGCCCACACCCGCGCCGCTTCCCCAAACGATCATTTCCGTGCCCGTCCAAGCCCCCGCATAATCGGAGCCGCTCGCGGACGCTGCCAGGGTGGAGTTGGCCATGGAGGTCCACAGATCCCGCACCGGATCGTATCGCTTCCCCCCGCTGGTGGGGTGCCAAACCAAGGCCTCGGCCCCCGTCCAGAGCACAATGGAGCCCCTCGAGCGCACACTCTGCGGAGCGTTGGCCGATGAAACCGAGCGCCATGTGTCCGTTGTGGAATCGTAGCGGCGATGTTGGTTCGCCATGTCGCTCAACACAAACAACTCGCGCCCAATCCGGACCCCCTTTGCGCCGACGGTGCCGCCCCACTTCGGGCCTGCGGCAATCGGTGTCCAAGTTTCCGTGGTTGGATTATAGCGGGCGCCATCGCCAACCCACCAATTGTTGCGCTGATCCCTTCCCCCCCAAACGATCAACTGGCTCCCGGTCCACGCCGCCAGCGCCTCCGTGCGAGCTGATAAGCCATAGGCGTTGAACGTCGTCCATTGATCGCCCTCGACCTGCATCTTCCCGATCTTCACGAAACCCGCTTGCACCAGGTTGGTTGCGTTGCCTTGGTCAGACAAGACCAACCCGCCGCTGGCCTGGAGGTTCTGCGCGGCGGCACCTGGAGCCAGGTTCGCCGCTGTCACGGACTTTGGCCCGAGTTTGCCGGCCGTGACCGCCCCCTCGGCCAGTTTGGCGGCCGATACCGCCCCCTCGGCCAGCTTCGCGGCGGACACGGCCCCGTCCGCAACGTTTGCCGCCATCATCGCATAGCCTGTCGCCGTGAAAGGAATGTCGGGCTCCACACGCTGGAAGACCCGGTCGTCAACGCTGAACCAGACCCGCAGGTGCACTGCGGCGTTAGTGAAGACGCCGGGAGGCACGGGCTGCATGTTCGTGAGGGAAGTGTCGCCCAGGATCACCTCGTAGGCGCCGTTGTCCACGGCGAGCGGCACCGCATGCTGCGGTTCGCCGCCCCCGGCCCCCGTCCCGTCGTTGCTCCAGAAGGTGCTGGAGCCGTCTGTGCTCACCAGGGCGAACTTGAAATGGCCCACGCCATTGTAGTTGGTTCCATCGATGGCGATGCTGCTTTGATAGTTGATGAGGGAGGGCACCTGGGCACGCAGGCACGGCAGGAGGCTGACGCAGAGAAGCAAAGGAAGAAATCGGAGTTTCATAAACGGTTCATCTCTTGGTCTCATTTGACCGAATACCGACAGTGTTTTGTACGCATGATTCGTGCCCGAATGATCTCACGCGGTCGTACGTCCAGTGCGGGGAAGCAAGTCGGAGCCGACTGACGTCGGCTGCTACGAGGTGGTCTGAATCTCCATGCCCTGCGGGCCCGGTCGCTCCGACCGGGCGAGTCTTCGGCACGCGCGCAGGAAACCCCGAGCCCTACGGGTGCCGGTAGAGGTATACAGGTTTGGTCAGGGTGTAATGGAACGTGTCGCTGGCCATCGAGACCGATCGCCTGACTCCGCCGAATAACAGCAACCCGCTGCCGGTCCAGACCCCTGGCGGTGTGACAGAGAGCTTTGGCGCCCCGAGGGGGGTCATTGACTGCCACGCATCCGTGATGGGGTTGTAACGCGCCCCCACCGCCGACCCCGGCCCGCCCCAGACCAGCATTTCGTTCCCGGTCCAAACAGTGTTCGCAACGCCTTGCAGGGAGCTACTTTGCGGGTAGCTCGGTCCGCCGGCAGCGATCAGTTCCCACCGATCAGATGAAGGCTCATACCGTCCGCCGATGCCATTTGCGCCGTTGTAGGCGATGAAAGACCGATCGGTCCATACCCCAGCGACGAGGCCGGTGGGGCCAGAAGCGATGCCGCTCATCGGCGACCACGCGTTCAGAATCGGGTTGTAGCGCGCTCCGGTTGCCAGTCCTCCGAAACGGTCTGCGGTGATGGGGCCGACCCCGCCCCACACGATCATTTCGGTGCCGGTCCAAACCGCCGTGTGCCATTTGCGCCGGGAAGGGGCTTGGCTGGAGGCCATACCCGTCCAGCTATCGGTTTGCGGGTAATAGCGGGCGCCGCTATTGACCGCCGAGCGCCCTGAGGAGTCGGAGCGATTCGTGTACCCACCGAAGATCAGCAATTCGCTCCCGGCCCAGACCATGGAATGTCCACTCCGGGCGACAGGGGCGCTAGAGGAATCCATGGGGCGCCAGGCGTCGGTGGCTGGGTCATAGCGGCCGCCGGTGTTCAACGGGCCATCGAAGCCGTCAGGTCGATGGCCTTCCCCGCCCCAAACGATCATCTCCCGGCCAGTCCAGACTGCTCCATGGCCCACGCGGGGTGAGGGAGCATTCGCGGACGAGATTGGATACCAACGTCCGGTCAGCGGATTGAACCGTCCCCCGGAGTCAAGCCCGGAGCCCCCCCAAATAATCAGTTCGTTACCGGTCCAGACGCTGCTGTGACCCGTGCGCTCGACGGGCGCGCCGGCCATCAGATGCCACGAATCGTTGGCCAAGGCGTAGCGCCAACCCGCGTTAGCCAAGGGCTGCTGGATGAGGCCCGTATTGGATCCGCCCCCACCCCATACATACAGCTCCTTGCCGGTCCACGCTACTGCGGCACCCGGCAACGTCGCTGGCGCTCCGCCTGTGGCCATGGGCTGCCAGGTATCTGTCTTGGGCGTGTAGATGGCGCCGCCGTCCAGGTACCCGATCCCATTCGAAACTCCATTGGGAAAGGTCAGATCGGTTCCGCCCCAGATCAGCATTTGGGTGCCGGTCCAGACCGCGAAATGCTGGCTCCGGGCCAGGACATTGTTGGTGCTGATCGGCCTCCAGGTGTCTGTGGACAGCTTGTAGATACCGCCACCCGGTCTAAGTGCGGAGCTAATCTCGGGAGAGCTCTGTCCACCCCAGAAGATCACCTCGGGACCGGTGCAAACGGCCGTATGGCGGTAACGACCGGCGGGCGAGTTCACCTTTGAGATCGTCCTCCACGTATCCGTGCCGGGGTTGTAGCGCGCGCCCGCGCCGTCGGCGCTTCCCCAGACGATCATCTCTGCGCCCGTCCAAGCCCCCGCATAGTCGGAGCCGCTCCCGGACTGGGCCAGTGGGGATTGCGCAATGGAGGTCCACACATCCAGCGCCGGGTTGTATCGTTTGCCGCCACTGGCGGGGTGCCAAACCAAGGCCTCGGCCCCCGTCCAAAGCACAATGGCCCCCCCCGAGTACACGCCTTGGGGGGCGTTGGTCCATGAAACCGCGCCCCAGGTGTTCGCCCAAGGATCATATCGGCAATGTAGGTTTGCTACGTCGCTCAACACGAGCAGCTCGACCCCAATCCAAACCCCCTTTGTGCCCGAGTCGGAAGGCAAGTTCGGAGTAGGTGCAATCGGTGTCCAAGTCTCCGTGCGTGGATCATAACGGGCTCCGTTGCGAACCCACCACGCCTCATTCCTCCCTCCCCAGACGATCAATTGACTCCCGGTCCACGCCGCCACCGCCTCCGTGCGAGCTGACAAGCCATAGGCGCTGAAGGTCGTCCACTGATCGCTCTCGACCTGCATCTTCCCGATCTTCACGAAACCCGCTTGCACCAGGTTGGTTGCGTCGCCTTGGTCAGACAAGACCAACCCGCCGCCGGCCTGGAGGTTCTGCGCGGCGGCGCCTGGAGCCAGGTTCGCCGCTGTCACGGACTTTGGCCCGAGTTTGCCGGCCGTGACCGCCCCCTCGGCCAGTTTGGCGGCCGATACCGCCCCCTCGGCTAGCTTCGCGGCGGACACGGCCCCGTCCGCAACGTTTGCCGCCCTCATCGCATAGCCTGTCGCCG
>Ga0082335_1009558_pt1 | contig 10379 bp, 8 predicted proteins | sample Subgrocontami58m_FD_72375 | JGI IMG/M metagenome (GOLD analysis project Ga0082335, IMG submission 72375) | Subsurface groundwater microbial communities from S. Glens Falls, New York, USA - GMW37 contaminated, 5.8 m (SPADES assembly) (version 2) ... | reverse complement strand
CGCGCTCCTACGAGGGCTTCTCGGTGGTGATCGCCGAGTTCCAGCTCACCGTCGATCCGGCGCGGGCCGCGCAGGACGTGCGCGAGAAGATCGCGATCGTGAAGCCGCAGTTCCGCAAGGAGGTGAAGGAATCCCGCGTTTCGCGCTTCAACCCGGACGACCTGCCGGTGGTGTCGATCGCGATGCGCTCGGAGACGCGCAGCCTGAGGGAGCTCACCACGCTCGCCGACCAGGTCGTGAAAAAACGCATCGAGAGCGCGAGCGGCGTGGGCCAGGCCACCATCGTCGGCGGCGTGAAGCGGGAAATACAGATCCTGGCGAGGCCCGCCGAGCTCGAGTCGCTCGGCGTCGGCGTCGATCAGTTGATCCAGGCGATCAGGAACGAGAACCAGGAACTGCCCGCGGGCACCCTGATCGCGCGCGAGCGCGAGCAGATGGTGCAGGTTCAGGGCCGCATCGTCCGTCCGGAGCAGTTCCGCTCGATCATCGTCGCGCGCCGCGGCGGCCAGCCGGTGCTCCTCTCCCAGGTCGCGAACGTCGTCGACGGACAGGAGGAGGAAGAGAGCATCGCCATGGTCGACGGCAGGCGCGCCGTCGCGCTGGACGTCGTCAAGGCCCAGGACGCCAACACCATCGACGTGGTGGACCGCGTGCGCGAAGTGGTCGCCTCGCTCGCGCCGGTGCTTCCGCCCGACGTGAAGCTGGAGATCGTGCGCGACACCTCGAAGGGCATTCGCGACTCGGTGAACAACATCAAGCGCACGCTGGTGGAAGGCGCGGCGCTCACCATCCTCATCGTGTTCCTGTTCCTCAACTCCTGGCGCAGCACGGTGATCACCGGCCTCACGCTGCCCATCGCGCTGATCGGCACCTTCCTGGTGATGTACGCGGCCGGATTCACCATCAATCTGCTCACGCTGATGGCGCTCTCGCTGTGCGTGGGCCTGCTGATCGACGACGCCATCGTGGTGCGCGAGAACATCGTGCGCCACATGAAGATGGGCAAGGACCACCACCAGGCGGCCCTCGACGGCACGCAGGAGATCGGCCTGGCGGTCATGGCGACGACCTTCACCATCGTCGCGGTGTTCCTGCCGGTGGGCTTCATGGGCGGCATCATCGGAAGGTTCTTTCACCAGTTCGGCATCACGGTGGCGGCGGCGGTGCTGCTGTCGATGTTCGTTTCGTTCACGCTCGACCCGATGCTCTCGTCGGTGTGGCGCGACCCCGAGTCGCACGGCGAGCACGGCAAGGGATGGCTCGCGCGCTTCAACGCCACGCTGGAGCGGGCGCAGGAACGCCTCGCGGAACGCTACCAGCGCCTGATCGGCTGGTCGCTCGGGCACAGGAAGACCGTGGTCGCGGTCGCGCTGGCGAGCTTCTTCGGCAGCTTCGCCCTGGTGCCGCTGGTGGGATCGGAGTTCGTTCCCGACGCCGACCTGGGCGAGATCATGGTCCAGGTCAATACACCGGTCGGTTCGTCGCTCGAATTCACGCAGGCCAAGGTCGAACAGTCCGAGGCCGCGCTGCGCTCGTTTCCCGAGGTGGTCTACACCTACGCGACCATCAATACGGGAACGTCCCTGGGCAGGAACTACGCCACGATCTTCGCCAAGCTCACCCCGCGCACCGAGCGCGCGCTGAAACTGAAGCAGCTCCAGGCGCCGGTGCGCGAGCGCCTGTCGCGCATCGCCGGCATCCAGGTCACCCATGTCGGAGTATTCCAGGCGGTCTCCAGCGGCAAGCCGCTGCAGGTGAGCATCCAGGGGCCGGACATCGGCGAGCTCGAGCGCCTGTCGCAGAAAGTGATGGCCGTGATGCGCGCGCTTCCCGGCGTCGTCGACGTCGATTCGAGCCAGAAAGCCGCAAAGCCCACGCTCGCGGTGCGGCTGAACCGCGAGCTCGCGAGCGACCTGGGCGTCGGCGTGGAGCGCATCGGCGCGTCGCTGCGGGTCCTGCTCGCGGGCGAAGCCGTGAGCACCTGGAAGGCGCCCGACGACCAGATCTACGACGTCAGGCTGCGCCTGGCGCGCTCGGACCGCAATTCGGCCTCGGACCTCGAGCGCGTCTACGTCGCCGGCAGCCAGTCCAACAGTGACGGCAGCCCGAAGATGGTGGCGCTGCGCCAGGTGGCCGAATTCGTTCCGACCACCGGCGCGACGCAGATCAACCGCAAGGACCTGACGCGCGAGGTGCTGGTCACCGCGAACGCCTCGGGTCGGCCGGCCGGCGACCTGGGCAAGCTGATCCGCAGCGAAATCGACCGGCTGCCGCTGCAGCCGGGCTACCGCTTCGTCATGGGCGGTTCGACCAAGGACATCCAGGAGACCATGGGCTACGCGCTGACGGCGCTTGTGCTCGCGATCGTCTTCATCTACCTGATCCTCGCCTCCCAGTTCGCGAGCTTCCTGCAGCCGCTCGCGATCATGGCGTCGCTTCCCCTCGCCCTCGCCGGCGTGCTGATCGCCCTGCTCGCCGCGGGCAGCACCCTCAACATCTTCTCCATCATCGGCTTCGTCATGCTGATGGGCCTGGTGACGAAGAACGCGATCCTGCTGGTGGACTTCATCAACCACAAGCTCGCCGAAGGCATGGACAGGACGAGCGCGGTGATCGAGGCGGGCCGGGTGCGGCTGCGGCCGATTCTCATGACCACCTTCGCGATGATCTTCGGCATGCTGCCGCTCGCGCTCGGCTCGGGCGAGGGATCGGAGCAGCGCGCGCCGATGGCGCATGCGGTGATCGGCGGCATCATCACCTCGACGCTGCTCACGCTCGTCGTGGTGCCGGTGCTCTACACCTACCTCGACGACCTCGTCGGCCTCGTGAAGCGGCGCCGCGCGCGCGATCCGGCCTCCGCGGCGTCGCTTTGATACTGAGCCGGCACGGTTGGAACCGTCGCCGTGATTTGCAATCCCAACTCTCCCTATTTTGCTCAGTTGCAACTTCGCAACCGAGCAAAATAGGGAGACCTATGTAAACCCAAAGGCTTCGCCGACTCTGTCGAGACGGAGCGATAGGACCCTAATCGAGCGAGATGCGCAGCGCCATTGCTGTCGCCCAGGGCGAAAGCACCATCGCGAGCGCCAACGAGGCACCGAGCAGCAGCAGGTGCGCCTGCGCAGAGAGGCCGGCGCCGGAGGCGACCACCGCGCCCGCGCCGAACACGAGAACGGGGATGTACAGCGGCAGCACGAGCAAGGCCACCAGCACCCCGCCGCCGCGTACGCCCAGGGTCAGGGCCGCACCGACGCCGCCGATCAGCGAGAGCACGGGCGTGCCCAGCGCGAGCGAACCCGCCATGACGGCGAGCGCGTCGGGCGGCATGTCGAACTGCAGCCCGAGCACGGGCGCGATAAGCACCAGAGGCAGCCCGGTCACCAGCCAGTGCGCGAGCACCTTGCCGATGACCAGGATGAACAAGGGCTCGGAGGCGAGGGCCATCTGCTCGAGCGTGCCGTCCGCATAGTCCGAGGCGAACAGCCGGTTCAAGGCGAGCATGGCGGCGAGCAGCGCGGCGACCCAGATGACCCCGGGCGCCATGGCGCGCAGCTGGTTCGGCTCCGGGCCGACGCCGAGCGGAAACAGGCTCACGACGATGACGAAGAACACCAGCGTGTTGAACACGTCGCTGCGGCGACGGAACACGAGCAGCAGGTCGCGACGGACGATGCAGGCCAACGGGCTCATACTGCGGGACTCATTGGATGTCGAAGTCGAGCTCGATGCGAAGCGTCGTGACCGAGGTGACCGCGAGCGGCTGGTGCGTGGTCAGTACGACCATCCCGCCGCCGTTGACGTGGTTCGCAATCAGGTCCTCGAGATACGCGACCGCAGCGGTGTCGAGCGCGGCGAGGGGCTCGTCCAGGATCCAGAGCCGCGCCCGGCTTTCGGCACCGGCGCCCAGCGCCAGGCGCGCGAGCGATACCCGGCGGCGCTGCCCCTGGGAGAGCGCACGCGCCGGCAGGTGCGCGCAACGTGCGACGCCGAAATCATCCAGCGCCTGGAGCGCCGCGGCGCGCGTGCAGGACCGGCCGGCGAGCGTCGTGCCGATTTCCAGATTCTCCAGCGCGGTCAACTCGTCCTTCACCGCGTTCGCGTGTCCGACGTAGAGGAGCTGCGCGGCATATTCCTCGCGGACCGACGCGATCGGCCGCCCGCCCCAGCGAACCTCGCCGTGCACGGGCGAGAGCAGGCCGCACAGGATGCGCAGCAGGCTGGTCTTGCCGGTTCCGTTGGCTCCGGCCAGGTGGACGAGCTGCGTCGGCGCAAGCGCGAAGGAGAGATCCCGGAACAGCGTGCGATCACCGCGGGTGCATTCCAGGTGGTTGGCCTCGAGCATGTCAGGCCGCGCCCGGGAGTCGAGGGAAAGTGAGGGCGGGCGAGGGGAGCAGGGACATGGGGTTCCGGAGACGATCGAATCGCGGCAGTCTAACGGTTGGCGAGGCAAGGCTCAATCGCCGCGTCGCTTTCGAGTGCCCGGACACGGGGCTGCGTGACTGAGGTCACCGATCCTCCGCTCCCGTAGGGTGGTAAAATTCGCGCTTCCTCGCCGCCTTGGTCCCTTTGCCCATGAACATCGAACAAGCCCGCTTCAACATGGTCGAGCAGCAGATCCGCCCCTGGGAGGTGCTCGACCAGGACGTGCTGGACCTTCTCTACGTCGTGCGCCGCGAGGAATTCGTTCCCTCCGCATACCGCACGCTGGCGTTCTCCGACATCGAGATCCCGCTCGGGGACGGCGAACGCATGTGGGCGCCGAAGGTCGAAGCGCGGGTGCTGCAGGAGCTCGGGTTGAAGAAGATCGAGCGCGTGCTCGAGGTCGGCACCGGCAGCGGTTACTTCGCGGCCTTGCTCGCGCATCGCGCACAGCACGTGACGAGCGTCGAGATCAACCCGCGCCTGAAGGCCCTGGGAGAGCAGAATCTTCGCAGCCAGGGGATCGACAACGTGAGCGTGGAATCGGGCGATGCCGCGCAGGGGTGGGCCGCGCACGCCCCCTATGACGTCATCGTGCTCACCGGGTCGACGCCGGTGCTGCCGGATCCGCTGCTTGCGCAATTGAAGTCCGGCGGACGGCTGTTCGCCATCGTCGGCGATCCGCCGGTGATGGAGGCGAGGCTGTTCACGCGCGCGGCCGAGGGTTCGCTGCGCTCGGTCGACCTGTTCGAGACCAGCTTCCCGCCGCTCAGGAACGCCCTGCAGCCGAAGCGCTTTTCGTTCTGATTCGTTGCCATGACGCAGATCACTCCGCTGCAGTTGCAGGGCTGGCTCTCAGACGAGTCGCGCGCGAAGCCGCTCGTGCTCGACGTACGCGAGCCTTGGGAGCATCAGATCTGCCGCCTTCCCGGTTCAGTGCTGATGCCCATGCGCACCGTCCCGGCCCGGCTTGCCGAGCTCGACCCGTCCGCCGACACGGTCGTGGTCTGCCATCACGGGGTACGCAGTTTCCAGGTTGCGGTATTCCTCGAGCGCGCCGGGTTCGCGCGCCTGCATAACCTGAACGGCGGCGTGGACGCCTGGGCGAAGACCGTCGAAGCGTCCATGCCGGTCTACTGACCATGAAGCCCTTCATTGCGCCTGCCATCGTGATTTCGCTGTCGTTGTTCGCGGGTGCAGCCTCGCCTGCGGATCTGGTTCAGATCTATCGCGACGCCCTGGCGAACGATGCCCAATACGCCTCGGCCCGGGCGACGCGCGATGCCGGGCTGGAGGCGCTGCCCCAGGGTCTGGCGGGCCTGTTGCCCACGATCAGCGCTTCGGCCTTCACGCAGTGGAACGACCTGGACATTTCCTTCCGCGGCGCGCTTCCGGACTCCAGCCGCAGTGGGAACAGCAACGCGATCACGTTCTCGCTGTCGCAGCCGGTCTTCAACTGGAACAACCTCATGGTCTACAAGGAGGCGGGCTTCAAGGCCGCCCAGGCCGAGGCCACGTTCAGCCAGGCCACCCAGGACCTGATCGTGCGCGTGTCGCAGGCCTATTTCGACGTGCTCGCCTCGCAGGACAGCCTCGCCTTCATCCAGGCGCAGAAGGCGGCGATCTCGGAGCAGCTCGCGCAGGCGAAGCGCAACTTCGAGGTGGGGACGGCGACCATCACCGACACCCATGAGGCGCAGGCGCGCTACGATCTCGCGGTGTCCCAGGAGATCGCGGCGCAGAGCGACCTGGAGCTCAAGCGGCGCAACCTGCAGCAGATCGTCGGCAAGTTTCCGGACCGGCTGACGCCGTTGAAGGTGGCCATGGAGATCACCCCGCCCAGGCCCGCGACGATGGAAGAATGGGCCTCCGCGGCCGAGACCCGGAGCTTCCCGGTGCGCGTGCAGGAAGCTGCGCTGGAGATCGCGAAGCGGGAGATCGAGCGCAGCCGCGCCGGCCACCTGCCGACCCTCAACCTGGTCGGGAACGTCGGTCAGCAGTCCCAGGCCATCAGCACGACCGGCGCATCGAACGTCGGAACCGACGTGACCAGCCGGGTCATCGGTCTGCAGCTCGCGATCCCGCTCTATGCGGGCGGCAGCGTCAGCTCGCAGGTGCGCCAGGCCATCGCCAACCGCGAAAAATCGCAGCAGGACCTCGAATTCAGCCGCCGCACGGCGGCGCTGGCCGCGCGCCAGGCCTACCTCGGCGTCACCAACGGCATCGCGCAGGTGAAGGCGCTCGACGCGGCGCTGACCTCGAGCCAGAGCGCGCTCGATTCGAACAGGCTGGGATACGAGGTCGGCGTGCGCATCAACATCGACGTGCTGAACGCGCAGCAGCAGGTGTTCTCGACCAAGCGCGACCTGTCCAAGGCGCGCTACGACACCATCGTGAACGGCCTGAAGCTCAAGGCCGCGGCCGGCACCCTCTCCGAGGCCGACGTCGAGGAAGTCAACCGGCTGCTCGGCGCCAACTAGTCGCCTATCACTCGGATGCGACAGCGTTGACCTGGATTTTGGGTTTACATCGATCTCCCGATTTTGCGCAGTTGCAACTTCGCAACTGCGCAAAATCGGGAGACATGGGAAGTCAAATCTCGGCAACGGTTCCGGCTATTCCGGCTTAGGAAACCCCTGCTCCGCGGCGAGCAGCCGCTCGCAGATCGCGGCGACGCGCTGCGTCGCGCCGCGATGCGCGGCGCAGAAGGCAAGCCCCGCCCTGGACATTTCGCCGCGCGCCGCATCGTCCTCGAGCAGGCGCCGCGCGGCTTCGACGGCCTGCGCTGCATCGGCGACGGCAAGCGCGGCGCCGCCCGCCACCGCCTCCTCGGCCGCCTGCGCGAAATTGTAGGTCGACGGGCCGATCAGCACGGGCACGCCCGCCGCGCAGGCTTCGATCAGGTTCTGCGCCCCGAAGGCGAGCAGGCTGCCGCCGATGAGCGCAACGTCGCTCGAGGCGTAGTACGCCGCCATTTCCCCCAGCGTGTCTCCCAGCACGTAACCGCACTCCGGCGCCACCGGCGTCCCGCCCGAGCGGCGCACGAACGCCAGTCCCCGCCGCTCGAGCGACTGGGCGACGTCGACGCAACGCTGTGGATGCCGCGGCACGATCACGACCAGCGCGCCGCCGAGGGGCCGCGCCCGCAGCGCATCGAGCAACAGATCCTCCTCGCCTTCGCGCGTGCTCGCGGCGAGGAACACGCGGCGCGCTCCGTAGCGGCGCCGGAATTCGGCGCCGAGCTCGGCCGACCCGGGCGGTGCGGCGACGTCGAACTTGAGGTTGCCCGTCACCTCGATGCCGTGCGCACCGAGGGACGCGAGGCGCTCGGCGTCGGCACGCGTCTGTGCCGCGATGGCCGACATCCGCTGCAGCGCGGCGCGCGCGAGCGGCGCGACGAGCCGATAGCCGCGCGCCGACTTCTCCGATAGCCGCGCATTGGCGAGCAGGACCGGTACGCCGGTCCGCGTGCAAGCGCGAACCAGGTTGAACCAGATTTCGGTCTCCATCAACACGCCCAGGCACGGGCGGAAATGCGCGATGAACCGGCGTACCGCGAACGGATAGTCGTAGGGCAGGTAAGCGAGCGTCGCCAGCCCGCCGAACAGGCGCTCGGCCGTCTCGCGCCCGGTCGCGGTCATCTGGGTCATCAGCAACTCGCATTCCGGATGGCGCTCGGCAAGCAGCCGAACGAGCGGCTCCGCGGCGCGGGTCTCGCCGACCGAGACCGCGTGAATCCAGATGACCGGCTTCTGCGGCCGGGCGCGATAGCGGCCGAAGCGCTCCGCGACATGGCGGCGGTATCCGGGCTCGGTGCGTCCGCGCCACCAAAGCCGCACGAACACGAACGGAAGCATGAGCCAGATGGCGAGCGTGTACAGCCGTTGCCAGATCATAAGCGCCCGTACGCTACGAGGGGATATCTCCCCTCGTGCTCCTCTATTTCAGGGGCCATGACGGCGAATCCGTCATGGCCTCCAGGACTTCGAGCTCGCCCAGCGCCCCGAGCACGCCCGCGAGCTCGGGGGGCGTACCGGAGGTGCCGAGATTGCGTGCCTGCCGCGCGCCGTATACGCCGGTGAGGCCCGGGTCGGAGCCGCAGAACAGCGCCACCACCGGAACACCGAGGGCCGCGGCGAGATGCGTAAGCCCCGTGTCGACGCCGATCACCGCCGCGGCCCCGGCAAGCAGCGCCGCCATGTCGGAGAGCGGCATGCGCGCGGGCACCCATGGCCGCTCCAGGCGTGCGGCGATGTCCTCGCTGCGGGCGCGCTCCGCGTCGGCGCCCCACGGCAGCGCGCAGCGCAGCCCGCGCGCCTCGAGCTCCCTCGCGAGCCCGATCCAGTGTTGCGTAGGCCAGAGCTTGTCTGCGCGGCTGGTCGCGTGCAGCAGCACGCAATAGCGGCTCTCTCCCGCGCGCGCGGCCGCGCGAATGCCGTACTCGACGGGGTCGTCGGCGCGGTAGCCGAGCGCGCCCGCTGCGAGCAGGCGGTTGCGCACGACGGCATGAAGGTGGCGCGCGACATGGTGCCTGACGTTGTAGAAGCGCGCGGCGAGGGGCTCGCGGGCCGATGCCGCATCGAAGCCGTGGCGCCTGCCGTTCGCCGCGCGGGAGAGCACCGCGCTCTTGATCAGCCCCTGCGTGTCGATGACCACGTCGTAGCGCTCCTCGCCGAACACGCGCCGCAGTTCACCGACTTCGGACCAGGTCGAAACGCGCAGCGGCCGACCCCGCCAGCGCCGGATCGCAACGGGGATGATGCGCCTCACCGCGGGGTGCAGCGCGACCAGCGGCGCGTAGGCTTCCTCCACGGCCCAGTCGATGCGCGCATCGGCAAAGCGGTTGCGGATGTCGGTCGCGACCGGGAGGTTGTGCACGACGTCGCCGAGCGAGGACGTCTTGATCAGGAGTGCTTTGAGCATGGCGCGCCGCTCGGAAAATAATGCCGGGCGGCGATTCGGGTTAGAATGGCGCACCTAAAGGTTTGATTATAAACCGATCCGTGCCCCTGTCGGTCACCATCATCACACGCGACGCTGCGCGCCTGCTCGAGCCCTGCCTGAAAAGCGCGGCTTTCGCGGACGAGATCGTCGTCGTGGACTCGGGCAGCACCGACGGCACGGTCGAGCTTGCGCGTGCGCACGGGGCGAAAGTCGTGCAGGCCGAGTGGCGCGGATTCGGACCGCAGAAGCAGCTCGCGGTCGAGGCCGCGGCCCACGACTGGGTGCTCTGTCTGGACGCGGACGAGCGCGTGAGCGACCCGCTGCGCGAATCCCTGCTCGCCGCGATGCGCGCGCCGCGAGGCCTCGTCTATGCGGTGCCGCGCCGCAACCGCTTTCTGGGCCGCTGGCTCAGGCACGGCGAAGGCTATCCCGACTGGTGCGTGCGGCTGTTCGACCGCCGGCATGCGCGCTGGAGCGACGATCCGGTGCACGAGCGCGTGGTTTCGGATGCACCGGTGCACAGGCTCCCGGGCGATCTGCTGCACGAGTCCGCGGAAAGCCTGGAGCGCTATCTCGAAAAGCAGAACCGCTACACCAGCCTCCAGGCCGAGCGGCTGCATGCCGAAGGCCGGAGCGCCGGCGCAGCCCGTCTGCTGCTCGCGCCGCTCGCGCGCTTCATCAAGTTCTACGTTCTGCGGCTCGGGTTTCTCGACGGCGTGCCGGGACTGGTGCACGTGTCGATCGGCTGCATGAACAGCTTCAACAAGTACGCCAAGCTGATCGCGCTCCGGAAAGGCGTGCAGTGATGCACGCGCAGGCGGAACCGCGATGATCCTGGTCACCGGAGGCGCCGGGTTCATAGGCTCGAACTTCATCCTCGACTGGCTGGCGCAGTCGGGCGAGCCGGTGCTGAACCTCGACAAGCTCACCTACGCGGGCAACCCGGCCAACCTCGCCTCGGTGCAGGACGACCTGCGCTACCTTTTCGTCCAGGGCGACATCTGCGACCGGGTGGG
>Ga0082335_1009557_pt1 | contig 10380 bp, 7 predicted proteins | sample Subgrocontami58m_FD_72375 | JGI IMG/M metagenome (GOLD analysis project Ga0082335, IMG submission 72375) | Subsurface groundwater microbial communities from S. Glens Falls, New York, USA - GMW37 contaminated, 5.8 m (SPADES assembly) (version 2) ... | reverse complement strand
ATCCAGGCTGCCATCGGTGTTATAGCGCGCCAAATGGGAATCTCCTACCACTACGATCTTACCGTCGTTTTGAATGGCTACCGAGTAGCCCAGGTCGGTACCGCCGAAATAGGTGGTTACCTTACCGCCTGTTCCAAAGGACATGTCTAGGCTGCCGTTAGTGTTGTACCGAGCCAGGGCGAAGTCAGCCAAACCTTGGGTGTATGCCACATTGGAGTACCCCGCTACTACAATCCTGCCGTCGCTTTGAATAGCCACTGAATGGGCGCTATCGGCACCTCCGAACTTCGTAGTAACCTTGCCAGCGGTGCCAAACGTAGTGTCCAAACTACCGTTAGTATTGTATCTGGCAACAGCGAAGCTTTGGACAAGGGCAAAGTTGGAATACCCCACCGCTATGATCTTGCCGTCGCTTTGGATAGCCATTGAGTAGCTCCAATCGGTGTCGCCGAAATCGGTGTTCACCTTGCCGCCTATGCCGAAGGACGTGTCCAGGCTGCCGTCGGTATAGTACCGAGCCAAAGCGAAGTCATAGGCTCCCAGGGTGGAAAACCCTGCTACAACGATCTTGCCATCGCTCTGAATAGCCGCTGAATAAGCACCATCGCCAGTGCCTCCGAAGTCGGTGATCGCTGCGCCTCCTGAGCCAAAAGATGTATCCAGGGTGCCATTGACTTCATAACGCAGTAAGGCGAAATCAGGGCCGCCAAGATTGTCATCGTACTCTCCAGCAACTAAGATCTTTCCGTCGTTGTCAATCACAACCGAGCGACCAGAGAAAGAACAAACACTTCCTTGCCAACAATAGGTTAGAATCTTGCCTCCAATACCAAATGTAGTATCCAGGCTGCCAGCTACATTGTAGCGTGCCAAAGCGAAGCCGTTGTGGGCGCCACCGACATTGGACGCTCCAGCCACCACAATCTTGCCATCAGTCTGAATGGCCACGGAATACCCGACTTCTTTGCCTACACCAAAGTCGGTTGTCACCTTGCCACCATTGCCAAAGGTGGTGTCCAAGCTTCCAGGGCCATCCGCTGCAACTGCGGTTGCGAATATCAAAGGGGAAAGCGATAGCCAGGCGAGAATAAACAGCCTTGAAGGGAGCCGTAGAATGGGACGAACCATAGCTCCTTGCTTTCACCCCTAGGCCATGGAGTTAAAGAGAAACCGAAGGAAGGTGTGCCGTGGGGCATTATATGCCATTGCCTAGGCATGTCAATTTGCTGAACATGCTTTGTGAACCCACAACACATCTTGAAGAGTGTTTTTCACTCCACGTAAGAATCCTCGTGCTATACTGTATCCCACTCCTAGACATAACACACAAGCCGTTGCAAGCATGCACGTCGGCATCTGCCATATCCAGTTGAGGCTCCCTGAAAGCGGCACCCTGAAGGATAAGCGCCAGGTGTCCCGCTCCGTCTCCAGCCGCGTGCGCCAGAAGTTCAACGTCTCCATCGCCGAGGTGGATGACAACGACGTCCACCGTATGCTGACCCTGGGCGTCTCCTGCGTCAGCAACGACCCTCGCCACGCCAACGAAGTCCTGTCCCATGTGGTGGACTACATCCAGTCCTTCCGCCTGGACGCCGAGCTGGTGGACTACCAGATCGAAATCGTATCCGGTGCATAATCATGCATTTGACTGTCAAAAAGCATATCCTTATGCCCCGCTCATGGTGAGCCCGTCGAACCATAGGAGCGGGGCATAATTTCCGCTCATCCTGAGCGAGCCTGTAGTGAGCTTGCCGAACTATCGAAGGAAGTGAGCGGGTTTTAGGAACAGTAACAGGCTTAGCCAGCTTATTCGGGCGCAGCGAAGGGAAGGAATTGAGCGGAGCATCAAAGCGGTAAATGAGCTTCTACGTTTACATATTGCGGTGTTCCGACGGCTCATACTACACAGGCCATACCGATGACCTTGAGAAACGGGTTGCAGCCCACCAAAGGGGTGAAGCATCATGGTACACGTCATCGCGTAGGCCAGTTGAGTTGGTGTTCGCTGAGACATTCGCTTCCAGAGACGAGGCTTTTAGGTCAGAACGGCAGATCAAAGGCTGGACGAGGCAGAAGAAGGAAGCCTTGATAGCCAGAGATTGGGAGCGCCTAAAACAAATGGCAGAAGGTCGTGCGTAGTCCCCGCTCACTTCCTTCGACTTCGCTCAGGATGAGCGGTTAAGTAATGAAGAAAGCCCGCTCATGGTGAGCCCGTCGAACCATAGGAGCGGGCTTAAAGAGCACATGTCTACATGCTGATATGCTGAAGAAGCACCATGGTTGATGTAACCGGCTTCCTGGAGCGCCTACAAGCCAACCAGGATTATCGTGACCAGATAGTCCACCGGCAAGTCCTGCCCAGGCGCGACGCCGTCTATGCCTCTCCCCACCATCCTCTGGGCGCACGGGTAGAGGCGGCCCTGCAACACCAGGGCATCAACGCCCTCTACCAGCACCAGGCTGCCGCGCTGGACGCGCTGTCCGATGGCGGCCACATCATCGTCGCAACCACTGCCGCCAGCGGCAAGAGCCTCTGCTACCACGTGCCTGTGATGGATGCGCTGCTGAAGGATCGCGCCGCCCGCGCTCTGTACGTCTTCCCTACCAAGGCGTTGGCCCAGGACCAGCTCCGCAGCCTCAGGACTCTGTGCGGCGAGGACATCCCGTTGCAGGCGGACATCTTCGACGGTGATACACCAAGAGAAGACCGCAGCCGCATCAAACGCTCGGCTCAGGTCATCCTCACCAACCCGGACATGCTGCATGTGGGCATCCTGCCCAACCACAAGACATGGTCGCGCCTCTTCGCCAGCCTGCGCTACGTTGTGCTGGACGAGTCCCACGTATACCGTGGCGTCTTCGGCTCCCACGTCGCCAACGTCATTCGCCGTCTAAGGCGCTTGTGCCGCCGCTATGGCAGCGACCCCCAGTTCATCCTGTGCTCCGCCACAATAGCCAACCCCGGCGAGCTTGCGGAAGCGCTGGTGGGCCTACCATTCACCGTGATAGACCAGGACGGCTCGCCATACGGCGGCAAGCAGTTCGTCTTTTGGGACCCGCCCATGCTCAACGGGTTCAAGCGCAGGAGCGCTACGTCGGAGACGGCGGATCTGTTCGCCACGCTTCTCCAGGAGGGGGTGCGTACCCTGGCCTTCGCCCGCACGCGTCGACAGGTGGAGCTAATGTACGTCTCGGCGCGCCAACAGCTTGGCCGGCACGCGCCGGAGTTGGTGCCCCTCATCGCTCCGTATAGGGCCAGCTACCTGCCGGAAGACCGGCGGCGCATCGAAAGAGGGCTGTTCAGCGGAGAGCTGCTGGGTGTAGCCGCAACCAACGCCCTGGAGTTGGGCATAGACGTAGGCAGCCTGGATGCCACGGTGTTGGGTGGCTATCCGGGTAGCGTCAGCAGCACGTGGCAACAGGCGGGCCGCAGCGGACGCCGCCAGGAGGAGTCCTTGACCGTGCTGGTTGGTAGGCATGACCCTCTGGACCAGTACCTGATGCGCCACCCTGACTTCTTCTTCGGACGTGTGCATGAACATGCCCTGATTGCCCCTGGCAATCCGTACATTTTGGACAAACACTTGCTTTGTGCCGCCTACGAGGCCCCTCTGACCGCCAGGGATGCGGAGCTTTTCGGCGATACCTTCTCCAATAGGGTGACGGCTCTGGCGCGTGACGGGTCTCTGCGGGAGCAAGGCAGCCGGTGGTTTCTGTCTCCTTCGCTTAGCTATCCCGCTGAGGGCATGAACATACGCTCCAGCTCTTCGTCCTCGTACTCGGTGGTGGAACGCGATTCCGGCGCTTTGCTGGAGCAAGTGTCCGCGGAGTCGGTCTTTTTCCAGTTGCACCCTGGGGCTGTATATTTGCACTATGGAGAGCAGTACCTGGTGGAGCAGTTAGACCTGCAGGCCAAAACGGCCTACGTTTCAACGCGGCAGGTGCCTTACTATACTCAATGTCGCGACATCACGGACATTCGTGTCCTGAACACAAGACGCCAGAAACGCGGGGGAACGGTGGACGTATACCTGGGCGATGTGGAAGTCTCCCAGCAGGTGGTGAGCTACGAGAAGAAGGCGCATCTCACCGAGGAGTTCCTGGGCGATGAAGTGGTTGACCTGCCGCCGCAGCGCTTCTCCACTGTCGCTCTCTGGTTCGACTTGCCACGTGACCTGGTGGCGGAGATTCGCAGCAAGCGCCGCGATCTGGCTGGCGGCCTGCACGCGATGGAGCACGCAGCCATAGGAGTCTTGCCACTATTCGCCCTCTGTGACCGCGCCGACATCGGCGGTGTGTCCACGCCTCTGCATCCCGATACCGGCCAGCCCCAGGTCTTCATCTACGACGGCCACCCCGGCGGCATTGGCATCGCTGAGAAGGGGTTCGAGATCATAGAGCAGCTATGGCAGGCTACGTTGCACGTGGTGGAGGAATGCCCGTGTGAGGAGGGTTGTCCTGGCTGCATACAGTCGCCCAAGTGCGGCAACGGCAACCATCCCTTGGACAAGGCGGTGGCCGCCACGCTCCTGCGAGGCGTACTAGGAAGAGGCCGTCTGACGGGTTGACATCAACTGCCGGACAAGCGACTTCGGCTCCGTCTCAGCACACACCTCTTGGGGCCGTTTCGCGAGCAGGTAATAGAGCACGTCCATAGCCGTGTAGCGGCCCTGCTCGTTGTCAATCATGTCATGAATGAAGTCCGTATTGCGGCCTAGAGTCACAATCGGCGGTTCTTGCCCCCAGCGGTGCAGTTGTCCTAGAGAGACAGCGGACATAAGCCCGTTACAGAGGCATTTCCTTCCCACGGTGTCTTCCAGACTTCCGCCTCTATTGAGATACGTATCGACTGGTTCAGCGGGACAGCGGAACGCAACTGCTCCGCGGTCAGTCTTGTAAGCATGTCTGAGGTACCCAATGTCACAGACTCTTGTCCTTGCATTGTTTGTTTCCGAATCTGACATGGTCCCTGAGAGCTGTACCACGTTGAAAGGGAAACCGGAGGGAGAGCTCTTGGGGTCGGCTAGCACGTCTAGCTGGCGCCTGAAAGCCTGCCTGATTATCTCACTCTTGACGTCATCTCTCAGGCCGGACTCTTCGCAAAGAGCGAACATGGAACCAATCTGGCATCCGGCAGCACCCGCTGCTAGTGCCTCTGCAAGACTCCTGGGATGGGCGTATGACCCGGCCAACCAGAACGGCCTTCCCAATTGCCTCATCTTGGCCAGGTCCACTACATCCTTCTCACCGTAAACTGGCTCACCGCGTTCGTTGAGCTTTAGCTTATCTCGTGGAGGTGCATTATGCCCTCCAGCGGTCGGGCCCTCCATGACAAAGCCGTCGACTCGCCCAGTTGCCCTTCTGGGATCGGAGAGATACTGCGCCAGGACATGCGTGGCGGCAATGGCAAAGAAGGCTGGCCTTGAAATGTGCTGAATGAACCTTTCAGGGATCAGTGTTGCTGGGTCGAGAGTCGTGGCGAACTCCCTGGGCCCAGCACCGGCCACATCCAGATAGTAGGAGGCGGGTTCGTAGGCAGCGAAACTGTCGAGTACTCCCGGCACCTGGTGGGGGATCCCGGCTCCCATCAATACCGCATCCACGTCCGCGAGCATCGCTCCCAGGATCTCCGGTAGACGGGGGGTCTGTATTTTCTCCAGGTAGTTTATGCCGACGAGACCATTGTGGCCTTGCTTTGCCAGCCACACTTCCGCGAAGTTGGCACAGACTATCAGTTCAGCTACATCCTGCCTTAATTTCTGATTGACCATGGGGACGGCTTTGTAAGGTTTGCCCTCGGGTTTTCCACCTTCGATGTGCCAGGCGTCCCAGACACGCTCAGCCATCTCTGGATATGGGAAGGCATCCAGGGCCTCGCGGATATGCCCACCCAGGTCGCCGTCCTGCAGTCGCCTTGCAACCACCACACCAATTCCGGTCCCGGAAACCACGCCCATGGTTCTTACACCCAGGCGTACTCCTCCGGAGGCTACAGCTCGTGCCAAACCCCAGTTGGAGACGTTAACCCCCATGCCGCCCTGTATTAGAATCGGGTAATCAGAATGAGACATCAACCTTCTTTCACGATTGGTATTCGTGTCGCGGGAACATGTGCTCTGGAATCACAGTCGACAAGTATGCTGGCCAGGGCGATGAGCCCCATCCGCCCGTTACCCCGGCCTTATCTCCTCGTGCAAAACTAGGCTGGCCCTGGCCAGGAAGGGAGTGAAACATACATCCGTGGATCCCCATGGGGGCTCCCATGCTCACCTCGGTGAAGTCCATCTACAAAGTCCACACCTGCGAGTACTTTGGGCCACCCTATTTCAGCACTTGTTGAGTCAAAGACATGTGCCGATTAACCGTTAAACAGTAACACGGCCTATGGGGCACGTCAACGAATGAAACACGTCGGTAGTGGGTGAGAAATAGCTGGCAAGGTAAATTGCCATTTGAATGCAAACAGTATAGCATCACCGATTTGATGCGATTTGATACAATAAGCCTCGCAACACTACCAGAGGGTGACCATTGACAACAGTAGACACCTCGAAGAAACAGCTCAACATTCAGATCGTCGAGTGCGGGGCTCTTTCCTGGATAGACATCCAGCAGCCAGGCGTGGCGGAAATGCAGTACCTGAAGGATCGGTACCATTTCCACCAGCTATCCCTGGATGACTGCCTGAGCGTTATCCAGCTTCCCAAGCTGGACGAGTTTCTGGACCACCTGTTTATGGTGACCCATTTCCCCAGGTTCAACAAAGAGACACGTCTGACCACTCCCAGTGAGGTCGACTTGTTCGCGGGAGCCAACTACGTGGTCACGGTCCACAACGGGGACCTGCGTCCTTTGCTGAAGCTTTTCCATGATTGCCAGGTCAGTGATTCCATACGGCAGGAGGTGATGAGCCGCGGTTCAGGATACCTCCTCTATCGCATCCTGGACGCCCTGGTGGACTACTGCTTTCCCGTTCTCAGCAAGATTGTTGAAAACGTTCACCAGATAGAGCAAAGGGTCTTTGATGAGTGGGGTCAGAAAGTGGTGCGGGAAATGGCGCTGCTGCGCAGGGACATCTTGTCCTACCTGCGCTTGGTTCGGCCGGAGATAGAGGTGTTGGAGGAAATGGAGAAGAAGGATTTCCCCTTCTTGAAGGTGCAGGAGGAAATATACTTCGGTGACCTGGCAGACCATATCCGCCGCATCCATAACGAGCTGGAGACCCTGAAAGAGGTAATGGACGGTCTGTACGATGCCCACGCATCCATGGCTGTTTACCGCACCAATGACATAACACGCATCCTCACTGTGGCGGCCACAGTTGTGCTGCCTTTCCTGGTGGTCTCTGGCTTGTACGGCATGAACGTTCCCCTTCCAGGGGCCGGGGCTGGCTTGGCTTTCTGGCTTCTGATTCTTGGCACCCTAGGCATCAGCGCCGTGATGCTGGTGGTGTTCAGGCTTGGGCGCTGGCTGTAGATGTGTGGGCCCTGAAGCGGGGCCAGGGCGGACGTGTTGCTGGGGTGGCATTGCTAGCTGTTTGCTTCTCTCTATGACTGAGGAACCCAGGTTTGTGGTGGACGTCAATGTTGGGCGGCTGGCCAAGTGGCTGCGAGCCCTGGGTTACGATGCGGTGTTTGTCCCCGACGTAGACGATGGCGGCCTGGTGAACATAGCCCAGCGGGAAGGCCGCGTTGTCCTCACCAAAGACGGACGCATGTTGGAGCGCCGCGTATTCACCACAGGCCAGTTGAAAGCTATTCACATACGTAGCGATCGCTACGCCGAGCAGGTCCGGCAGGTGGTAGAGGAGTTGGGGCTGGACACCTCACGCTATTTCACCCGTTGCATTGAGTGCAACGTTCCCTTTGTGGCTCTGCCCAAGGAGCAGGCAAGGCAGCGCATTCCGCCCTTCGTGTTCCAGACTCAGGAGGAGTTCATGGAGTGCCCAACTTGTCATAAGGTATACTGGCGTGGCACTCACTGGAAAAACATGAGGGCGGAGTTGGCCCAGGCCTTGAGACAGGCTGACGCCTCGCAAGACGCTGGCAAGAAGGCCGCAGGATGAGCCAATCTGTCTTTATCTATGCCGACGAGCTATCGCAGCACGTGCTACGCCATGACCATCCTATGCGGCCTGTGCGTCTGCAGTACACCTACGAGCTCCTGGACGCCCTGGGCGCTTTCCGCTTGCCTGACGCTCTGCTGCTTCCGCCCAGGCCCGCCACTGAAGCGGAGATCCTCACTGCCCACACAAGCGACTACTTGGCGGCCGTCCGGAGCCTCAGCGGCGGCGTGATTTTGCCCAATGCTGCCATGTATGGCTTCAGCCAGCACGGCGACAATCCGGTGTATCCCGGCATGTACGAGGCGGCGCTCCTCTCTACCGGCGCGTCTATCGTGGCGGCGGAGACTGTGCTATCTCAGAAGGCGCACGTGGCATTCAACATCTCCGGCGGACTCCACCACGCCATGCCTGCCTCGGCATCCGGCTTCTGCATCTTCAACGACCCTGTGGTCGCCATCCGGGCATTGCAGGCAAAGGGCCTTCGGGTGGCCTACGTGGATATAGACGCCCACCACGGCGATGGCGTACAGCACGCCTTCTACGATACGGACGCCGTTCTCAACATATCCCTTCACGAGTCCGGCGCCTTCCTGTTCCCGGGCTCAGGCTTTGTGGAAGAGATGGGGATGGGCAAAGGCGCAGGCTATTCTGTCAACGTGCCTCTGGCCCCTTACACCGGCGACGATGTCTACCTCTGGGCGTTCCAGGAGGTGGTGCCGCCGCTGCTGAACGCCTTCCGGCCCGACGCGCTGGTGACGCAGCTAGGCATCGACACGTACTACAAAGACCCCATAACGCAGATGGCCTTGACCACGCAAGGATACGTGCAGGTGGTGAAGTTGCTGGCGGAGGCGGCGCGCTCCATTCCCTGGGTGGCCCTGGGAGGCGGTGGCTACGACCTTTCAGCCGTGGCGCGATGCTGGACGTTGGCATACGGCGTTATGCTGGGCCGGGAGTGGCCGAACGAGTTGCCAGAAGCGCAGCGGGAACGCCTGGGCACGGAGCGTCTACGCGATGCTGTGCAACCTCAGATACCGGAGACGGTGCTGAAGGAGACTCGCCGCTTCGCTGAAGACACTGTCCGCGAGGTACAGCGCCGGATATTCCACTACCACGAGCTGTGAGGAAAACTGTAAATGGCCCAACCAGAAAAAGCGTATGGCCTTTTGCCGACCCACTCCTGCCCTACCTGGGCTTCCCGTTGGCCCGTCTGCTACTTTGACAACTAGGGCTCAGCCTAAGCGCTGACTGATGAAACCCCTAAGCCACTGCACCATTAGGCTCACTGCTCTTGCATCAACATCGTCGAATCTGCCATGGTCGGCGTTGTTCCGAGTGTCAGCGTGGGCGGTCACAGTTTTCTGAACCCCCACGTTGTACACACCTGCCTTTACCAGGGCCGTATTCAACTTCTCTATGCTGGGTTTCTCTGGAATAGCTACGTTGTGCTTTTCACACATTTTGTGTAAGGTATCCTCCAATACCGCACCAGCAAGAGAAGCAGCAGGAATTACTAGGCCAGCATCGAGTAGCGCTTGGGCTTGGTCTATGAAGTCACCAAATACGTCAGCCTGAAGTTGCGCTTTCAGGTCAAACAACAGTCCCGCTTGGAAATCTGCCGCTGCCGCCTCCAAAACGCCCAGGAACTCAGGAAGATGGCGTAAGTCGCTATCACTATCTCCCTTGTCCACTCCTTCCCAAGCCTCAGCGTGAGCGGCACCAGAAGTCGCTAGACGCTCAATAAGGTTTGCCGCCCGCGTTTTGAATTGCAGATATTGCCGCACGACATTGGGCGACTGCACGAGATCGTACGACTTCACTAAGTGGTAATCTTGCCAGGCGCGTGACTTCAGTAGACCGAGGCCCAAACCGATCACCGCGCTGAACTCTCCCTGAATCTTCTCTTGCATTGCTATGCAGCCTTCTTAGGGTCTGGCTTTTCCTAAGGAGTCACTGTCACAGCCGCAGGTTCTTGGGCTGGCAGTGGCCGCACCTTTATTTCCTGTGCCACAGACCGTACTCCAGCAACGCCTTCTGCTACCTTGACGGCCTTGTCCACCATTTCCTGAGACGCCAGGTGGCCTGCCAGCGTCACGTGGCCCAGCGCGCTTTTCACAGTCACCAGACCGTAGCGCGTCAAGCCCTCTTTGGCCACCGCCTCGGCAATGGCGATCTCCATGTCCCAGTCGGCGACGATATCGTTCTGTATTTGCAGCACGCCTGCCGCCAGAGCCATGGCCTTCTCCGCGTCAGCCTTCTGGATGGGCATGTGGACGCTTCCCGTCAGGTGCGCTGTGCCGTCAGTAACCTGGACC